>Ga0114975_10002199_pt1 | contig 13431 bp, 6 predicted proteins | sample S_130626_EF_Meta_FD_87031 | JGI IMG/M metagenome (GOLD analysis project Ga0114975, IMG submission 87031) | Freshwater microbial communities from Lake Simoncouche, Canada to study carbon cycling - S_130626_EF_MetaG | ecosystem: Environmental > Aquatic > Freshwater > Lake | place: Lake...
ACATCCGGTACTTCAGGAACTGCTGGTTCTTCTGGAACAAGTGGTGGTTTACTAAGTCAAAGTAATTATGTGGTTAAGGCAACAAATAGTGGAGCTGCTCAAACTATCCTTTATGGAAGTGATACAGTCGTTGCATTAATTGATGACTTTGATCCACAAGATTGGTGGAGCACTAACAAATTCCAACCTACTGTTTCAGGATACTATACTATTAATACACAAGTATTATGGGAAGCAGGATCAATTAACAACAACCAAACTAATATTCAATTAAGAAAAAATGGAACTACCCAAATAGCAATTGCTCAAAACCCTATTGCAAATACAACTATTCCATATTTTCAAACACTTAATACAATTGCATATTTTAATGGAACAACTGACTATATTGAAGTAACTGCGTTTACTGGAAATCCGACAAGTCAAAATATTGCTGGAACATCAACTGGAACATGGTTTAATGCATCATTAATTGTTGGAGGCGGTACATCCGGTACTTCAGGGTCAAGCGGAACTTCTGGTACTGCTGGTACATCAGGTTCATCTGGTACTTCTGGAACAAGAGGTACTTCAGGTACAAGCGGAACTTCTGGTTCTTCAGGTTCAAACGGCTCAAACGGTTCTTCTGGAACAAGCGGAACAGCCGGATCTTCTGGAACGTCAGGTACGTCAGGTTCAAGCGGAACTGCGGGTACAAGCGGTTCTACTGGAACAAGCGGTACCTCAGGATCAAATGGAAGCTCTGGTACTTCTGGCACAAGTGGTTCAAATGGCTCAAGCGGAACAAGCGGTACTTCAGGAACATCAGGTACTGCCGGTACTTCTGGTACAAGCGGTTCTACTGGAACAAGCGGTACCTCAGGATCAAGCGGAACAAGCGGATCTTCTGGAACATCAGGTTCAACTGGTACATCTGGAACAAGCGGTACCTCAGGATCTAATGGAAGCTCTGGAACTTCAGGTTCTTCTGGTTCAAACGGTAGCTCAGGAACTTCAGGTAGTTCAGGTTCAACTGGTACGTCAGGTACTTCTGGATCAAGCGGATCAAATGGTAGCTCAGGAACTAGCGGTACATCAGGTTCTTCTGGTTCAAGCGGAACTTCTGGAAGCTCAGGTTCAAATGGTTCTTCAGGAACAAGCGGTACTTCAGGTACGTCAGGTAGTTCAGGTTCTAACGGTTCAAGCGGAACTTCAGGTTCTTCAGGTTCAGATGGAACTTCTGGTACTTCAGGAACATCTGGTTCAAATGGCTCATCCGGAACGTCTGGATCGAGTGGATCAACCGGTAGCTCTGGAACGTCAGGAACAAGTGGAACATCAGGAAGCTCAGGCTCAAATGGTTCTTCAGGAACGTCTGGATCGAGTGGATCAAACGGTAGCTCAGGCTCAAGCGGTACATCAGGTTCTTCTGGATCTAATGGAAGCTCTGGTACATCAGGAAGCTCAGGAACAAGCGGTACTGCTGGTACTTCTGGATCAAGTGGCACTGCTGGAACATCAGGTTCTTCTGGATCTAATGGAAGCTCTGGTACTTCAGGTTCTTCAGGTTCTAACGGTTCAAGCGGAACTTCCGGCTCAAACGGTAGCTCAGGCACGAGCGGTTCTAGTGGAACTTCAGGTTCTTCTGGATCAAACGGCTCTTCTGGTACATCTGGAACAAGTGGTTCAAGCGGATCTTCTGGAACATCTGGCTCAAGCGGTACTTCAGGAACATCTGGAACAAGTGGAACTTCTGGAACTTCAGGCTCAAACGGCTCGAGTGGAACTTCAGGTTCTTCCGGCTCAAATGGTAGTTCTGGAACTTCAGGGTCAAGCGGCACGTCAGGTACTTCTGGAAGCTCTGGAACAAGTGGAACTGATGGTACTTCTGGAACAAGCGGTACATCAGGTAGCTCAGGAACATCAGGAAGCTCAGGTTCTAATGGATCTTCTGGAACTTCAGGTTCTTCTGGTTCAAATGGTAGCTCAGGAACTTCTGGTAGTTCAGGTACTTCTGGATCAAGTGGCACATCTGGAACATCAGGTACTTCAGGCTCAAGCGGCTCAAGCGGTACCTCAGGATCAAGCGGAACTTCTGGTTCAAACGGTTCTAGTGGTACTTCAGGCACAAGCGGATCTAATGGTAGTTCAGGAACTTCTGGTACTTCAGGAAGCTCAGGTTCAAATGGTAGCTCTGGTACATCAGGTACGTCTGGTTCAAATGGAACAAGTGGAACTTCCGGTACTTCAGGTTCAAATGGATCATCTGGAACAAGCGGTTCTTCTGGAACATCCGGTACTTCAGGTTCAAATGGTAGTTCTGGAACTTCAGGTTCAAGCGGAACTAGTGGAAGCTCAGGAACTTCAGGTTCAAATGGTTCAAGTGGAACTAGCGGAACCTCAGGTTCAAATGGAAGCTCTGGTACTTCAGGCTCTAATGGATCTTCAGGTACATCTGGTTCAACTGGTTCTTCTGGAACTTCTGGTAGCTCAGGAACATCGGGATCTAATGGATCAAGCGGAACTTCAGGTTCTAATGGTAGCTCTGGTACTTCTGGTACAAGTGGTTCTTCAGGAACTTCAGGTACTTCTGGAACATCTGGTTCAAACGGTTCTAGCGGAACTTCTGGTACATCAGGTAGTTCAGGATCTAATGGCAGCTCAGGAACGTCAGGTTCATCAGGCTCAAACGGAAGCTCAGGTTCTTCTGGTACAAGCGGAACATCAGGTTCTTCTGGTTCAAGCGGAACTTCAGGTTCAAATGGTTCTTCTGGAACTTCAGGTTCTAGTGGAACTTCCGGTACATCAGGTTCTTCTGGATCTAATGGAAGCTCTGGTACTTCAGGTTCAAATGGTTCTTCTGGTACATCAGGTTCTAGTGGAACTTCCGGTACATCAGGTTCTAACGGATCAAGCGGTACATCCGGAACACGTGGTACTTCTGGTACTTCCGGTACAAGCGGAACTTCCGGTTCAAGCGGATCTACTGGAACATCAGGAACAAGTGGAATAAGTGGAGTAGACGGATCTAATGGCACATCAGGAACATCTGGTACATCAGGAACTTCTGGTACATCAGGTTCAAACGGCTCTTCTGGTACATCTGGCTCAAGCGGTACATCTGGTACATCTGGCTCAAGCGGTACTTCAGGCTCAAGCGGATCAAGCGGTACCTCAGGATCAAGTGGAACTTCAGGTTCAAGCGGATCAGCTGGTACTTCTGGTTCTAACGGCTCAAGTGGAACATCTGGTTCTAGCGGTTCAAGTGGTACTTCTGGTTCTAGCGGTTCAAGTGGTACTTCTGGAACTTCAGGTTCAAATGGTTCAAGCGGAACTTCAGGTTCATCTGGAACATCAGGTACTTCAGGTACTTCAGGTTCATCTGGAACATCAGGTACGTCAGGTTCAAGTGGTACTTCTGGAACTTCCGGTTCAAACGGCTCTTCCGGAACAAGCGGTAGCTCAGGAACATCTGGTACTGCTGGAACTTCTGGTACTTCTGGTTCTAACGGTTCAAGCGGAACTTCTGGTTCTAATGGCTCAAGTGGAACTTCTGGAACTTCAGGTTCTAATGGAAGCTCAGGTAGCTCAGGTACTTCTGGTTCTAACGGTACAAGCGGAACTTCAGGTTCAAGCGGATCAACTGGAACTTCTGGTTCAAGTGGTTCTTCTGGCTCAAACGGAAGCTCAGGAACTTCAGGTTCTAGTGGGTCAAATGGAAGCTCAGGAACTTCAGGAACATCTGGCTCAAGCGGCTCAAATGGTTCAAGTGGTACTTCTGGTTCATCTGGATCAAATGGTTCAAGTGGTACCTCAGGAACAAGCGGAACTTCAGGTTCAAATGGTAGCTCTGGAACTTCTGGTACATCTGGAAGCTCAGGTTCTAACGGTTCTTCAGGAACAAGCGGTTCTAGTGGATCAAACGGAAGCTCAGGTACAAGTGGTTCTTCTGGAACATCTGGTTCTAGTGGCTCAAACGGAAGCTCTGGAACTTCAGGCTCAAATGGTAGCTCTGGAACATCGGGCACTTCAGGCTCAAGCGGTACATCTGGAACAAGTGGAACTTCTGGTTCAAGCGGGTCAAACGGTAGCTCAGGAACATCCGGCTCTAGCGGATCAAACGGTTCTTCAGGCTCAAGCGGAACTTCTGGTACTTCAGGTTCAAGTGGATCAAACGGGTCTAATGGATCTTCTGGAACATCCGGCAGCTCAGGAACAGCCGGTTCAAGCGGTACATCTGGAACTTCAGGTTCAAATGGTACTTCAGGTAGTTCAGGTTCAAGCGGTACTTCAGGTAGTTCAGGTTCAAGCGGTACTTCTGGTTCTGCTGGAACAAGTGGATATAGTGGAGCCGCAATTGATGATAGTTGGGATTTTGGAACACCATTAGCTAGTACTAAAATATCTAGTAATAACTCTGCATTTAATGCATCTACTAATACTTTAAGTATTGCGGAAGTATCATTAAGTAGTACAAATTATGCAATTCCATTTGCAGCAGTTGGTATTGGAACACTTATTCAATTACAGGATCTTTCTCATACTAATCTTACATATTATCGAGTTATTTCAATACCTACCGATGCTGGAGCATATTGGAACTTCTCAGTAGTTTATGAATATGGTTCAATTTGGACTCCATCTGCCGGTGATGATATTCTTTTAGAAATGTTTGTTGCCGGTATTTCTGGATCAAGCGGAACTTCTGGAACTTCAGGTTCAACTGGTACTTCTGGTACATCTGGTTCAAGTGGATCAAATGGTAGCTCAGGTACTTCAGGTTCTTCTGGTTCAAACGGCTCTTCAGGAACCTCAGGTTCAAATGGTTCTTCTGGAACCTCAGGAACAAGCGGTACATCAGGTTCTAGCGGCTCAACTGGTACGTCAGGAACTTCTGGCTCTAATGGTTCTTCTGGAACTTCAGGAACAAGTGGATCAAATGGTAGCTCAGGTACTTCTGGAACTTCTGGTTCAAGTGGATCAACTGGAACATCAGGTACTTCTGGATCTAACGGCTCTTCTGGTACTTCCGGAACCTCTGGTTCAAGTGGATCAAATGGTAGCTCTGGTACGTCTGGCTCTAATGGCACTTCTGGTACATCAGGTTCAAGTGGATCAAACGGTAGCTCAGGTACTTCAGGTTCTAGTGGAACCTCTGGTACTTCTGGTAGCTCAGGAACATCAGGTTCTTCAGGATCAAATGGGTCAAGCGGAACCTCAGGTACTTCAGGTTCAAGCGGCTCAAACGGCTCAAGCGGAACTTCAGGTACTTCAGGAACAAGTGGATCAAGCGGTAGTTCAGGTTCAAATGGATCAAGTGGAACTTCTGGCTCAAATGGTAGCTCGGGAACTTCTGGTACATCGGGCAGCTCTGGTTCAAATGGATCAAGTGGAACTTCAGGGTCAAACGGTTCTTCTGGAACAAGCGGAACGGCTGGAACATCAGGTTCAACTGGTACATCTGGAACTGCCGGTTCATCTGGTACTTCTGGAGTTGCTAATATCACAAATAATTCAGATAACAGGGTATTAACTGCAACTGGTACATCAGGCCAAGCAAATGCAGAAGCAAACTTAACATTTGATGGAACAAGTTTAGGTATAAGTTCATATAATGGAGGTTCAGTAAGTGCAAGTGGAGTACTAATTACAATCTTAGTATCGGCTGGAAATTCAGCAGTATTTGACTACTTTGTTTCTAATGGAACTAGCAAAAGAGCTGGTACAGTAATGGCCGCATGGGATAATGCAACAACTGTAGATACTGACTATTCAACTCCAGATATTGGAAGCTCAACTGCAGGTATATCATTTGCTACATCAACTGACGGAACAAACGTTTACTTGAATGCAGTAGTAACTTCAGGAACTTGGACAGTTAAAGTAGGAAGTAGAATAATGTTTTAATAATTAAAAACTAAAATATGCAGACTAAATATTTGACTAGTTGAGAATGAATATATATCTATAGAGTCAATAACATACTTTTCTTTTGGAGAGGTGAAAAAAGAAAAAATAAATGGCAAAAGAATTTATAACCAGAAAAGGGCTAATTTCATTGGGTGGAATAACCCTACCCTTAACTCAGATAAGTACTACTTATTCAATAGGAGTTGATGATTATTTTATAGAGTGTACAACTGGAACATTTACAGTCACTCTTCCAAGTGCAGTAGGCATAAAAGGTAAAGCTTATATTGTAAAAAACTCAGGTTCTGGTACAATAACCGTTGCAACTACTTCATCTCAAACAATTGACGGATCTCTTACTAAATCTATAATTCAATATGGAAGTTTATCATTAGAAAGTAACGGTACAAACTGGATACTTGGTGGTACTTCAGGAACTAGTGGATCTGCTGGAACTTCCGGTACTTCTGGTTCTAACGGCTCATCTGGAACTTCTGGTACTTCAGGTTCTAATGGTAGCTCAGGTACATCAGGTACAAGTGGTTCATCTGGAACAGCTGGAACTTCAGGTTCAACTGGTACTTCAGGTTCAAGCGGATCAAACGGAAGCTCTGGTACTTCTGGAACGTCGGGTTCAACTGGAACAAGCGGAACATCTGGAACAAGCGGCTCTTCTGGATCAAACGGAAGCTCAGGTACCGCTGGTTCTTCTGGATCAAACGGAAGCTCAGGTACCTCTGGTTCTTCTGGATCTAATGGATCAAGCGGAACATCTGGTACTTCTGGAACAAGCGGAACTTCAGGTTCTTCCGGCACAGCCGGAACAGGAGGTTCTTCTGGAACCTCTGGTTCAAATGGATCTAATGGCTCAAGCGGAACCTCAGGAAGCTCTGGATCAACTGGAACTTCTGGTACATCAGGTTCAAATGGATCAAACGGTAGTTCGGGTACTTCTGGAACAGCCGGCTCAAACGGAAGCTCTGGAACATCAGGTTCTAGCGGCTCAACTGGTACATCAGGAACTTCAGGTACTTCGGGTTCAAATGGTTCTTCTGGAACCTCAGGTACTTCGGGTACTTCAGGTTCTAACGGCTCATCTGGAACTTCTGGTACTTCAGGTTCTAACGGCTCATCTGGAACTTCTGGTACTTCAGGTTCTAATGGTTCAAATGGTAGCTCAGGTACTTCCGGTTCTAATGGCTCAAACGGTTCAACTGGTACTTCTGGAACTTCCGGTTCAAACGGCTCTTCCGGAACAAGCGGTAGCTCAGGAACATCTGGTACTTCTGGATCTAATGGTTCAAATGGTAGCTCAGGTACTTCCGGTTCTAGCGGATCAAACGGAACTTCAGGATCAAACGGAACTTCAGGTTCAAGCGGAACTTCTGGAACATCAGGTTCAAACGGATCAAGCGGAACTTCAGGTTCAAACGGTTCTTCTGGAACTTCTGGTTCAAGCGGATTAACTGGTTCTTCTGGAACTTCAGGTTCAAATGGAAGCTCAGGAACATCAGGTTCTAATGGAAGTTCAGGTACTTCAGGTTCAAGTGGTTCTTCTGGAACAAGTGGAACATCAGGTTCAAACGGTAGCTCTGGTACTTCTGGATCAAGCGGATCTAATGGTTCTTCTGGAACAAGTGGAACATCAGGTTCTAATGGTTCTTCTGGAACTTCTGGTTCTAATGGATCAAATGGGTCTTCGGGAACTAGCGGATCAAACGGCTCAAGTGGTAGCTCAGGAACTTCAGGTTCTAATGGAAGCTCAGGTACTTCAGGTTCAACCGGTTCAAGCGGAACTTCTGGAACTTCAGGTTCAAGTGGATCAAACGGAAGCTCTGGTACTTCTGGAACAAGTGGAACCTCTGGTAGCTCAGGCTCAAACGGTAGCTCTGGTACTTCTGGAACAAGTGGAACCTCTGGTACTTCTGGATCAAACGGTAGCTCTGGTACTTCAGGTACTGCCGGTTCTAGTGGATCAAACGGTTCTTCTGGAACTTCTGGAAGCTCTGGCTCTAATGGTTCTTCTGGAACAAGCGGAACCTCTGGTACTTCAGGTTCAAATGGTTCTTCTGGAACAGCGGGTACTTCAGGTTCAAATGGTTCTTCTGGAACAGCTGGTACTTCAGGTTCTAGTGGATCAAATGGTAGCTCTGGTACTTCTGGAACAAGTGGAACCTCAGGTTCTTCAGGTTCAAACGGATCAAACGGTAGCTCTGGTACTTCTGGAACATCTGGTACATCAGGGTCTTCTGGAACAAGTGGAACATCAGGTTCTAATGGATCAAACGGTAGCTCAGGAACATCCGGTACTTCAGGCTCAAATGGTTCATCAGGAACTAGTGGAACATCTGGTTCAAGTGGTTCTAATGGCTCAAGTGGTACATCCGGTTCAAATGGATCAAGTGGAACTTCTGGAACTTCAGGTTCAAGTGGATCAAATGGTTCTAATGGAACCTCAGGAACTTCAGGTTCTAATGGATCAAGCGGAACTTCTGGAACTTCAGGTTCAAGTGGATCAAATGGTTCTTCTGGAACTGCTGGAACTTCTGGTTCTAATGGCTCATCTGGAACTTCTGGAACATCTGGTTCTAATGGCTCAAACGGTTCTTCTGGAACAAGCGGATCAAACGGTAGCTCAGGAACATCAGGCACTTCTGGTTCTTCAGGCTCAAATGGAAGCTCTGGAACTTCCGGTTCTAGTGGATCAAACGGTACCTCAGGTACTTCAGGCTCAAATGGTTCATCAGGAACTAGTGGAACTTCTGGTTCTAATGGCTCAAGTGGTACATCCGGAACATCAGGTTCAAATGGTAGTTCAGGATCAAATGGTTCTTCTGGAACTTCTGGTACATCAGGTTCAAGTGGATCAAACGGTAGCTCAGGAACTTCAGGTTCTTCAGGATCAAATGGTTCTTCTGGAACAGCTGGTACTTCAGGTTCAAATGGATCAAGTGGTACTTCTGGAACTTCCGGTTCAAATGGTAGTTCAGGTACAGCAGGTACCTCTGGAAGTTCAGGTTCAAACGGCTCTTCTGGAACTTCCGGCTCAAGTGGCTCAAATGGTAGCTCAGGAACTTCAGGTTCTTCAGGATCAAATGGTTCAAGCGGTACGTCTGGCACATCTGGCTCAAGCGGATCAAATGGTAGCTCGGGAACAAGCGGAACGTCTGGTTCTAGCGGATCAAACGGTTCTTCAGGAACGGCTGGCACCTCAGGTTCAAATGGATCAAGTGGAACTTCAGGAACTTCTGGAAGCTCTGGATCAACTGGAACTTCTGGTACATCAGGTTCAAGTGGTTCAAATGGTAGCTCAGGAACAAGCGGAACATCAGGTTCTTCAGGTTCAAACGGCTCAAGCGGTACCTCAGGTACTTCAGGATCAAATGGTTCTTCTGGAACATCAGGTACTTCTGGTTCAAATGGATCTAGTGGTTCTTCAGGAACAAGCGGAACTTCAGGTTCAAGTGGTTCTTCGGGAACAAGCGGAACGTCTGGTTCTAATGGTTCTTCTGGAACCTCTGGTTCTAATGGATCAAATGGTAGCTCAGGTACTTCTGGAACAGCCGGTTCTAGTGGATCAAATGGTAGCTCAGGTACTTCTGGTTCTTCAGGATCAAATGGTTCAAGTGGTACTTCTGGAACATCAGGTTCTAACGGGTCTAATGGATCGTCTGGTACCTCAGGAATATCCGGCTCAAATGGAAGCTCAGGAACTTCGGGTTCTAATGGAAGCTCAGGAACATCTGGCTCAAACGGTTCTTCTGGTACATCTGGCTCAAATGGAAGCTCTGGAACTTCAGGTTCAAACGGTTCAAGTGGATCTAACGGATCAAGCGGTACATCAGGTACTAGTGGTTCAAGTGGATCAAACGGAAGCTCTGGTACTTCTGGTTCTTCTGGATCAAATGGTTCTTCTGGGTCTGCTGGAACATCAGGCACCTCTGGAAGCTCAGGTTCTTCAGGAACAAGTGGAACCGCCGGTACTTCAGGCTCAAATGGTTCTTCTGGAACAGCTGGAACATCAGGTTCAAATGGGTCAAGTGGTACATCCGGAAGCTCAGGTAATACTGGTTCTTCTGGAACTTCAGGTTCAAACGGTTCTAGTGGAACTTCTGGAACTTCAGGGTCAAGCGGCTCAAATGGTTCTTCTGGCTCAAATGGAAGCTCAGGAACTTCAGGTTCTAGTGGGTCAAACGGTAGCTCCGGTACGGCTGGAACCTCAGGAAGCTCTGGCTCAAACGGTTCTTCAGGAACAAGCGGTACGTCAGGTTCTAGCGGATTAACTGGTTCTTCTGGAACTTCTGGTTCTAATGGTTCTTCTGGAACTTCAGGTTCAAGTGGCTCAAATGGTAGCTCGGGAACTTCTGGTACGCCAGGTTCTTCTGGCTCAAATGGTAGCTCGGGAACTTCTGGTACATCTGGTATTAATGGAAATGATGGAGCTAATTCAGGTAGATGGACATATGCCGGTACTGGAGCTCCAGGAACAACCTCCGCTGGTCAATTTCTTACTGATTCCACTAGTGGTGCTGTTATGTCTGCTGTAACTATAAGCTTAAACTATGTTGCATACAATAGTTTTGGATATGGAACATGGCTAACTCAATTACAAACTGCTGTAAATTCAGGAGCAACTGTTTATTTACAAGCATATGAGATTGGAAATACTTCAAAATTAGGACTTTGGACAGTATCTGCTGTTTCAACCTCTGGCGCAGGAGCCACATTAACCTATAATCTTTCACTTACTTCAATTGCAAGCTCAGGACAATTTGCGAATGGGCTTCAATATACATTTTCTTGGCATGCTAATGGGTTAGCTGGTACATCTGGTACTTCAGGTACACGAGGTACTTCTGGTACTTCTGGAACAAGCGGAGTTGGCGGAAGCTCTGGAACTTCCGGAACAAGCGGAACTTCTGGTTCGAATGGTAGCTCAGGAACTTCTGGAACTTCTGGTTCAAGTGGATCTGCTGGTACTTCTGGTACGTCGGGCGCTACTGGAAGCTCAGGAACAAGCGGAACATCAGGTTCTAATGGCTCAAATGGTTCTTCTGGAACTTCAGGCACAAGCGGATCGAATGGTAGTTCTGGAACTTCAGGTTCTTCAGGCTCAAACGGAAGCTCTGGTTCTAATGGCTCATCTGGAACAAGTGGTACTTCAGGTTCTAGTGGATCAAACGGTTCTTCTGGAACTTCAGGTAGTTCAGGTTCTAACGGTTCTAGTGGAACTTCCGGTACTTCTGGAAGTTCAGGTAATACTGGTTCTTCAGGAACTTCTGGTACTTCTGGTTCAAGCGGTTCTAATGGAAGCTCAGGAACAAGCGGAACTTCAGGTTCAAATGGATCAAGCGGTTCTTCTGGAACCTCCGGCTCTTCTGGATCAAATGGTTCTTCTGGAACATCTGGTACTTCAGGTTCAAACGGTTCAAGTGGAACTTCTGGTACATCAGGTTCAAGCGGTTCTAACGGCTCATCAGGAACAAGCGGAACTTCAGGTTCTTCCGGTTCTAATGGTAGCTCAGGTACTTCTGGAACTTCAGGTTCAAGCGGATCTAATGGTTCTTCAGGAACATCAGGTTCAAGTGGATCAAATGGTTCAAGCGGAACTTCTGGATCAAATGGAAGCTCAGGAACTAGTGGAACGTCAGGTTCTAGTGGATCAAATGGTTCATCTGGTACAAGTGGTTCTTCAGGTTCAAACGGTAGCTCTGGAACATCAGGAACTTCTGGAAGCTCGGGTAATACTGGTTCTTCTGGAACTTCGGGTTCAAGTGGATCAAATGGTTCAAGCGGAACATCTGGAACTTCAGGAGCTAATGGATCAAGCGGAACTTCAGGTTCAAACGGTTCTTCTGGAACTTCCGGTTCAAGCGGATTAACCGGTTCTTCTGGAACTTCAGGCTCTTCAGGTTCAAACGGTTCAAGCGGAACTAGTGGTACTTCAGGCTCAAGCGGTTCTAACGGAAGCTCAGGAACATCAGGTTCTAACGGCTCATCAGGCACAAGCGGAACCTCAGGTTCTAGTGGATCGAATGGTAGCTCAGGTACGGCTGGTACATCAGGTTCAAACGGTTCAAGCGGAACTAGTGGGTCTTCCGGTTCAAATGGGTCTTCTGGTACTTCTGGATCAAGTGGTTCAAACGGATCTTCTGGAACAAGCGGCACTTCAGGTTCTTCAGGGTCTAATGGTTCTTCTGGAACAAGCGGCACTTCCGGATCAAACGGTTCTAGTGGAACCTCTGGAACACGAGGTACCTCTGGAACAAGTGGTACATCTGGTACAAGTGGTAGCTCAGGAACTTCTGGTTCAACTGGAGCAAGTGGAGCAGCAATCAGTGACGGTTGGGATTGGGGTACACCATTAGCAAGTACTAAAATTTATAGTAATAACGGTAATTTAGATGCGGCAACCACTATATTAAACATAGCAGAAGTTTCATTAACTTCAACAAACTATAGTGGAGTTTATCCATCAATTGGAGTTGGCACGCTAATTAAAACAAATGGTGGAATTGGTGGTCAAATTGTATATTATAGAACAACTGGGGTAGGAGTAGATAATGGAATCTATTGGGAATTTCCAGTAACTTATGTTTCAGGTACACCTTGGACACCATCATCTGGTACTGATATTATTGTTGATATATCGACAGCTGGTGTTGCAGGATCATCTGGGACTTCGGGTACAAGAGGTACATCAGGAACTTCAGGTACATCTGGAAGCTCAGGTTCTAATGGTTCAAGTGGAACCTCTGGAACTTCAGGTTCTAGTGGATCAAACGGTAGCTCAGGAACTTCAGGTACATCTGGAAGCTCAGGTTCTAATGGTTCAAGTGGAACCTCTGGAACTTCAGGTTCTAGTGGATCAAACGGTAGCTCAGGAACTTCTGGAAGCTCAGGTAATACCGGTTCATCAGGAACTTCAGGTTCAAGTGGAGCTAACGGCTCATCAGGAACTTCTGGTACAAGAGGTACATCAGGTACAAGCGGTACAAGCTTTACGTGGAAAGGACTATACACAGCTACTACATATTCAGTAAATGACGTTGTTTATTATTTCGGAAGCTCCTATATCTGTATAGCAAATGCAGCTCCTGGTGATATACCTACAAATGCTGCATATTGGTCGCTAGTCGCATTAGCTGGAACAAACGGTACATCAGGAACCTCAGGAGCAAACGGAGCAAACGGTTCAAGTGGTACTAGCGGTACGTCAGGAGCAAATGGAGCTAACGGTTCTTCAGGTACATCAGGAACTTCTGGAGCAAATGGTTCAAGTGGTACTTCTGGAACAAGTGGAGCTAACGGTTCTTCTGGAACTAGCGGTACCTCTGGTTCAACTGGAACTTCAGGTACAAGTGGAGTTTCTGGTGCATCTGGCACAAGCGGTACATCTGGAACAAGTGGTACATCTGGCACAAGTGGAACCTCAGGAACAAGCGGTGCAACTGGAGCTAATGGATCAAGTGGAACCTCAGGAACAAGCGGTGCAACTGGAGCTAATGGATCAAGTGGAACCTCAGGAACAAGCGGTGCAAC
>Ga0114975_10002201_pt1 | contig 13421 bp, 13 predicted proteins | sample S_130626_EF_Meta_FD_87031 | JGI IMG/M metagenome (GOLD analysis project Ga0114975, IMG submission 87031) | Freshwater microbial communities from Lake Simoncouche, Canada to study carbon cycling - S_130626_EF_MetaG | ecosystem: Environmental > Aquatic > Freshwater > Lake | place: Lake...
AATTCGCATGATGTCTCTTCTCTGCGGAATGCGCCAAAATCAACGATCACAAGAAGTTGCCGAGCTCGCTGTTAAGTATCGCGATCAAGGAGTAGTTGGCTTTGATATCGCTGGCCCAGAAGATGGCTTCCCACCTAGTGATCAGCTCGATACTTTTGAATACTTACGTAGAGAAAATGCGCACTTTACAATTCACGCTGGCGAGGCTTACGGACTACCATCAATTTGGGAAGCTATTCAATTATGTGGCGCAGAACGTCTTGGTCACGGAGTTCGAATCACTGATGATATTGATTTCAATCATACGCCGGCTCGCCTTGGTCGTCTTTCAGCATATGTTCGCGATCGTCGCGTTCCACTTGAAATGTGCCCATCATCAAATATTCAAACAGGTGTGGCAGATTCATTTGCCCACCACCCACTAGCAAAGCTTGCAAAGCTGCGCTTCCGAGTAACAATCAATACTGATAATCGTTTAATGTCAGCAACATCAATGAGCCGTGAAATGACCGAAATGGTAAATCAATGTGATTGGACATTCCAGGATCTTCAGCGCGTGACAATCAATGCCCTAAAGAGTTCGTTTATCCCGTTTGAAGAACGCCTGGCAATCATTGAAACTGTAGTTAAGCCCCAGTACGCAAAAATTTCAGAAGAGTAGGCTTTTAAACTCCGACTGAATGCCAGACAGTTTTTGATTCCATAAAGGCAAGAATTCGCGATGGAGTTTTACCTGATTCAAAAGCATGAATTCTCTTAAGGTTCTCGGCCCCTGCTTCTTTTAGAGCCGCGTGCTTTTTCTTCTGGATTCCAGAGATATCAAAGCCATCAATATCCATATGAGAAGCTGCCCAAGGAGCTAATTCATCGAGAGAACCAGTCAAAAGATTGAGTACACCAGCAGGAAGATCGCTCGTTGCAAGCACTTCAGCAAATGACATTGCGGGAACTGCCAAGCCGCCTGGAACCAGCACAACTGTTGTATTTCCAGAAACAATTGCAGCAGCAATTGCATCAATAAACTCTAGGAAGTTCTCAGATGAAGCAATTGCAACAACTCCTTGTGGCTCAGAGATAGAAAAATTAAAGAACGGTCCAGATACTGGATTTGTCGCACCGCTAACAGCTTGAAGTTTGTCGCTCCATCCTGCATACCAAACCCATCGGTCGATTGCTTGCGCGACCAAAGCCTTTGCTTTTGCGGGAGTAACTTGAGAGGTACGTGCAATCTCGGATTCAAACTGATCCGCTCTTCCCTCCAGCATTTCAGCAATTCGGTAGAGGATTTGTCCGCGGTTGTAGGCAGTTGCCTTCGACCAACCGGATTGTGCTGCGCGCGCTGCGGTGACTGCATCACGCAGATCTTTACGTGATGCAAGTGCAGGGTTTGCAATGAAGTCGCCGTTCTTTGCAATGACTTCAAATACACGTCCTGATTCGCTGCGCGGGAAAGCTCCATTAATAAATAACTTGTATGTCTTCTTTACTTCTACGCGGGACTCTTTCTTGGTAGCCATTTAGTTTGACCCGCTTTCTTTTCCATTTTTCAAATACGCAGCTAATCCGTGCCTTCCACCTTCGCGGCCCCAGCCAGATTCTTTATATCCTCCGAAGGGCGATGCCGGATCAAATTTATTAAATGTGTTTGCCCAAATAACACCAGCTTTAAGATGCTGACTTGCCCAGAAGATTCGAGAGCCTTTCTCACTCCAGATTCCTGCGGATAAGCCAAAGGGGGTGTTATTCGCTTTATCCATAGCTTCTTGAGGTGTTCTAAAAGTTAACACTGAAAGTACTGGACCAAAAATTTCCTCCTGTGCGATGCGATGCGCTTGGGTGACACCTGTAAATATCGTAGGTGCAAACCAGTAGCCCTTATTCGAAAGATTGCACTGTGGGCTCCAGCGCTCTGCTCCTTCACTGTCTCCAATTGCAGAGAGCTCTTTAATTTTGACCAACTGCTCCTTGGAATTTATCGCACCGAGATCTGTATTTTTATCTAGCGGATCACCTACGCGAATCTTCGCCATTCTCACTTTGAGCTTTTCAATAATCTCGTCAGCAATACTTTCCTGCACAATAAGACGTGAGCCCGCACAGCAGACATGTCCTTGGTTAAAGAAAATTCCGTTGACGATGCCTTCCACTGTTTCATCAACAGGTGCGTCATCAAAGACAATATTTGCCCCTTTACCGCCAAGTTCAAGAGTTGCTTTCTTTTCCGTTGAAGCGATCGCTCGCGCAATCTTCTTGCCCACATCCGTTGATCCCGTAAAAGCAATTTTGTGAATACCTGGATGGTTCACGATTGCTGCTCCAGTAGAACCATCGCCTGTAACGATATTTACAACACCATCAGGGAGTTCGGCTTGCTGGCACACTTCAGCAAATAGAAGTGCTGTGAGCGATGTGGTCTCTGCCGGTTTGAGCACGACGGTGTTGCCTGTAGCGAGTGCAGGTGCAACTTTCCATGCGAGCATTAGTAGCGGGAAATTCCAAGGAATGATCTGCCCTGCAACGCCGAAAGCTTTAGGGGAGTGCCCAAGGCCGGCATAATCTAATTTGTCAGCCCAACCAGCATGATAAAAAAAGTGTGCAGCGACAAGCGGAATATCAATATCGCGAGTTTCGCGGATTGGCTTTCCGTTATCGAGAGTCTCTAGAACTGCAAACTCACGTGCGCGCTCCTGAAGAATGCGTGCAATGCGGTAGAGGTATTTACCGCGTTCTTTCCCAGATAACTTTGACCAAGTCTTGGTATATGCCTTTTGTGCAGCTATGACTGCTTTATCTACATCTGATAATCCACCCAATGCAATATGGCTGAGAATTTCTTCAGTAGCAGGGTTAATGGTTGGAAAGTGCTTCTTTCCGGATACAAAGGAGCCATTGATGAAGTGGCCATACTTAGGCTTGATAGAGACGATAGATCTAGATTCAGGCGCTGGTGCGTATTCAAAAGTCATTGATGGCCTCTTCTAATCGATCGTGACGTAGTTAGGGCTAGCGTAGTAGCCGTCTGACATTTTCATGCGTTGCATCAGTAAATCATTCAGCAATGCGCTGGCACCAATACGGAAAAGCTCAGGATTTAACCAATCTGGCCCAGCCGTTTCATTGACCAGCACAAGTTGCTTAATTGCATCTTTGGTCGTTCTAATGCCACCAGCTGGTTTCACTCCAATTTTACGTCCTGTCATTGAATAGAAATCGCGGACTGCTTCTAACATCACAAGCACCACGGGAGGAGTCGCAGCGGGAGCAACTTTACCGGTGGAGGTCTTAATGAAATCAGCACCAGCGAGCATTGCAAGATAGGAAGCCTTACGAACATTGTCGTAAGTGACGAGTTCTCCTGTTTCGAAGATCACTTTGAGGTGTGCTTGTTCTCCACAAACTTCTCGAATTTTTACAATTTCATCAAATACCAAACCATATTTACCGGAGAGGAATGCTCCGCGATCAATGACCATATCAATTTCTGCAGCCCCTGCGTTGATGGCATCCTGCGTATCTTGAATTTTCACTTCCATTGAAGCGCGTCCCGATGGGAATGCAGTTGATACTGCAGCGACTGGTACATGTTGTCCACCGATTGCATCAAGATGTGTGCGAGCGATTTCGACCATATCGTTATACACACATACAGCGCCGACGCTCGGAACAGTTGGATCCGTAGGATCAGGTCTTACTGCTTTAGAACACAGTGCACGAACTTTGCCAGGCGTATCAGCGCCTTCTAAGGTTGTCAGATCAACCATCGAAATTGCAGTTTCAATCGCCCACTTCTTACTTGTAGTTTTAATACTTCGAGTGGCAAGCATTGCGGCGCGAGACTCAGCACCTACTTGATCAACGCCAGAGAGCTGATCAAGGAATTGAACTAGTGATTTCTCTGATCCATCAACCAGGCCATAGAAACTCATGAGAGCAATTCTTTCAGAGGTGTGCGAATCTCGTCGAGTAATTTCTGTGATTCATCTGACGTCGTAGTAACAACTTCTATGTAGCACTTCATCTTTGCTTCTGTGCCCGATGGGCGAATAATGATTCGAATTCCACCAGCTAGCCAAATGCGTAAGCCATCGGTAGGCGGCAATCCATCTTTGGGCGCTGCAAGATCATCTAGTGCTTCGACCTTACGTCCGGCGATTTCCGAAGGAGGATTCTTTCTTAACCCTGCAAGCAGGCGAGTAATTGCGCTCATATCGCTGACTCGAATAGAGATTTGTTCTGTTCCGTGAAAGCCGTGACGTTCCCAAACTTCATTTAGTAAATCGCTGAGAGTAAGTCCTTCGCGCTTTAAATCCGTTGCTACTTGGGCAAGAAATATAGCGGCGGAAATTCCATCTTTATCATTGACGTTATCTGAATCAACTGCATACCCGATGGCTTCTTCGTATCCAAAAGCTAAGTTTTCAATCTTTGCAAGCCACTTAAAGCCGGTAAGAACTTCTTTGAAATCAACATCATAATGTGCACTAATTTTGCGGAGCGCGGAGGAAGAAACAATGGAATTACCAAAAGTCCCAGATGGCTTCGTGCGCGCAATCCATTCACCAAGAATGATTCCAAGTTCATCTCCGCGAAGCATTCGCCATCCAACTTTCGGGTCATTAATTGCTGCTGCGCACCTATCGGCATCAGGATCATTTGCAATCACAAGCTCTGCACCGAAATCTTGAGCCTTCTTCAGTGCTAAATCAATTGCGCCAGGCTCTTCTGGATTTGGGAATGCAACCGTTGGAAAATCAGGATCCGGGGTGCACTGTTCATCAACAAGTATGAGAGTTGCAAAACCAGCATGGTTAAAGACTCTCTGAATTGTTTCGGTACCCACACCGTGCATTGCGGTGTACACAATTTTCAATTCTCCTGGGCGCGGAGCTAGTGCGGCGGTGCGTTGCACATATTCAGTAATAACTTCTTCGCCAAGGACAGTCCATTTGCTGCCTCGTGGCAGAGAGGATAGAGATGTCACTGCATCAATTTCTGCAGCAATAAATCCATCAGTCGGATTAATGATTTGTGATGAGGCGTAATTAATTCCATCAGCAGTCGGACCTACATAAACTTTGTAGCCATTATCTTGTGGGGGATTGTGGCTTGCAGTAACCATGATTCCGATATCGCACTTCAAATAATCGGTTGCAAAAGCTAACACAGGTGTTGGAAGCGGTCTTGGAAGAACAAAGACCTCCATGCCCGCACCGCTCATGATCTCTGCAGTCTCGTGAGTGAAATCTTCAGAACCGTAACGCGCATCTCGACCAACTACGACCTTGGTCATTCCGCGTTGCTTCATATAGGACGCGATACCAGCAGCCGCTCGACCTACGACCGCGCGATTCATACATGAAGGTCCAGGCCCTATCGGTCCTCGTAAACCCGCTGTGCCAAATTGCAGGAAGCCGTTGAAGTATCTGCGAAGCGTTGTTTCATCCCCGGCATCGAGTAGTGCTTGCAAGGTTGCTGCAGTAGAAGTGTCTGGATCATCAGCAATCCACTCCTGAACTTCGCTATGCAGCGCTGTATTCATAATGCAAGGCTACCTGTTTAAATAAGTTTAGGAATAGTCGAACTTAGCAGCGCACCCATGCGATCAGCTGCAGCTTTTCCGGCAGCAATTACTTCTTCATGATTCAACTTTTCGCCTGTGACTCCTGCGGCAGCGTTTGTCACAAGTGAGATACCTAGTACTTCGGCACCAAGTGCGTGTGCAGCGATGGCTTCTGGAACTGTAGACATACCCACGAGATCTGCACCCATAGTGCGCATCATCAAGATTTCGGCAGGAGTTTCATAAGTAGGTCCGCGCCAATGTACGTAGACACCTTCTTGCAAGCTTGAATCTTCGTTCTTAACAATTGCTCGAATTCGCTTGCTATACAAATCTGTAAGATCAATAAATGTTGCACCTGAAAGTGGTGATGCAGCAGTAAGTGAAATATGGTCACGAATAAGAACTGGTTGTCCAACTTTGTATGAAGTGTTAATTCCACCGCATGCGTTGGTGAGAATCACGACTTTGCAGCCTGCTTTAACTGCTGTACGGACTCCGTGCACAACAGGTTCCATTCCTTTGCCTTCGTAGAGATGTGTACGTCCCAGAAATACCAGTGCACGAATTTTCTTTCCGTTTTCAATAAGTTCATATGAGCGAACTTTTCCAGAGTGACCTTCAACTGCCGGAGGAAGAAATCCAGTTAATTCATCGGCATTACATTCATAAGCAGGGGTTCCGAGTGCATCTGCAGCGCTGACCCAGCCAGATCCCATAACGAGTGCGACATCATGCGATGCGACTCCGGTACGTTCAGCGATCTCTTTTGCCGCTTGTGAAGCAGCAGCAAGTGGATCAGAGTAAAGAAGTTCGGTTGAGGTCATGCCTCAATAATGTCACAGAGAACTGTTCCACTTGCAACAGTTTCACCGATAACTGCCTTTAAATTCTTTATCACACCGCTGGTATGGGCGTTGAGTGGCTGTTCCATCTTCATAGCCTCAAGAACTATTACTAAATCACCGGCTTCAACCCGCTGACCTTCTTCTACTGCAATTTTGACAACAGTTCCTTGCATGGGAGAAGCCAACCCAGTTCCTGATGCACCGCCAGCAGAGACTTGCTTAGCGCGATGGCGCTTAACAACTGGCTCTGGAGCATGAACAACAATTTCAAATCGTTTGCCATTTACTTCGGCAACAAGTTTCTCAGCAGCAACTTTTGTCTGAATATCCGCAGCCGTTGATTGGAATGCGGGAATTTCATTCTTAAATTCATTTTCAATGTAACTGGTATAGACCTTAAAAACGTCGGTATAGGCGGGGTCTTCAAGTATTGCGCGGTGGAAAGGAAGAGCAGTTGCTAACCCACCGACTTCAAATTCTGCAAGAGCTCGTCGGGCTCGTTCGATAGCTTGCTTGCGAGTAGCGCCAGTAACAATAAGTTTTGCTAACAGAGAGTCAAAATTTCCGCCAATGACATCACCGTTGCGGAATCCCGCATCAACACGGACGCCAGGTCCGGTTGGAATGTTCCACGCTGTAATGCGACCTGGTGCTGGCAAAAATGAGCGACCTGGGTCCTCGCCATTGATGCGGAATTCAATAGAGTGCCCACGCACAAAGGGGTCATCAAAACCAAGGCTTTCACCCATTGCGATTCTAAATTGTTCGCGCACAAGATCGATACCTGTTACCTCTTCAGAGACAGGATGTTCTACTTGAAGGCGAGTGTTAACTTCAAGAAAAGAAATAGTTCCATCGAGGCCGACCAGGAATTCGCACGTACCGGCACCGATGTAACCAGCTTCTTTCATGATTGCTTTACTTGATCGATATAGCTCTTCGTTCTGTGCATCGGTTAGAAATGGCGCCGGCGCTTCTTCAACGAGTTTCTGGTGTCTGCGTTGCAAAGAACAATCTCGTGTTGATACAACAACTGCATGGCCATGCTTATCGACCAATACTTGTGTCTCTACGTGACGGGGCTTATCCAAGTAGCGCTCTACAAAACATTCGCCTCTACCAAATCCAGCAATTGCTTCACGAACTGCTGATGCATAGAGCTCAGGAATTTCTTCCATAGTGCGGGCAACTTTTAGACCTCGACCGCCACCACCAAATGCAGCCTTAATTGCCACGGGTAATCCATGTTCTTTCGCAAATGCTAAGACTTCTTCATGGCCAGTAACGGGATCTTTTGTACCCGCAACAAGTGGTGCACCTGCAGCTGCTGCAATGCGACGTGCTGAAACTTTATCGCCCAGTGCGCTAATTGCAGATGGTGGAGGTCCAATCCAAATTAGCCCCGCATCGATTACCGCCTGCGCGAAATCAGCATTCTCTGAGAGAAATCCATAACCGGGATGAACCGCATCGGCTTTAGCTTCTTTGGCAAGAGCAATAATCTTCGGAATATTTAAGTACGTGTCTTTTGCGACAGTTCCATTGAGTGAAAAGGCATAATCCGCACTCTTTACATGTAACGCGTCACGGTCTTCTTCAGAGTACATAGCAACGCTTTCGATGCCATGATCTTTACAGGCACGAATAACACGAAGTGCAATTTCACCTCGGTTTGCAATCAGAACGCGCTTCATGCCATCTCCTTCACTTGTGGCCAAGAATATCCAAGTTGATTCATTGCACTACGAAGAAATGGCATCGATATTCCAACAACATTTGTGTAGTCGCCCTCAATGACAGGAATGAAGGGGGAGCCGAAGCCATCTAGGGTAAATCCTCCGGCTACATGAAGCGGTTCCTCTGAAGCTACGTAGTCGTGAATCTCTTCTTCAGTCATATCTGTAAAAGTCACTTTTGTAGTAACGCGATCCGCGATTTCGATTCCACGGTCTGTATCAATGATGCAATGGCCCGTATGGAGCAATCCAGTTCGTCCGCTAATTTTCTTTGCCCGTTCGATTGCAATATCGGAAGTGCCGGGCTTTCCAAAAGATACGCCATCTACATCAAATGTCGAATCACAACCGATGATGATCGCTGGATAGTCGATCATCTCTCGAACCGTATGAGCCTTTGAAATTGCTAAAGCTATAACCATATCTTCCGGGGTCATTGCATTAAAAAAATCAGTTTCTTCATCAACATTACTAACGATGATTGTTGGCTTAAGACCAGCATCTTCGAGCAATCTGCGACGCGATGACGATTGTGATGCAAGGACAATTCTTGGCATTAAGAGTGCTTTCTGGAACCAAAAGTAATTTGATGTGGAAGAGGTTGTCTTAATTGTGGGAGACCGAAGACGCTTCGCTTAATGACGGGCTTGAGATCCACAGATCTGTGATTAGCAAGAACCGCGTGGAGCGCAAGAAGTTCCTCTGGAGTCGGATGTCCAGATACGACAGTAAATTTCATAGTTAGAGAGGAATATTTCCGTGCTTACGCGCGGGCAGCGTATCGCGCTTAGTCTTTAGCGTCCGAAACGCTTTTGTAATGTACTGACGTGAATCTTCTGGCTCAATGACGCTATCGATTGTTCCGCGTTCTGCAGCCAAATATGGATTGGAGAACTTCTCTGTGTATTCAGTGATCAGTTCTGCTCGCTTGGAATCAGGGTTTTTAGCTTCAGCTAAATCTTTGCGATAAAGAATATTGACCGCACCTTGGGCTCCCATCACAGCAATTTCTGCAGATGGCCATGCAAAGTTAATGTCGCTTCCAAGATACTTAGAGCCCATAACAATAAATGCTCCACCGTATGCCTTACGAGTAATCAAAGTTACGAGTGGCACTGATGCTTCAGCGTATGCGTACAACAACTTGGCGCCGCGACGAATGATGCCGTTCCACTCTTGCTCTGTCCCTGGCATAAATCCAGGTACATCGACCAAGGTAAGAATTGGAATATTAAAGGCATCGCAGAAACGTAAGAAGCGAGCCGCCTTCTCTGAGGAGTTAATATCGAGAGTTCCAGCTAACTGCGAAGGCTGATTCGCAATCACTCCAATTGATTGACCTTCGATGCGCGCAAATCCAACAACAATATTCGGCGCATAGAGTGCATGAACCTCTAGAAATTCACCTTCATCCACAATTGCTTGAATCAAACTCTTCATATCGTATGGCTGATTAGGGCTATCTGGAATCAGAGTATTTAACGCAACGTCCGTTGTGCTCTTTTCGAGAGTTTGCGTTGGAGGCAACATTGGTGATCCATCCATATTATTTGATGGCAAATATGAAAGAAGTGCTTTTACATAGTCAATTGCATCTGCTTCGGAATCTGCCATGTAATGAGCGTTTCCTGATTTTGTGTTGTGCGTAAATGCACCACCAAGTTCTTCCATTCCGACATCTTCGCCAGTGACGGTCTTGATCACATCTGGGCCAGTGATAAACATGTTTGACGTTTCTTTGACCATAACCGTGAAGTCAGTAAGAGCAGGTGAGTATGCAGAACCTCCTGCACACGGTCCAAGAATCAGAGAGATTTGCGGGATTACGCCAGATGATCGAGTGTTGAGTCGGAAAATTTTGCCGTAACCATTGAGAGAGGCAACGCCCTCCTGAATACGAGCTCCACCTGAATCGTTAATTCCGATCAGTGGAATTCCAGATTTCAGTGCAAACTCTGCAATCTTTACAATCTTTTCTGCATGCACTTCACCCAGAGATCCACCAAACACTGTGAAGTCTTGTGAATACAGTGCAATAGGGCGACCATCAACGGTGGCCGTTCCAATAACAACGCCATCACCGTAAGGGCGATTCTTTTCCATCCCAAAGTTCTGTGCACGGTGACGAGCGAACTCATCAATTTCAGTAAATGAATCTGGATCTACGAGCATTTCAATACGCTCGCGGGCGGTGCCCTTGCCCTTCACATGTTGCTTCTCACGGGCTCGATCCGAACCGGCGTGAACAGCTTCATCAATTCGTTCGCGGAGGTCTTCTATTTTTCCGGAAGTAGTGTGCAGATCTGGGCTCATGAACATAAGGTACTAGTCGTGAGCACACTTACGCCAAGAGCGCCTCTAGATATTTCGCTGATCTCAGAAAAAATCTCGCGGTACTGGCGGGTAAGCGTGGTCGAAGTCACCGGCTCAACACAAGATGATTTATTGGCAGCTGTTGCACGCAATGATGCGCGAAGTGGTGATGTTCTTGTCACTGATTATCAAAGTGCCGGCCGCGGAAGACTAGATAGAAAATTTGATGCACCACACTCGAGTGCACTTATGTTTTCAATATACATTCAACCAAAACGCGACAAAAGCGATTGGTCATTTATTCCTTTACTAAGTGGACTCATCATTTCCCTCTCGCTTTCAGAGCTAGATCCACGGATTGAAGTTTCAATTAAATGGCCAAATGATTTATTGATCGGTGAAAATAAACTTGGTGGGATCATTTCTAATGCAACAGAGTCAGGAGTTGTTGTCGGTATCGGGATCAATGTTGGAATGAGTGAATCCGAACTACCGGTCCCTCATGCAACATCACTGAGACTTAACGATTTTCGCGAACTTGATAGAAATTTAATTTTGGCAACAGTACTTAATCAGTACGAAGAAATTCTCTCTCGCTGGCAAGCTGGAGAAGATTTACGTCACCTTTATCGCGATCGAAGCTCCACCATAGGCAAAGAAGTTAGAATCGAGACACCTCACGGCACTCATATGAATGGTTTTGCAATAGATATTGCGCCAAATGGCGAACTAATTCTCAAGGATGGCAGCCGAATTACTGTCGGCGACGTCGTTCATCTACGATAGGGCTGTGACCGAGCGATTCCCGACAGTTGGAGTAATTGGCGCAGGTCAACTTGCGAGAATGATGGTTGCTCCCGCAACGGCTCTGGGAGTTCGGCTTCGTCTTTTTGCACAAAGCTCCCAAGATTCTGGAGCTCAGATGTGCGAGCATGTAGTTGGTGATTACAAAGATTTGGAAGCACTCAAGAAATTTGCGCGCGATTGTGATGTCATCACTTTTGAGCACGAACTAATCCCACTGTCAGTAATAAAAGGCTTGGAGAGTTCAGGCGTTCGGGTATTTCCACCATCAAGTGCCTTTATCTATTCACAAGATAAGGCAGCAATGAGAGAGAAGCTTGGTGCATTTCCATCTCCGCATTGGAAAGTAGTTACTAGTGCATCCGAAATGGACCAGTTTCCACTTATTGCAAAAAGTATTTCTGGTGGCTATGACGGGCGTGGTGTGCGGCAAGTGAATTCTCAGGATGAACTTGAAGAAATTTTGAAAACAACGCCGCAACTTCTGATTGAAGAGCTCATAGCTTTTGATTGCGAAATTGCAGTCATGGTGGCCCGCTCACCGCATGGTCAAGCAACGTCCTGGACTCCAACCGAGACAGTTCAGAAAGATGGAATTTGCACCTTAACAATCACGCCTGCAGCGAGCATTGATTCAGTGCTGGCGGAGAGAGCCCAGCAACTCGCTCTTGATATTGCTCAAGAGGTTGGAGTTGTAGGAGTGATGGCTGTTGAAATGTTTATCAAGGGCGATAATATTTTTGTTAATGAGTTAGCAATGCGCCCACACAATTCTGGACATTGGACAATCGACGGTTCTAGAACTAGCCAGTTTGAACAACATTTGCGCGCCATTCTGGATTTGCCACTCGGTGATCCTGCAATGACAGATGAGTTTGCGGTGATGGGAAATATTCTTGGTGGAGAGAAAATGGATATGTATCGACCATATCTTCATCTGATGGCGCGTAATCCTGAGCTTAAGTTTCATCAATATAAGAAAGAAGTTCGTCTTGGGCGCAAGATAGGCCATGTCACTGCAACGGGTTCTGACCTTCTACAATTAACTAGTGATGTGCAGCATGCACGTGATTACATGAGCGGAGCAATTGATGAGTGAAAGTAAAGATGTAGCAATCATCATGGGTTCTGATTCTGACTGGCCAGTGATGGAAGAGGCTGCGAAAGTTTTAGATTCACTAGGAATTAGTTATGAAGTAGATGTCGTCTCCGCACACCGCATGCCTCTGGAAATGGTTGAGTTTTCACAACGCGCAAAATCTCGAGGATTTAAAGTAATTATCGCTGGAGCAGGTGGAGCTGCTCATTTGCCAGGAATGGTCGCCTCCCTGACTCCACTTCCTGTAATCGGAGTTCCTGTTGCTCTCAAGAATTTAGATGGAATGGATTCGCTTCTTTCAATCGTTCAAATGCCAGCAGGAATTCCTGTAGCAACCGTCGGTGTTGGAAATGCAAAGAATGCGGGAATTTTAGCTGCTCGCATTTTAGGAATTTCTGATTCAGTAATCGCAACAAAGGTGGAAGAGGCGCTCAAAGAAATTAATGAGGAAGCAAAAGCGAAAGGCGCGCAATTAAGCGCTCGTCGTAATCAAAAAACTGGTTTCTAATCTGACCGACCTAGAGCGTGAAAACGCCAACCAGCAGCACGCCATTTATTTCGATCGAGCATATTTCTACCATCGATAATGAACTTTGATTTCACCAATTGGCCAATCACTGACGGATCAAGCTCTCGGTACTCTTTCCACTCGGTTAAGTGCAGCACTGCATCGGCGCCCTTAACTGCATCGACAACCTTCTCTTGATAATCAAGATTTGGGAATCGCTTTCGAGCAGGTTCAATTCCCTTTGGATCATGCACTACAACGGTTGCGCCCGCTGCTTGTAATTGCGCTGCAATATCCAGAGCTGGGGAATCTCTCACATCGTCGCTATCAGGTTTAAACGTCGCACCCAGAATTGCAATTTTGTATTGAGTTAAGTCATCGGAGAGATCCGCGCGTACAACGTCGATCATTCTTTGACGTGCACGCAGGTTGATGGCATCAATCTCGCGCAAGAATTCGAGCGCTTGGTGGGCGCCAAGTTCTTCAGCACGAGCCATGAATGCACGAATATTTCATGGCAAACATCCTCCGCCAAATCCGCTACCTGCTTTCA
>Ga0114975_10002202_pt1 | contig 13421 bp, 24 predicted proteins | sample S_130626_EF_Meta_FD_87031 | JGI IMG/M metagenome (GOLD analysis project Ga0114975, IMG submission 87031) | Freshwater microbial communities from Lake Simoncouche, Canada to study carbon cycling - S_130626_EF_MetaG | ecosystem: Environmental > Aquatic > Freshwater > Lake | place: Lake...
ATGGTGTACCTTTGCTACAGATCAAGGTAGCAGATTAATTGATAGGTTTGAACCCGGACAGGTTCAAGCATTGATAGATTACATTGAGCCTTTATCATGGAAGGCCAAAGTAAAACGTCAGCAAAGTGATGCTGATTGGGTACAGGAAGTTTTTAACAAGGCAGAAATACAATGAATCAATATAAACAACAAGCAGTTCCAGCATTGCTAAAAAGTCGTCAAGTACAAGAAGCCCGAGTACGATTAATCAATGACATGGTTGAAATAGATATGAATGGCAAAAAAGTAATTGTACCCACAGCCGAATCATATCAACGTTTGCTGAAGAAAGTTGCAATTTTAGAACAAAAGTTATATGCCACAGATAACAAAGCAAATAGATCAGCTAGGATGAAAAATGAGTGAAAAAGATAATAGTTTAGAATACGTTTACAACGAAGTGTTAATGGTCATGGAACGTTTATTAAAAGAAGATCAAAATCCATTGGCTATTGCCGCAGTATTAGCAAGTCAGGCCATGGGATTATATAAAACAGTTTTAAGTGACAAAGACTATGATTCTATGATTGATAGCTTAATAGATAAAAAAGACAGCGTTCAACCCTATGAAGCTAGGAGTTTACATTGAGTTTTGACGTTGACATTGACTTTGCTGATAGAGAACAAATTCTTAAATTAGTAGCACATCGTGCCGCCATGCAAAAAGACAGCAGTAAAGAGCGTAAGCATAACACTGGTGTTTACTTTCATCATGTTCCTGTTAATCCATTTACAGGACTATGTACATTAGATTATAAACAAGCAGAATCCGCAGGCTGGTTTAAGATTGATTTACTTAATGTCGGAATCTATAACAACTTCACCAGTAATGAACAAATAGATGATTTATTGACCAAAGAACCTATGTGGGAATTACTAGAACATCGAGAAGTTATACAACAGCTATTTCATATTCATAATCACAGTGACACAGTTATTAGAATGAAGCCAAGAAGTATTGATCAACTTGCCATGGTATTGGCAGTTATTCGTCCTGGTAAGAAACATTTAATAGGACGTAGTTGGGCGGAGATAGAAAAAGAAGTATGGACTAAAACAGAAGATGTTTATAGTTTTAAGAAGTCGCATAGTTTTGGCTATGCCGCTGCCATTGTATTACAGCTTAATCAATTAGCTTACGGTATTAACAGTGGCAAGACCTAATAGGCTAAGAGTTTTAATATAAAACCATCCTATATCAAATTCAAACCAACGTTTGCTTAACTTTGCACTAGCCGGAGTCATATGGTGATTGTTGTGCAATTCTTCACCGCCAATCCATATAGCCCACGGTATTAAATTAGTGCTACGGTCTTTTGTGCTGCCATTTCTATATCCCCACCAGTGACCTAGGCCATTGATAACTCCTGCCGCCCAGAATGGTATCCACAACATCTGTACTGCCCATATCACAAGTCCCATCCAACCGAATAACAACAAATTAATGGCCAGCATTACAATTACGCCTGAGTAGTTATAAGGAGTGTACAGTTTTCGTTCAATCCAGTCATCGGGTGTGCCTCTGCCAAAGCTCACTATCATTTTTGCATTTTTTCCCGACAAATAATAATAATAAACACCTCTGAATAATATGTTTAAAATTCCATGTACATGTGGACTATGCGGATCGCCTTCTTTATCAGTTGTACTATGATGTTTTCTATGTATTGCTACCCATTGTCTAGTAATCATGCCAGTGGTTAACCATAGCCACAATCTAAAAAAGTGACTGACAATGGGATGAAATGTAACTGATTTATGTGCCTGACTTCTGTGTAAAAAGCAAGTTACAGCAACAATGGTGATGTGAGTTAACACAAGGATGTATATTATTTCTAGCATAATATACTTATCTTAAAGTTTTTGAACTAGTTGTATTTGACGGCGTTTGATACGTTTAGTGATAATGTTTTGTAGACTAACTGCTTCACCATGCACTATTTCAAAGTCTTTTACGTTATAAGTTCGAAGACAGTAGCTAAACTTTTTGAACTTTGGCCCTATAACTAAGTTAATTGGCAGTTGTCTATTGCTACCCCACCACCATTCTTCGCCGCATTCTAGAAATTCTGCTTTATCTTCTTTACAATTTAAAACATTTAAGACATATATGCTGGCCAGAGTTTGGGTATAATTTTGTATAATACCTATGATTTCTTCTTCCCCTGCCCTACATAGACATAAAAAAGGGAATTTTTCTAATATTTCATTATGATCTGCCATTGCAATATTTAGTAGTCAATTCAATTCAATTAAATTAAATAAATATAACTATGAGCGATACATTCACATTACTAAGCTATCCACAACGTACTATATTGATATATGCAGAAGGATACAGCAGGACACAAAACATGCCATTTAATACGACTAGAAAAACAATCTATAAAGGTGTAGACAATACGCTGGGATTTGATATTAAAAATCAGGACCGTAAACCCATCAGCTTATTGGGCAAAACAGTTATAGTCAATATAATGCAAGTTCGTAATGGAGAATTAATTGTACAGCGTAGAGCAACTATTATAAATGCTGAAAATGGTTTCTGTGAATTTACACTTTTCAGCAGTGATCTAATTGACATGGACCCTGGCATTTATCAATTAAGCGCAGTGGTCTATGATGAAAGTGGTCAAGCCAAATCGTTGTACACTGACAATAATCGTAGAGTTACTTTGGAATTAGAACTAGCAGATGGTGCATATCCAAAGTATATTCCAAGTATTGATCTAACTTTTAGTCAATTAGGTTCAGCTTGGATCAGTCAAGCATTGCCAGGCAATCTGCAAAAAAATGACACCAGTTTATTACATACTATACAAATCAAAGTTACAAACTTTAAAGGAAAAGTTTCTGCTTTGGTAAGTTTAGACTATGACAGCGGCGGCAATTATTTTCCTGTTAAGTTTGTCAACGATGCCATGGACATTGTATTTGCACCTCCATACGGTTATATTACTCCACAGGATCGTTGGCCAGACAGTGTCATCGAAGGTTGGAATTTTATTACCAATGCTCGTTGGGTAAAGATAATGTATACTCCGGACAGCAATAACACCGGAACAGTTGACAGAGTTATCTATAGAAGTTAAAATAGTAAGGTCATGACGGCCTTACAAACACTATTACAATCACGCATACACGGAAGACCCAGTCCAAAAGGCTGGATCAGTTTCAACTGCCCGATGTGTGTGGTAAATGGACAAAGTCGATTAGATACAAAACGTCGTGGCGGTTTAATGTTTAATCCCGACGGAGCAGTAAGCTATCATTGTTTTAATTGTAATTTTAAAACAAGTTGGACACCTGGCAGAACGCTTAGTTTTAAAATGCGTAAATTCATGCGTCAACTTGGATTTGATGAAGCAGAAGTACAACGATTAAACTTAGAATTACTAAGCCAAGCAGATGTAGAAACATTGGTACAACGTGAACCTGAACCAAGTTGGACTCCTGATTGGCCCGATTATGACTTGGGCTTTGATGTACGGCCCATCGACGATCCTGAGAAGATAGAATATTTAAAACATAGACAAGTTTATGATCTGGCAATATGGTTAGAAACAGATACAACATACGGTGGACTAAACAACAGAGCTATACTGCCTTTAACATATGAAAATAGACTAGTGGGTTTTCAAAGTAGACACGTCATAGGAGAACTACCCACTAAGTTTTCCAAGTATTATAAAAAAGCACCAGCTGACTATGTATTTGGTTTAGACAATCAAAGAGATAACAGACAGTTTGTTATTATCACAGAAGGTGAAATGGATGCGTTACTGACCAGCGGTTTAAGTATTGGCAGTAATAATTTAAGTGACCATCAAGCACAACTGATAGAAGACTTAAATATAGAACCTATCGTTATTCCAGACGCAGATAAAGCAGGCAGAGAATTAGTAGAACGTGCCGCAGATTACGGATGGAGTGTAAGTTTTCCTGAATGGGAAAACTGTAAAGACGTCAGCGATGCAGTAATGAAATATGGACGATTGTTTGCTATTCACAGCATACTACAGGCCGCAGAGCATAGTCCAACAAAAATAAGATTAATGGGAAAGAGATATTGTCAATGAGTAATGAAGTAAAAGAATATAGCACAGACTTGCAAAAGTTATTTCTAGAGTTTTTAGTAAGTGATAAAGAACTATTAAGTCGTTGTCAAAATGTTTTAGAAGGTAGTTACTTTTCTAGAAGTTTGCAGGCAACCGCAGAGTTCATTAAAGAATATGCAGGCAAGTACAGCGATTGTCCTACAATAGAACAGATTAAAGCAGTAACAGACACAGAACTTAGAATCATACCCGGAGAAGCAGCCAGTCACAAGGAATGGTTCTTAACAGAGTTTGAACAGTTTGCCCGCCACAAAGCATTAGAGAAAGCAATTCTTGCCAGCGCCGACTTATTAGATAAACAACGTTATGGTGAAGTAGAAAAGCTGATCAAAGATGCCAGCAACATCGGCTTGCCCAAGAGCTTTGGTACAAATTATTATGAAGATCCCATGGGTCGACTAATGTTGCTTAAGAATCAAAACGGCGGCACAAGCACAGGCTGGAAGACCATTGATGAAAAGTTATATGGCGGATTTAATCGAGGTGAACTAAACATCTTTGCCGGCGGATCTGGAGCAGGTAAGAGTTTGTTCTTACAAAACTTGGCATTGAACTGGAGTCAACAAGGACTCAATGGTGTTTATTTTAGTCTTGAACTCAGCGAAGGACTGTGTAGTATGCGAATGGATGCCATGCTTATGGGAATTGCTACTAAAGACATTTATAAGAACATTGATGATGTTGACCTTAACATTAAGATAAAAGGCAAGAAGTCGGGAAGATTACAGATTGTGCAACTCACAGCAGGTATTACTGTCAACGACTTAAAGTCTTGGATTAAAGAATTCCAAATACAACATAATAACAAAATTGACTTTGTGGTAGTTGATTACTTAGACTTAATGACTCCTGTGTCAGTAAAGATATCAGCAGAGAATACATTTATCAAAGACAAGTATGTATCTGAAGAACTTAGAGCAATGGCAGTACAAGGTGGATTTTTATTCTGTACAGCCAGTCAGTTGAATCGTGGTGCGGTCGAAAGTGTTGAATTTGACCACAGTCATATCAGTGGTGGCTTATCTAAGATTCAAACAGCAGATAATGTAATTGGTATCTTTAACAGTATGACCATGCGTGAGCGTGGTAGGGTACAGTTACAGTTTATGAAGACACGCAGTAGTAGTGCAGTGGGTACAAAGATTGAGTTGGAGTTTAACACAACAAGTTTGCGTATCACAGACTTGGATGAAGACAGTCCAGAAGCACCTACCACAGCAGACGTATTACATGATAGATTACGTAGGCAAGCGCAGACCGAATCTACTAGTACGCCTAGCACGTCAACTACATGGGAAAAGCCAAAAGCTAGAGAAGGATTTAGTTTAGAAACACCACAGCCTAAAGTGGAACCGTCCATTGCTATTAGAACAATGGACAGTAATAATAAACTCAATAATCTTCTAAAGAAGAGTTAATTATTTTAAACCACGCATCGCTGATTCTTGACCAGCATTAGTTGCAGTTCCGGGTGCGCCAATTTCACCAGCAGGTTGTCCTGCAGCCATATTTTGTCCAGCAGCCACTGCATCTCTATTCAAGTCTGTTTTTAATCTTTGGAATAGACTGTTATCTTCGGCAACGTATGTTAAAACTGTTTCTAATAAATCCATAAGAGCAGTCATTTGATTTAAACTAGGTCTACGATTCATATACATGGCTCGAACGCCTGCTCTTAAATCGTTGTAGTGATCTTCGCCCACTGCATCTTTAATAGCAGCCAAACGAGTCATTGTACGTGTAAATGTGCTGTTATCGATTTCTCTGCCGCCTTGTTCCGATCCCGGATCCAATTCGTTTAATTGTGCATCTTCTTCAATGGCTCTTAGTTTATTTAAAACTTCGCCCATGTTAAAATTTGTACTTGACATCATATTGATTTCTCCATTGTTAAAGTTATTTATCTATTTGATAAATACTTTCAAGGATGGACTTATATAGTGCGTAAACAAACACGATCTTTACTTGAAGAAATTACCAATATTGTGCCTCAAAGGGACAGAGAAAGTTTTGTAGAAAACAAAGCTGTAAATGTCATTGCAAGTACTCGGTATCTTGTTGAATATATACAAGAAAACTTTAATCAGGAACAAAGCGAAGACTTGCTAAAGCGTTTATTCAACAGTTTAAAAACCGGCGATGAAATGAAATTTCGCAGGGGAATTAAACAAATTAAAGAAGCAAATAATGGAAGACTTTGAACATTTATCAGGTTGGGATCTGTTAGTAGAAAGCAGACAATACCGATCAAATACAGCGGGTTTAAATTTAAGAAATGTCAGCGACTTTGCATTTTTAGATTTAATTTCATTGTTCATTCTTCAAAATGAATATGAAACAGCTCCGATATCAAAGAACTATGCAGATAAAACCATAGGATATAGGAACTTTTTACGTCCTAGACTTGCTGGCACAGACTTATATACCAGTCTAAATATATTAGCAAATCCAGACAGTGTGTTTAGTAAAAAGATACATCAAAATCCAGAAGCTGATGCGATACTTAGAACAAAATTAAAAGTTCACACACCCACAGTAAAACGTTATTTAGATTTGCTTGCAGATGGTACATTGAGAAAAGAAGATGCCGCAGTATTGTTATTGCGTTTAGAAAAACAATTAAACATCACCGACAGTAAATTAAAAAGTATTCGCAGACTGGCGCAAGATTGGCCGGCTATCAATGACATGCAACGAGAATTGGTAGTTGCTCGTATGTTACAATATTATCATAAATTTGCTAAACGCAGTGAGATGTCCGTGTTCTTAGAAGAATTAGGCAAAACAAAAGGTTATAAACTAAATGCACCTATAGATGCAGATCTTGCTAATTTAGGTTACGGGCAAAAAGTAGAGCCAGGTAAAAAAGGTTGGCTAGCAACTATAGCTCCGGCAGCTGGTTTAATAGCAGGATATAAGTTGGGATATGCTCTAACTGGTCCAAAAAACAAACATTAAACAGTATATTAATGTTGGAAAAAGATAAATAAACTTAAGAAAACATAGTTTTTCGAAGATACAAATTAGGAGAATTTTATTATGGCACAAAATGCAGCCCCATTTTCAGCAATCGGTCGTACCGTATTCATCAAGTCTTTTGCTAAGACAAACATCACGCAATCAGAATTAAATGCTTTGGTACAAACTGTTCAACAAACAGCCACTATCACAGCTATTGGTGCTTTCACAGCTGGTACTAGCGATGTTGTTAACATGATCATTGAAGGTGCAGATGTAACTGAAGTAGCTGGTTATACAGTTAGTGACGTAGCATTCTAAATTTTAGAGTGTAACTTTTTCGGGATGGGAAGCCGCTATACTTTTTTGGTATAGCGGTTTTTCTTTTTGCGATAAATACTAGTAACATAGGATATAGGCATGCAGATATTTGTTCGATATAATTCACAAACAATAACACTTGATGTAGAGCCAAGTGATAATATCGAAGCAGTCAAGGGAAAGATACAAGACAAAGAAGGTATACCTCCGGACCAACAAATATTAAAATTTGCAAACAGACTACTTGAAGATGGTCGAACTTTGTCAGACTACAATATACAAAAAGAAGCCGTCTTAATCTTAACATTAAAGGAAACTACAATCATGCAAAACGCTGGACCATTTCAAGTCATAGGAAGAAGTGTATTTTTAAAGAGCTTTGAAAAGAATTCAGGCCAAATCGATCAAGCTGAACTTAACTCATTAGTACAAACAGTTGCACAAACTTCTACAATTACAGTGCTTGGTGCTGTAAGAGGAGGTTCGGGAACTTCGACATTTGCCGGAGTTGGTACTGTTCAAAGCACATCTACTAGTCAGACTGGACAAATTTTTAATGGCGGAGTAACTGCACCGGTTCAAGTTGGTGATATAATTAAATCACCAGATGGAACACAGACATTAGGAACAATTAGAGATGTCAACGATTATATGGGTGATTGGATGATTAATTTTGTACAATATCCAGGCACTATAGATTATGCGGTTGCACCGGGTCAACAAGGTTTACCTTACACAATCACTCGAACTCAAGCAAGTCAGCCAGTTGTTAACATGATCATACAAGGCAGCAACGTTACCTCTGTAGCAGGTTACACGGTAACTGACTTTAATTTTTAATCTTATACTATTGTATTATTTTGCTATAAATACATTATAGGAGAATCAATATGAGAAATTCAACAGGACGCACAGGTGAAGTAATTGGTGGCAACATCGAATACTTTACTTGTTATACATTAGTAGATATTACAGACACAGGCATTTATAATCCATCTGCTGGTAATGCCTACGAACAAGCACAAAATCTAAACGTACTATTACAAGCAATTAGTTTAGGCAGTCAGCCAATTCTATCAAGCGTGGAAAAGATCGTAGCTGCCGAGTTAGCTGACTATGATTTTGGCAGTGATTTTACTGGAAACCAAAATGTATGGATTTTACGTTTTGCCAGCGAAAGAGTTGGTAGTATCACTGTTTCGTCATTGATTAGGGATATAGATGGTTTACCTGTCTATGATGACTTAGAAGAAACAGCAGTTTTCGATACAAATGTATTCGAAACCAACGCCGCAGATCAAAAAAATATCTATTTTTATCGCAACGATAATCTATAATCTACATAAATACAAGTATAAAACTTTGGCATCGGTGGTGCATAGCAATATGCACTACTAACTATTTGGCACACACTCTGGCTCATTGAAGAATAATAAAATATAAGAAGAAATGTAATAAAAACACTTATAAGGAGTTTGTGTTAATGGCGACATCAGTAGAACGGCTAGGAATAGTCGAAACTAAGGTTGAGAATCTCAATGAGAAACTTGACGACTTAAAAGTAGACGTGAAAGATATGCACGATTGTTTAGATCAAACTAGAGATGCATTAGCGGCACAATTAAAAGCCATGGCCGACGAATCTGATAAACAACATGCAGAGATTGCTAAAAAAATCTCTGCAATGGAAAAGTTAAAAGATCGTTGGACATTCACAGTAGCAGGTGTTTTAGTTGCAGTGGGTTGGATAAGTGCCCATGGCACTGAAATTCTTAAAATTATTGCAAAATGATGGAATTTGAAGTCATTGTTGAAGACACAGAACTACCTTTGACAGAGGCTAAAAGAGTTTGGGCCAAGCGCGGCAAAAAACTTAAACGCATGATTCGTTGTACCAGTGGTAAGAAAAAAGGCCGTACAGTTGCTAACATCGGAGCTTGTAGCAAAGCGATAAATATGAAAAAACGCTTCATGATGAAGCGAATTAGAAAACGCTTTAATGCTAAAATTGTTAGAAAGTCAAAGAGAACAAAAGCAACTAATCCGTTGAGTAAACGATTAAAGACAATGAATAAAGCAACAAATGCGAGGTAAACACACATGGCAGAAGATAGAAGTTTAAAAGATATTGTTAGATTCGCAGACCCCAGCGGAGAGATCAGCGATGCAGATATTGCCAGTATTACTGGCGATTTAAAATTCTCAGAAGTTTTAGATTTGATATCAGCGGTCAGTAAAGATGACATGGATGCAGCCAGATCAATTTTAAGTGAATACGATCCTAGATTCAGTGTAGCATCCTCACCAGAAACACAACCGGAAGAATCTATTACCAATGAATATGCCGGAGCCGCTGGTGCAAAGCCCAGCGGATTTAAACCAATTAAGCCACAAGGCACAGTTGGTTCATTACCTAGTACTGCAAATGCACCTACTAACCCAAACGGAGAAATGGGCGGAGATGAAGAAGATTTAAATGCATTAGTAAATGATCCTGCTAAGAAAAATGATCCTAATGTAAAACAAATTCAAAGTCTGCTTCAAAGGATGCAAAACAGATGAAAATCAATGATATCATCAATGAAGGTGCATATCACGGTTATATTGGACGTACCAAAGAATATGGAAAAGTAAAACACGGCGCAGTCGATGAAGCTATTCCAAACGCTATGATTGAACCAGAGCTTAGAAATACTGATACATACATGCAGATGAGATATGGTATGGCTTTGGCGGCCGCTGCTGCCCAAGCAGGAGACAACTTCGAACAAGAAAGTGTATGGGCAGAAAATATCGGACTAGTTGGTTATACTGATGCAGAAGTGGCACAGATTAAAGCCGCAGACGAGTTAATGGGTGTTAAAAGTATTAATATTAGTTCCAAAGGCAGTCAAGAAAGATCCGATGTTAATACAACAAGCCCTGTGGCTTCTGGATGGAAAAAGTTCAGCAAATGAAAATAGTCGAACTAGCATCTGGCATTAAAACTATGATAACTAATGAGCAACAAGAACTCGTTAAGTTAGTCAAAGAACACAGCCAAATTTCTAGAATAGATTTAAACGAACGAGCTCAAAAAATAGCCGAACAAATGACAGGGCTAGGACTACTAGATAGAATATATGATGAAAAAACAGAAACAGTTATCTACAAATTATTCAATAGATAAAAAAGGTGTAGAAAAACTTTCGTCAAAAGTGGCAGCAATGCTAGACGATGCAATACCTACTAATATATTAGGTATGATGCTTACAATAAAAGAGCAAGAACGATGTTTGGTATTCTATGATAGATACTCACTGAATGTGCGTACAAAGAACGATTATTTTATCGAAGATTTATATACCAAAGAAGTTGTTTATGATAATATTGCATTATTTTCCAGTGCATTACATATTATATTTTGTTTGAACAAAGGTGTGCATAAATCATCGCCACAGGAAGATTTAATCTATGAGTTAGATCAAGAATACTTTCGATGTTTAGAAAACATTAAATTTTATAGACAAAAGATGAATTCAGTTGACCCTGAACTTATTCCTTTATTTGCAGATAGATTAACGGATGCCAAAGCAAGATTAGAAGAAACAAAGACCAAATTATCTAAAACATATTGATAAATAATCTAAAGGATACTTATTATGAATACCTCTGAAATTTTTAACCCTGCACAACGTAAACAACGTGTAGTGGAAAACTTTTTAAACAGCCACTATGGCTTAAAGTTGGCTGCCCACGGTGATGCAGTTAAAGTACAATCTTTGATCAGCAAGTTGATCATGGAAAATCATCAAATGGCCAGTACAAAAGTTGGCTTTCACAACGATGCTACTTATGTAAAGAACACAATGATCATTGAAGCATTACGTCACATTCTTAAAGAAATTGGACCAATGCGTAGCACTCGTAAAATGAATGAACAAAGTGGCGAAGATTTGGCTCAAGCTGAATTGATCCTTGTTGCACAAAACATGGTCGACGATTTGCAAAAAATGGCCGAAGATGTTGCCCAAATGCAAACTGACGAACTAATGCCTTTAGAAGAAAAAATGAAGACAACATTTGGTCAAGAACAAGGTTCAGCATTTGGCCAAAGTGCTGATGAAACATTTGGAGCATTATTAGACGCAGTTAAAACAGCCAAAGATGCACTAAGCAATGCTGTTGCTGTTTTAAAAGGCGAAAGCCCCATGGGCGGTGATATGAGCAGTGGTATGCCAAGTCCAGAACTAGAACCAGCAGGTGATGAATTTGGTTTAGCCGATGCCGCTTCTGGCGAAGAAGAATTACCAACCGGACGTGAGTTAAAATAATGCGTTTATACGAATTTGTTGACAGCGACGAACAGGTTTTGTCAATTATCAAGCCTTTACTTTTACGAGCAAAGGCCGAAGGTGCAAAATCTGTTCCAATGAGTCAGTTGGTCAACGACATTCAAGACTCGAGTATCTCTCCTGAGCTGTTGGTCAGCATTATTAACAAACATAGAAAAAGTTTGGAAGATATTATTTCAAAGGCTACCTACGATGAAATAACATTGAACAACAATGAAATCAAAGCAGTGGTCAGCAAGCAAGATCAAGATTCTGCTAATATGAAAAATATAGCATTGAAAAAAGCATTGGATAGATTAAAATGATAGAATCTATAATGTTAACAGCCAGCCAGGCTCGTAATAAAGCTCAAAATGATTTGATTATTTTTAATGAAGTTAGAAATATAGAATTGGCAATTTTGACAGCCATAGCGGCAGGTAATTATGAAATTGTATTGTCAAATACAACTATGACTACTGCATCTAGTTATTACAATGTTTGGAGAGGTAATACCAGTGATAGAGCCAAAGAAAAACAAATGGCTACTATAATACAATATTTTACAGATCTTGGTTATACTATCGATCGTAAAACAAATGCCACCACTGGAAATACATTTAACTGGACAATTTATTGGTAAGTAACATATAGACTATACATTAGAAATAGTGTATAATAGTTTATATGTTATTAAATCCAATTTACGAATACAAAAAACTCAATCGTGATGAAACTACAGGCAAGCGTCTGTATGCTTGCCCAGACGGTACAAAAGTTCCCAGCGTTACTACAGTTCTAGATTCAACTAAAGATAAAACATTTTTAATTGAATGGCGAAAGCGTGTAGGCGATGCCGAAGCTACTCGCATTAGCACAGAGAGTGCAGGACTGGGTACACTAATGCACACACATTTAGAATATTATGTGCTAGGCAAAGAACGTCCGCAGGGAAATAATCAAGTTCAACTCATGGCTCGTGCCATGGCTGATACAATGATTAATCAAGCGTTTTGCGAGATTGATGAGGTGTGGGGCATCGAAGCCGCACTATATTATCCTGGACTATATGCAGGCACCAGTGACATGATAGGTGTACATAAAGGTACTCCTGCGATCATTGATCACAAGACAACGAAGAAAACAAAAAAGAAAGAATGGATCGAAGATTACTTTTTACAATGTTGTGCCTATGCACTTGCACACAACGAAGTACATGGCACTGATATTAAAAAGGCAGTAATTAATATCATTGACCGTGATGCTAAACTACAAAGTTTTATCATTGAAGGCAATGAGTTTGATCATTACAGTGACCTCTGGGCACAGCGTCTTGATCAGTATTATAAATAAGCATCTAGTGGAAAATAATTTAAGCATTTGGTATAAGACTACTACAGAAAAAATCCTAGCTTGGAGAGAGTTAAGACAAAATGCAGTAGGCATGACAGTTGACAACCTAGTCGAAGCAGTTAACACGTGGTGGACATTCTCACCTTGGGTTCGTAAAACAATAGATCCGTATAAACCAGACACATGGCCCACGCCATGGGATATGATCAATCGCGGTGAATTTTGTCGTAGTGCTATCGCATTGGGACAAGCATATACATTATGGATAACCGCTCCCGACAGTAATGTAGAACTATGGTTAGTAAATAATTTCAGCGAA
>Ga0114975_10002203_pt1 | contig 13418 bp, 13 predicted proteins | sample S_130626_EF_Meta_FD_87031 | JGI IMG/M metagenome (GOLD analysis project Ga0114975, IMG submission 87031) | Freshwater microbial communities from Lake Simoncouche, Canada to study carbon cycling - S_130626_EF_MetaG | ecosystem: Environmental > Aquatic > Freshwater > Lake | place: Lake...
AACCTTTTTATGAATTGTGTAATAATACAAATACGACTAGTTATTCAATTTTAGAGAATATAAAAAAAGTAGGTTATCCTTATGCTTATAATTTAGTAGAAAAAAAAATAGTCCATACCATTAATAATGGTTTAGTTGATTCAGCAAAATCTGTCAGAGCTATTCTTTGGAATTCTTTAAGTATTATTTCTACATTAATAACAAGTGAATAATTTTAAAAAATATTATGTGTTATAACAACCCATAATATTTTTTAATTCAGAATTTTTAGTTTGGATCAACATGAGACCAATATTTTCGATAAAATGGAAGAAAATCTCTAATTTGCTTTGTAGGATAAGCTCCAGCATTTAAATATTTATGCATACCTGCTTTATTAAAAATAATTTTTTTTATTCGTGGCTCATAGTAGCCCAATTCTACTAAACTTTTTCCATCTCTTCTTGATAAATTTTCCATAAGAACTATTTTAAAAAAAGCTTTCTTTTTTCGTCCAACACGTTTTAGTCGAATTTTTAGCATAAATTGTTAATTGTAATTATAAATTAAGATTCTAATTTAAAAAATAATAATTTTTAGAAAATTCAGTAATCATGTTATACTAGCAAAACATCTTTCAGCTTCTATTAGGAAAATAAGTTTTAAATATGAAATTACTGTTGCTAATCCTACTAAAAATTCTAATCCTAAAATTACCCCAATATCATAAGTCGTTGTTCCTTTTCCAACTCCAGGTATACCAGGTAAAATATTTGTCCAAAATTGAAAATAAGGTTTAGTTATTATTCGAATTAAAGAAAGTGGCCACCTATATGGATTATAACAAGGTAGCTGATCAAAAGTTAATTTAGTATAACATAAAACTCTAAAAATCTTTAAAAGTACAAAAAAATAGGCAGTTGAATCAGCGCATAGAAGTAATAAGTTTCCTATTATTTGGGAGTGTTGAGTTAACATTTTTGTTTAATATTATAATTAAAGAATAATAAAATTTGCTTAAAATCTAATTTTTGAAAATATAAAGTATCAAAAATATTTTATACTATTTTTTTAAAAATAGAAAATTTTTATAAAAAAGTAAAAAACTATATTATTCTTTTAAATATTTAAAAGAATAATATAGTTTTTAATTTTAATAATAAATTTTCCCACCACCCCATTTTTCAGCAACAATTTTAGGTTGTGTTAAAATATGGCCTGCAATTGCAAATAAATCGTCTTCAGTTAAACTTCTCATTTTAGGAAAAATATCTGCACTTTTAATGCTTGGATGAATTTCCGCAATAGATTCTAAACCATCAAAAGTTGTAGGATTTTTAATATAATCAACTAAATTTTCAATTGTATTACGTGGCGGTGTTGCTAAACTTAGTGACTCTGTATCTAAACCAACATTTGGATTTGTTTTAGTTATTCCACCCGTATGACAAACACTACATGTATTAAGGAAAAGTCTTTTTCCTCGTTTAACTTGTTCTGGTGTTAATGTGATGTTTTTTGTAGCGTTTAATGGAATAGTACGTACAGCATCATCAAGATCACTAGCCCATGAATGCGAACTAAAATTTAGTAGTACGATTGCAGATAGTAAAGATAAAACGAGATTTTTTAGTAATTTTTTCATAAATTATGAGTAAAAAAATAGTTGTAAATATATACTATGCTTTATTATTATAAGCATAATTTTTTTACTGAATCTTAACTATAATGTTTTTTTTCTCTTTTTTTACTTTAAGTAAATAAACTACAAAATTTTTTTTATATTTAAAACTTTCTTTAAGTGACTTTTAAAAGTAATATTATTATTTTTAATGATATAATAAAAGAAAAATAAAAAGTTCTTTTTTATGAATAATGTTTCAAATGAGAGTAATAGTAATTTTGAATTAAAAGAATTTATTAATCAAAATTATAAATATGGTTTTCAAACTTATATTGAGAAAGAAATTTTCCCTAAAGGCCTTAATGAAAATATAATAAAAGTTCTTTCAAAAAAGAAAAATGAACCTAAATTTTTACGTCGTTTTCGCTTAAATTCTTATAAAAAATGGAAATATATGAAATTTCCTAAATGGTCTAATTTATCAATTCCTCAAGTTGATTTTAATGAGATTATTTACTATTCAATTCCAAAACAAAAAAAAGAAATAAATTCACTAGATGAAGTAGATCCAGAAATCTTAAAAACTTTTGAAAAATTGGGGATTTCTTTATCAGAACAGAAAAAATTAAGCAATGTAGCTGTTGATGCTGTATTTGATAGTATATCAATTGCAACAACATATAAAGAAAAACTTGCAAAATCAGGAGTTATTTTTTGTTCTATTTCGGAGGCAATACAACATTATCCTAAACTTATTGAAAAATTTTTGGGGATGGTAGTTTCTTCAGGAGATAATTTTTTTGCTTCTCTAAATTCAGCAGTTTTTAGTGATGGATCATTTTGCTACATTCCTAAAAATACTCTTTGTCCTTTAGAATTATCAACGTATTTTAGAATAAATGATAAAGATGCTGGTCAATTTGAACGTACTTTAATAATTGCGGAAAAAAATAGCTTTGTATCGTATTTAGAAGGATGTACTGCTCCTCAATATGACGAAAATCAATTGCATGCAGCTGTTGTTGAATTAATAGCTTTTGAAAATGCTACTATTAAATATTCTACAATTCAGAATTGGTATAGTGGTAATTATGAAGGAATAGGTGGAATTTTTAATTTTGTAACAAAACGAGCTTTATGTATTGGTGAAAAATCTTTGGTTTCATGGACTCAAGTTGAAACCGGTTCAGCAATTACATGGAAATATCCAAGCTGTATATTAGTAGGAAACTCTTCTAGTGGAGAATTTTATTCAATTGCTTTAACAAATAACTATCAGCAAGCTGATACTGGAACAAAAATGCTTCATTTAGGTCAAAAGAGTAAAAGTAAAATCATTTCAAAAGGAATTTCTTGCAAATATTCCAAAAATTCGTATAGAGGTTTAGTTAAAATAGGTCAAAATGCTTTATATTCTCGTAATTTTTCTCAATGTGATTCTTTTTTAGTAGGTTCTTTTTCAGTAGCTTGCACATATCCTTATTTAGATATCTGGAATTCTAGCTCTATAGTTGAACATGAAGCTAAAATTTCAAAAATTAGTGAAGAACAATTATTTTATTTAACACAAAGAGGCATTACTGTAGAACAAGCAATTAGCCTTTTAATAAATGGATTTTGTAAAGATGTTTTAACAATGCTTCCAATGGAATTTGCTATAGAAGCAGATAAATTATTATCCTTAAAATTAGAAGGTACAATAGGATGAATACTAATATTTTAAAAATACAAAACTTAGATGCATCAATTGAAAAGAAACAAATTCTAAAAAATTTTAATTTAGAAATTAAAGAAAATGAAATCCATGTAATAATGGGACCTAATGGATCTGGAAAAAGTACTTTTTCTAAAATTCTCGCTGGGCATCCTTCTTATTCAGTAAATAGTGGAACTATTGAATTTTGTAATAAAAATTTACTTTCAATGGCTCCAGAAATTCGTTCCCATGAAGGACTTTTTTTAGCTTTTCAATATCCTCTTGAGATTTCTGGTTTAAGTAATTATGACTTTTTACGTCTCGCTTATAATGAAAAACAAAAATATTTTAAAGAAAAAGAATTAGATCCTTTAGAGTTTATGGAATTAGCTCAAGAATTACTTAAAGAGTTAAAAATCAAAGATGAATTTTTAACTAGAAACTTAAATGAAGGTTTTTCAGGAGGAGAAAAAAAGCGTAACGAAATTTTACAGATGCTATTAATTTGTCCTAAACTTATTATATTAGATGAAATTGATTCAGGTTTAGACATTGATGCATTAAAAATTATTTGTGAAAACATTATTAAAAAAAAAGTTAAAAATTCTTCTTTAATTGTTATTACTCATTACCCTCGAATTTTAAAATATTTAGAACCAACATATATTCATATTATGATTGATGGAAAGTTAATCAAAAGAGGAAATTCAGAATTAATAGAAGAATTAGAATTAAAAGGATATGAAGCTTTTAATTAAAAAATTTATTTAAATAAATAAATTTTTTAATTAAGAATTATTATTAACTAGCTTGAATTTCCTCTAGTACAATTTTAATTGCTTCTTTTATTAAATTTTCAGCTTCTGGTGTAAGTTTTTTAGATTCTTTAACTAAATTAAAATAGCGTAAATCTTTAATTGTGATATATTCTTGAAAATTTGTAACAAAAGTTGTGATAGAAGAAACAGGTAAATTATCTAAATAACCATTTGTTTCAATATAAATTAAAGCAACTTGTTCTTCAACAGATTTAGGAGAATTTTGTGGTTGTTTTAATAATTCTCTAAGTCTTTGCCCTCTTGCTAATTGTTGTAAAGTAGCTTTATCTAAGTCCGATGCAAATTGAGAAAATGCTTCTAATTCAGCAAATTGTGCTAATTCTAATTTTAATTTTCCTGCAACTTGCTTCATTGCTTTAATTTGTGCGGCAGAACCTACACGTGAAACAGAAATACCCACATCAATCGCTGGTTTAATTCCAGAGTTAAATAAATCTTTTGATAAAAAGATTTGACCATCTGTAATTGAAATTACATTTGTTGGAATATATGCTGAAACATCGCCAGCTTCTGTTTCAATAATTGGAAGAGCAGTCATACTTCCCCCACCTAAGTTTTTATTTAATTTTGCTGCACGTTCTAATAAACGGGAATGTAAATAAAAAACGTCACCAGGAAATGCTTCTCTTCCCGGTGGACGACGTAGAAGTAAAGACATTTGTCGATAAGCTTGAGCTTGTTTAGTTAAATCATCATAAATAACTAATGTACTTTTTCCTTTATACATAAAATATTCAGCAATACTTGCTCCAGTATATGGTGCTAAATATTGTAAAGTTGCTGGATCGCTTGCCGTTGCAGAAACTATACATGTATAAGAATAAGCACCTTTTTCTTTTAAAGTTGCAACAGCTTCTGAAACAGTTGAAGCCTTTTGACCTATTGCAACATAAACACAAATTACATCTTCTGTTTTTTGATTAATAATAGTATCTAGAGCAATAGAAGTTTTCCCAGTTTGCCTATCACCAATAATTAATTCACGTTGACCTCTACCAATTGGTATCATAGCATCAATTGAAACAATACCAGTTTGTAATGGCTCACAAACAGATTGTCGAGCAATAATACCAGGAGCTGGAGATTCAATTAAACGAGTTTCCTCTGTATCTATTTTTCCTTCTCCATCAATTGGTATTACTAAAGAATTTACAATTCGTCCTAATAAATTAGAACCCACTGGTATTTGAGCAATTTTTCCAGTAGCTCTTACACTACTTCCTTGCTTAATATTTCGACCTGGACCCATTAATACAGCACCAACATTCGTTGTTTCTAAATTTAATGCAATTCCTATAGTCTGATCTTCAAATTCTAAAAGTTCACCTGATGCTACATTTTCTAATCCATAAATACGAGCAATACCATCTCCTACCTGTAAAACTACTCCAACATCAGCTGTACGTGTAGCTGTTTGTGTATACTCGTTTAGCATATGTTGGACAAAATTTGTTAGTTGGCTTACATTTTTCATTTCTATTTTTTTAACACTAAATATAATTTGTATATTAATTTTTCAACGAAAATTTTTTCGAAATTTTATATTTCTGTAAAAAAACTACTAAATTCTTTTAAAGCAGTAGCATCTATAATTAGAGAATTATACTGTAAAATAAATCCTCCTAATAACTTTGGATTATAGGCTATACTAAGCAAAATTTCATTCGTTTTTGTAATTGTTTTAAATTTTTCCAGAAGTAATGACCCATAATTTTCATCAAAAGGAGTCGAAGTTGTAATTTTAATTCTTATAGCATTTTTAATTTTTAGAAGAATTTTATTATATTCATCACTAATTTCAGGAAGTAAGTATAAATTATTCTGTTTAGTTAAAATTAGTAAAAGAGCTTTTAATGTTGAACTTAATCCAGGAAAAATAGTTAAAATTACTTTTAATTTATCTTCTTCGCGATAAGTAGGGTTTTTTAGAATTTTTTGAAATGTTTTCGATGAAACAAAAAGAGCGCGAGTTAGTAATAATTCTTCACCTAAAATACGATTACTAATCTTATTTTTTTTAGTAGAAAAATATAAGGCCTTAGCATAAGTAGTAATTAACTTCATTTTTTAGGTCCCCCTAATTTTAGAATTGTTAGTTCTATTAATTTTGACTGTTCTTGTTCAGTTAAAAAGAAAAATTTCCTTAAAATTTTACTTACTGTTATTAAAATAATATAACTTTGTAAAGAAAGAAAAGCTCTCTTTTCAATACTTTTAAGTAAATTTTCTGTTAAAGAAAAACTTTCTAATAATAAAGCTTTTACTCTTTTATATTTAGTTTTTACTATTTCGGCTTTTTCTATTTCATATAAAATTTTCCAAGATTGTAAACAAAATAAACTTTGTGTAAAAGCTTTTTCCGCTAAATAATAATAGTTAGATGCATTTAAAACATCTTTTTGTGCATTTTCAATAGTTTGTATAATTTCTTTTTGTCGTCCCTCTAAAGTAGAACTAAATGAAACTTTATTTGCATAAAGTAAAAGACCAATTAATAATAATATATTAATTAAATTTGTTTCTAATATATTAGTATTAAACTCAATAAAAGATTCTGTATGAGTTAAAAGTAGATTCCATTCCATAGTGTATTATTTCTTTAAGTTAACTATTCAGCTTTAAATCTTTTATCAAAAAAATTATTTGTTAATATAATTATATCCTTTTGTAAAAAAGAAAATAAATAAGCAGACTTAATTGTAAGATCACCTTTTAGTTCACTCAAAATTTTTATATTTTCTTTTTGAGTAGCTAAAATTTCACTTTCAAATTTTAGATTAGTATAATTTTTTACAAGTTTTAACTGTCGATTCATTTCCTTAATTTCATCAGTTAATAATCCAACACACTTATATAATTTTTCATATCCAAAAGTTAAAAGAATAGATGATTTTCTTATAGCGTAACTTATAAAATTAGCTCTTTCATCTAATTGATTAGAAATTGGTTGAAGAAAAACAAAAGTAACAATTATAGATAATAGTAAAAATAATAAGGCTTCAGTTGCAAAAGTTAAGTCAAAATCAAAAAGCCCATTTACAGTTAAAAAAAATGTTGTAGACTGAGTCATAGTTACCAAATAAATAATATTTATTCTAAAAAAAAAATCATTGGTTATCCAATGATTTTTAAAAAATTATCCAATAAAAGGATTTGCAAAAAGTAATGAAAGAGCTACAACTAATCCATAAATTGTTAAAGCTTCCATGAAAGCAAAAGATAATAAAAGAGTACCACGAATTTTCCCTTCAGCTTCAGGTTGACGTGCAATACCTTCTACAGCTTGACCAGCAGCATTTCCTTGTCCAATACCAGGTCCTATTCCAGCAAAACCAACAGCAACAGCAGCAGCAATAACAGACGCAGCAGCAACAAGAGAATCTACCATAATTTAAAAAAGAGATATTTTTAAAAAATTATTTTAGAGAATTAACACATTTCTGAGACTTATTTATTCAATTACTTCACCTATATAAGCTGATGCCAAAGTTGCAAATATTAACGCTTGAATAGAACTCGCAAATAAGCCTAAAACCATTATCGGAACAGGAATAAGAATAGGAACTAATGAACATAATACGCTAACCGTTAATTCATCGGCCACAATATTTCCAAATAATCGAAAGTTTAGAGACAATGGTTTTGTAAAATCTTCAATAATATTAATTGGTAATAAAAATACACTAGGTTTGATATAACGCTTAAAATATGATAACCCTTTTATTTTGAAACCAGCAAAAAAATAAGTAACTGATGTTAAAATGGCCAGACAAGCTGTAGTATTGATATCATTTGTTGGTGCAGCTAATTCTCCAGATGGTATTTCAAGCAATTTCCATGGAATTAAAGCACCCGCCCAATTTGAACCTAAAATAAAAAGAAATATAGTAGCAACAAAAGGTAAAAATTGAGAATAAAAAGATGGACCCATTTGAGTAATTGCTATACTTTTAATAAGTTCATAAAGTACTTCAGCTAAATTTTGAATTCCTCCAGGAATTCTTTGTAAATTATTTGTTGCTAAAAATAAAAAAATACTAATAAGAATCACTACAACACTTGAAACAATTATAGTCTCACCATGAAAATGTAAATTATCTGTAATATTTACATATAAATGGGATCCTACTTCTATTTTGGATAAAAGAAATGTCTCCATAATAAGTTTTAAACTTTAAGAGAATTATTATTTCTCACTAACTAAACAATAAACAAATTTCAAAAATCCTAAAGATAAAGCTATTTTAAGTTTTAACTTTATTATAATTATTATAACCTATTGAAATTCTAGTAACTAAATAGTGTAAAATAAAACTAATTGCTGCACCTGAATCATCATTAGCAGGAATAGGATAAGGAATTAAATCCGGATCACAATTTGTATCCACGATACAAACTGTAGGAATACCTAATTTTAAACATTCTTGTATTGCCAAAGAATCTTTTAATTGATTAGTAAAAATAACGACATCAGGTAAACTTTGCATGTTTTTTATTCCATTAAACATACGTTTTAATTTATTGATTTCTTTTTTTTGAAAGCTATATTCTTTTTTTGATAGTTTTTGTAAATTTCCTTTGAATTCTTGATTTTCAAAATCTTTCAATTTTTGTATTTGTTTTTGAATTGTGGTCCAATTAGTTAACATACCTCCCAACCATCTATGAGCTATATAAAAACTATCAATTCTTTTAGCTTCTCTTATAACGATAGGTGAAGACATTTTAGTTGTTCCTACAAATAAAAATTTTCCACCTTTTTCAGCTTTTTTTTGTAAAACATTTCCTGCCAATTTTAAAAGTTTTGCTGTTTTAACTAGATCGATCATATGATACCCATATTTTTCATATAAAATATATGGCGCCATTTTAGGATTCCATTCTTTAGGTGGGTGTCCAAAATTAATTGATGAAGTAACATAGTGTGCGGCCATTTCTGTTTTTAATAAGCTTTGATTCATCCTTTTTTTACTAGTTAATTAATAATTTTTTAATAATTTTATGATTAATTCTTTTTTAAAGAATTTAGCAAATCTTTAAGAGCATCTGAATAATTTTCTTCAAGATGTTCTTCTTTTTTATATAAATGGATATTATCCAAATAGTTTTTATAGTTTAAAAATGTAGATCCTGCTGGAATAAGCCTACCACTTATAACAGATTCTTTCAATCCTCTTAACCAATCAGACTTTCCTTCAATGGCAGCTTTAGTTAAAACTCTTTTTGTTTCTTGAAAACCTGCTGGCGATAAAAAGCCTTCTTTACCTAAGGAAGAATTTGTTGTTGATAAAAATACAGGCTCATATTCTGGAGTTTTATGTAAAGGAAAAGCATTTTTAAAAGATTTACAAATTTCTTTTAGTAATGAGAAACTAATAAGTTCTGTAGGAAGTAAGGGAGTATCTCCACTATCTGTAATACGAACTTTTGCTGTCATTTGACGTGCAATAATTTCAATGTGTTTACTTGAAATATTTACTCCCTGTGATTTATAAATAGATTGTATTGAATTAACTAATATTAATTGAAACTTATTAAGGCTTCTAATAGTTCCTAACGTTATTCCATCTAATCCTGAATGATAATTAAAAAGAATACTTAAGAGCTCATGAGGATTAATAATACCTTCTGTAATAGGTTCTCCAAGATCCACAAAATCTCCAGGGTTAAATAAAAAATTTAGATTAGATGGAACTTCATATTTTGAAGTTAATTCAATTTTTTCTAAAAAATAATAATTATTATCAAAGCTTTTCATAAGAATTCCATTGACTTTTTTATTTTGAATTCTTCCAATGATTTTAACTAGTTTCCATTTTTGAGATTTATTTTGATCAACTTTATATAAATAATCTATCTTTAAAGCTCTAAGCTCTTCCATCTGAATATCATAGTCTTCACTTTCCCACCTAATGAACATCCATAACTTAGCAACTTTTTGTTCATGAATACTAATTTTATATAAAGAATTTTTAAATAAAACAATATTATATCTATTATCAAAACTAAAAGGATTATGAATAATTTCAATAGTTTGAATTTTATCTTCAGGTGTTAAAGGTCTTTTAAATTTTATAGCATTTTTGGGCTTTTCAATCTGAAATTTAATAACATTATTTTTAATTTCACAAGTATAGTACGTTGATTCAAAATCAACAACAACTCCTGGAAGTTTTGATAAATAACATTTATTTTTTGGAATTCTTGCTTCTATTAGTTCCTCAATTTTTGGTAATCCTTGAACAATATCTTCTGTTTGTTGTCGGTAATTAATAAGAGTAGCTAAAACTTGATTTTTAAAAATTAATGAGCCTTGTGTATAATTTACTATAGCTCCATGTGTTAAGAAAATTGGTGTCGCAGTTTGAAAAATCATTTTAAAGCCATCTTTTTTAAGGAAAAAACCAGATTTTTTCACTTTTGAAGTTTGATTTAAAAAATCCCCTGCTTTTATTTTTCCTCGATATTTTGGAAAAATTTTAAAATTATTTACTTGATCTGAATTTACTTTCCAAATATCTGATTCAGTTATAAAAAAAAAATCATTATTCTCTTTCTCATGTTTAATTAAATAGATTTTTCCTTCATATTTTTGAAAAATATAAAGAAATCCAATGATCGTATGAGCATCTATATATTGATAATTTTTAGTGGCAATTGATACTTTAAAAATAATATTTTTAAAAGCTGGGTTTTGACCAAAATCATCTTCTTTAGCCTTTTTGATTGGTAATTTAATATCAATTGCTCTTATTGAATTACTAACTTTGGCTTGATTATTTTTTATAGTAAAAAGACCACTCATAGGAGAGATAATATTTAATTTTGCAATTGCTTTATATTTAATTAATTTGTGAGAAACTTGAAGCTCAGAATTTTGTGGCAAGCGAAAAATTTTTCCTGACGTTAACCAAACTGTTCCCTCTCTTTCAATAATCTGAAGCTTAGATTCCTCTTCTTGAGATTCTTCTTCTTCAGATTCTTTTTCTTTAAATTCCTCTTCTTTAAATTCTTCTTTTTTTTCTTTAAAGTTATCCTTTAGAGTTATTATACGTAGGCTTAAATTTTGAAATTTAAGCTGTCCATCAAAATTAGTATAAATTGGTTTAAGTTTTTTAGTTCCAGAAAGAGCGGATCTTGTAGAATATTCTGATATTAGTTGACCTTTTTTTATAAAGGAACAACAAGTTATATATAAAAATGATCCCATTTCAAGCGAAATTTCTTTCTGTATACCTTCCCAGTTAATAATCAATAATTTAGTTTCTTGTTGAAGACGAGCTACAAGAATACCATGATTTGTCCTATAAGGAATACTTTTAAAAGATGAGGGGATTATAATTCTTCCCGAAAAGGGAGCTAATGTTTGTTGTACTAATTCACTTGTAAATATTCCTCCAGTATGAAAAGTTCTCATAGTTAACTGAGTCCCTGGTTCGCCAATAGATTGGGCTGCAATTATCCCTACAGCTTCACCTAAAGAAATAAGTTTAGTTTCAGATAAATCCCAACCATAGCATTTTTGGCAAATAGATGAACTTGAATTACATGTTAAAGGAGACCTTATAGTTAATGAAAACTTCTCATTGTTTTTAGAAGTCTCTATTTTTTTTTTTATACCTTTTAATTTTTTTAAACTTTTTTCATCTAAAATAGTATTAGAAGGAAGAAAAGTAATAGGTTGTGTTTTTATTAAAAAACGTCCTAAAATATTAGTAAAATTATTATTTTTAGTAAGTAATATAATAATGCCCGTTTTTGTATTACAATCAATTTCACGTATAACTAAATCTTGTGCAATATAAATTAATCTGCGTGTTAAATAGCCTGAATCTGCTGTTTTTAAAGCAGTATCAACAATACCTTTACGTGCTCCATAAGATGAAATAATATAATCAATTGAACTTAAACCCTCACGAAAATTGGCCTGAATGGGTAAATCAATAATATTTCCTTCTTGATCTGCCATTAATCCTCTCATACCTACAAGCTGTCGAACTTGTGACATATTTCCTCGGGCTCCTGAAAAAGCCATAATATATAAGCTATTAGCCGGATCAAATTTTCTATAATATTCAATAATTTTAATTTTTAAAGATTCTGTTGAAGAATTCCAGTTATCAATTATTGATTGAAAACGTTCAATTTCAGTAATAAAACCTTGTTCCCAATCTAAGCTAACTTTAGTAATTTCTTTTGATGTAGTAATAAGAATTTTTTTTTTAATATCTGGTGTTTTTAAATCTTCAATATTAATAGATATTCCAGAATTAGTTGCATAATAAAAACCTAATAATTTTAAAGAATCTAATAGAGAAGATGATGAAATATTTCCAAAAGTAGTAAAACTTTTATGAATTATAGCTTCTAAAACTTTTTTAGTTATAGGAGAGGTTATTAGCATAATTTTATTCTTTCTTTGATAATAAATTTCTTAAATTTATAGTAAAAATTAAGCGACCAGGAGTTGTTTGTAAAAGTAAATCACTTATTTTATAATTGGTAAAGCAAGCATATCGAGCTATAAAAATACCAATATTTGTTAAAAAATAATATTTTTTAGTAACGTTTCCTATTTCAAATTTTTTATAAATAATTATTTTTTTTCCAGAAAGATGTAGAAGATTATCATATAAAATTAATTCATTATTTTCTAAACGAATTTGAAAACTAGGTAAAGAATAGCGTACTAAAATTGGACTATGTATAGTTATTTTTTTTTGAGAAAAAGCAAATAAAGCATTTTCTTCATTAGCAAAAACTGTTTTTATTTGTGATAGCTTAGTCATTAAAGTTAAATAATAACACCCAATAACAATATCTTGCGTAGGTTTTAAGATAACCTCACCATTTGAAGGTGATAAAATATTATAAGAAGGTTTCATCATTGATTGGACTTCTAATTGACTTGACTCATATAATGGTAAATGAACTGCCATTTGATCACCATCAAAATCAGCATTAAAACCTGTACAAACTAAAGGGTGTAAATGAATAGCTTGACCTAAAACTATTATAGGATCAAAAGCTTGTATACCAAATCTATGAAGAGTAGGAGCCCTATTTAATAAAATACTATAATGCTTCGTTAATTTATTTAATAAAGACCAAATATATGGCTTATTTTTTCTAATAATTGTTGAAGCTAATTTCATATTATTACTTTTTATTTTTGTTTTTAATAATTCATTAATTAAAAAAGGTTGAAATAATTCCACTGCAATTTCATATGGTAAACCACATTCATTTAATCTTAAATTCGGACCTACAATAATTACAG
>Ga0114975_10002205_pt1 | contig 13401 bp, 15 predicted proteins | sample S_130626_EF_Meta_FD_87031 | JGI IMG/M metagenome (GOLD analysis project Ga0114975, IMG submission 87031) | Freshwater microbial communities from Lake Simoncouche, Canada to study carbon cycling - S_130626_EF_MetaG | ecosystem: Environmental > Aquatic > Freshwater > Lake | place: Lake...
ATAGGTATGTACTTGGAGGGTAGGCTTTCCGTTTGCGAAAACAGGGCGGCCTTCATTGACCCAGTGAAGAATCCCACCGTAGAGGTTATATACTTTTTTGAATCCAGCTTTTTGAAGGGTTTTTCCAATTTCCTCAGAGCGTGCACCAACCGTGCAATAAATGAGTACAGGTTTGTTTTTATCCAGTTCAGCGACTGATTTCAACGAGAAGGTCTCGTGTCCAACCCATTTGGCCGCTTGCAAATGACTGACTTGAAATTCTTCTTTTTCTCGGGCATCGAGCACCTGATAGCTTTTTAAATCGGTGATTTGTTCAGGTTTGACTACAGGAAAACTGGAATCATACAAGCCCTTCAAGAGGGTTTGGTAGGGCAAAGACTGACCAGCGGCGTATTGCAATCCCAGAACTAGGAAGCACATCAAAAAGGAAAGTCTAAATGGAGTCATGAAACAAATTTAATCAAATCACTCAAGTTAACCCGCTGAAGTTCTGCCTAAGCGTAAAAATCTGATAGCCGGATCAATCCTTTTTTGTCTTTAATGCTGATTTTCTTGCCGTCAAGCTCAATTAATCCATCTTTTTTAAATTCAGATAGCAATCGGATCACCGACTCGGTTGCCGTCCCCACCATCCCGGCAATTTCCTCTCGAGTGAGGATTAGATCTATTTGTTGATGCCCACCACCATCCACTCCATAGGTATTGGCCAACTGCAAAAGCAAAACAGCAAGCCTTTCCCGGATGCTTTTTTGGGAGGCATCTGTCAATTTATCCTCCATGATCCCTAGTTCATGACTCAATTGCTTGGTAATTCGTCGGAAAAAATCAGGGTTTTTCATCATCGAACTTAAAAATGCTTCTTTGGGGATGAAGCAAATTTTCGCATCCTTAATTATCGTAGCAGAATTACTGTAGCTCTCTTCTCCTAACAAGGCATGATAGCCTAAAAAGTCCCCTTCTTTTGCCAAGTACAAAATCTGCTCCTTCCCATTCGAAGCTGTCTTATACACCTTGATCACCCCTGCATTTACACAAAAAATCCCGAGCGGCTTGGTACCCTCGTAATATACGATTTGTCCTTTCCGATGAGAGATTAGATTTTTGACTTCTGAAATGACACACAATTGAGACTCAGGAAGAGAAGAAAAAAGGGAATGCTTCCGAGATGCACAAAATTCGCAAGGAGTATTAGGGCTGCTTACTTGCATAGGATTACTTACGTATTAAAATGAAAAACCAAAAAAAAATCGCTTACAAATTCCAATTAAGGAATAAGCGGCAAGGCAGCTTGCTGAAGGTATATTCCTTCCGCTTCCACATACCCCATAAAAACATGCTTTTTGCCGTTACTTAATCCAATAAACGGACACTTTAAGGTTTGGTTGTAGGTAATCGCTTGAGTGAGCACTTTTTGATTAATTTCTACCTCAGGCGCTTTGCACTCAATCAAAAAATATGGCGACCCCTGCCTGTCAAAAACCAATAAATCAGTCCGCTTTTGGAGGCCGTTGTAAACTAAGCCCCGCTCCGCACTTACCAGGCCTTTGGGAAATCCCTGGCTTGCTATCAAAAAATGAATCCAATGCTGGCGTACCCATTCCTCCGGAGTCAACAAAATATTTTTTTTGCGCAGCACATCAAAAATAAAAACCTTCTCCCCCTCTTTTGACAGTTGAGGGGCAATCGCGGGCAAATTCAATTCAGGAAGCGTGATCACAAATGAAACGATTGGCTAAACACAAAATAACCCTTTTTCAACTAAACTTCTAGCTAATCCTTCACTGCCTTTTCTTCTAGGGGTTCAAAACTCAAATAAGGCGCAATTTTTTCGACCCAATCCGACTTGAAAATCTTAATCCCCAGTAAATCGGTAGCTGTTTGATATCCTCCATGCTGCAAACGGTAAGCAACAATCACCTTAGCCTCTTGGTAACTGATGTATGGATGGGAAGACAATTCTTCAACTGTGGCACGGTTGATGGATAGCTTGCGAATGGGTGCAGCATCAAAATCAAAATAATCCCAAATCAGGGGAATGACCTCAGGCTTTAGCCCGTACACTTCATTGAGCTGGGCGATTTGAATAAATCCACCCAAGTTCTCGCGGTGCTTGATGATCCTTCCAGCAGTCAATGCGCCGATGCCGGGCACAATCTGTAAAACCACAGAATCAGTTTGGGAAAAAGGCAAGCGTTGTATCCGATCAGCAACTTTTGTTGAATGAGAGCGGGTAATTGTGTCTTGGACATTGAAGGTCGGCAATGGGGAAACCGAAAGTTGAAACCCTGCCAGCTCCAAACTATCCACTTCATGCAGGTATTGCCGGTATATCGCTGAGGCCTTTTGATTTTTTGCCCAAGCCAGCACTTGAGAAGCCGCTACCAAGGCAAGTAAAAATGGAATCAACAATAAAAATCCTCGAGATTCTTTTGCTGAAAATCCAAGATGAGTCTTGCTCCAAAAAATTACCCGCTGCCACATGGAATGAAGTTTAAAAAGTATCTGAATTGAAGTTACAGGTTCTACCCATTCAAACCAAATGTGCTGCCAGCACTCGAGTTGAGGCTCTTATTTAGATTAATTTTAAATTAGAGAAGTCTTGCTAGAAAGAAACTATTGAGGGGTCATCAACTGTTAAATTTGCAGCCTTAGAAAGTCAAGATGCAGACCAAATTTAGAGTTGTTAGTTTATCTCATAAAAGTGCTCCCGTTCACATCCGGGAGTTAATTTCTTTGGATGAATCGGCTATTGAACGACTGCTGCTCAAACTCAAAGAATTCTTTAGTGTCGCAGATGCATTAGTGCTATCCACCTGCAACCGAACTGAAGTCTATTACAGTCATGAATCGGACCTCAGTGTTGAATTAATCAAGCTGATTGGGATTGAAAGAGGCTTGGCCAATGCCATTGGCTACCTAGACTACTTTCAGGTTTTGAATAACGAACAAGAAGCTGTCACCCACTTGTTTCGAGTATCTATGGGTTTAGAAGCTCAGGTAGTAGGTGACATTCAAATCTCAAATCAGGTAAAAAGAGCCTATCAAACAGCCGCAGACTTGGAGCTTGCAGGTCCATTTTTGCATCGCTTGATGCATACGATTTTCTTTACCAACAAGCGTGTAGTGCAAGAAACTGCATTCAGAGATGGTGCAGCCTCACTATCTTATGCCACAATTGAGTTAATAGAAAGCCTTACCCAAAATATTTTTCAGCCTCGGATTTTACTTATTGGCGTTGGAGAGATTGGAGAAGATGTTGCCAGAAACATGGTGCATTTGCCTACAGCCCAAATCAAAATTGCAAATAGAACCCTTTCTAAAGCCGAAGAAATTGGGGGGCCACTTGGTTTTGAAGTGATCCCATTTGAATCCTGCCTAACAGCCATTGAAGAAGCAGATGTAGTGGTTTGTTCGGTACGAATGCCCGAACCTTTCCTTACCAAACAATTGATAGAGGATATCAATATCCCTAGCTACAAGGTGCTGATTGACCTTTCTGTACCTCGGAGTATTGAAACTTCCGTCGAAGAACTTCCAGGAGTGGTACTCTACAATGTGGATAATATCCAAAGCAAGGCTACGGCAGCGCTAAAAAATCGATTGGAATCCATCCCTTCAGTTGAAGCTATACTCGCAGAAAGTATTGAGGAGTTTGGTGCTTGGCAAAAAGAAATGGTGGTGTCTCCAACCATCCAAAAACTAAAGCAGGCCTTGGAGCAAATTCGCCAAGAAGAAATGAGTAGGTATTTGAAAAATGCGGATGAAAAAGAATATTTGTTGATTGATAAAGTCACCAAAAGTATGATGCAAAAAATACTGAAGGTACCTGTTGTTCAATTGAGAGCTGCCTGCCAGCGAGATGAGGCAGCAGAAATGATTGAGCTTATTTCAGACCTTTTTGACCTAGAAAAGTCAAAAAATGAGAAAGAATAATTTCTACGGATGATACCCTAAAGTAGGAATCCATATTTTCACTGTTCTATTATTTTTAATGCCATGAGAAATCTGTTTTACCCAGTTTTAGCAAGTTTTCTAATCTTGGCGAGTCCTAGCCTAGGACAAACTTGGGAAGTCTACGACTTTAGTGGAAGTCTTCAAACTAGTGCGGAATTTCAGGATATCGACTTCCTTGGTGAGTCTGTAAGTGTTGGGAGAAATACAAGCGGATTATTTTTACTATCCCCAGATTTAAGACCTGTAGTAGACCTTCAAGGCGACGAAATAGTTCAATACCTCAAGCCTTGGATTTTAGTCAAAGGACCCAAGGGAATTGGAGCCTTCCATGAATACGGTCAACTTGCCCTACCCTTAGAATACGAGGAAATCATTACCTATACCAATCGCCTATTGGCCAGAAAAGGCCAAGAGTATTGGATTTTTGAAAAGTCTACGGGGAAGGTAAAATGGTTAGGAACTGCTGAAGATGCCAAGCTTACACGCAATGGGCAAGTGATTCTAAAAAATCAAGGCCAGTTTTTTCTACCCCTATCTTCAAACCCTGAAAAAGCCTATGAATCGCTAATTGAAAACCAAAGTAATTTTCTGTTGGCAAAAGAAGCCTCTGGCTACGGTTTGATCAATCAATTCGGAGATTATGTCCTGAATCCTGTGCTAGACCAATTGGAGTACACCCGTGGAGATAATTATTATGGCTTTGATGAAAACCAGTACCTATTGATTCGCGGATTTGAAGAGAGAGCTCAAGTACGCTACAACTCCTACCACAAAATCACCAAAGACGGTGATCTTTTGCTAGAATACATCCATGGCAAATTGAGAAGAGTGCTAGAGGAAGACGGAATCTTACTGGATGCGGTAGGAATGGAATCTGTGAAAATGATTGGTTCTGATGCATTCAACATTAAATTCAGAGAAAACAAATTAGGCCTACTCGGAAAAAATGGATGGTTAGTGGCGCCCAACTCGGATGCAGAATGGATTGGCTTAGGTACTGATGGACTTTTCCCTGCACTCAAAAATGGCAAATACGGCTTCTTGGATGCCACCGGGAAATGGATCATTCTACCTAGTTTCTTGGAAGTTGGAACTTTCTCTGAAAAATTCAGCAGCTATAGAAATGCTACCACCTGGGGCACCATCAATACCGAAGGGAAAATGGTCGTGGAAGCGAAATGGGATAAAATAAACAGTTTCATTGGAGGCGTAGCTATTGCTGAATCTGCAAACAAACAGTATCTAATTCTGCCAAATGGCGAACTCGCTTATCCAGAAGGATTGGATAAAATAGTACGATTAAAAGAGGGGTATTACTTGGTAACAAGTAACACTAAATCTGGGCTCCTAAATTCTTTAGGCAAACCCATTCTTCCAGTTACTTTTGATCAGATTCAAGTAGAGAATAAAGATTTTTTCATTGTTTCTAAGGAAGGACTTTCCGGGATTATGAGAGCGAGTGGAGCTGTGTTTTTACCAGTTCAATACACGCAAATAGCAATTGATTGGAACGAACAAAAAGTACTTGCGAAAAGCCTTCCAGAGCAAGTGGTCGAAAATCCAGAAACAATCCCAGCAAAAGCTCCCCAAGTAAAAAGAAAAAAGGGAGCTTAAAACTCCCTTTTATTTTTGATGTTTAGTATTTGGAGGATTATGATTCTTTGGAATCGTCCCCTGATTTGGCAATGGAATCACGCATAGCCGTGTCAGACTTCACGTTTTCCATCTTGTAGTAATCCATCACTCCAAGCTGACCAGAACGGAATGCATCAGCGATTGCCTTTGGAATCTCTGCTTCAGCCTCAATCACCTTGGCTCGCATCTCCACATTCCTTGCTTTCATTTCCTGCTCCAAAGCCACTGCCATGGCTCTGCGCTCCTCTGCTCTAGCCTCTGCCACCTTCAGATCGGCAGATGCTTGATCTATTTGAAGTTTAGCTCCGATGTTAGCCCCTACATCGATATCTGCGATGTCAATGGAAAGGATTTCAAAGGCTGTTCCTGCGTCAAGGCCTCTGGATAAAACCAGCTTAGATATTTTGTCAGGATTCGCCAACACAGACTTGTGATCTATAGAAGAACCAATAGAAGTTACAATGCCTTCTCCTACTCGAGCCAAAATGGTTTCTTCACCGGCGCCACCTACTAGCTGCGCAATGTTTGCACGAACGGTGACTCTTGCCTTGGCTACCAACTGAATCCCATCTGCTGCTACCGCAGCTACATTTGGAGTATTGATGACCTTTGGGTTCACTGATATTTGAACTGCTTCAAATACATCTCTACCTGCCAAGTCAATTGCTGTGGCCTGCTTAAAACTTAAGATAATATTTGCCTTATCCGCAGAAATCAATGCTCGAATGACGGTGGGAACATTTCCTCCAGCCAAATAGTGGGTTTCCAAGTCATTGGTAGTTAGTTGCAACCCAGCCTTTGTTGCTGTAATCATCGCATTGACAATTAAGCTTGGTGGCACTTTCCGGATTCGCATCCCGATTAACTCCCCAATTCCAACACGGACATTCGAAAATTGAGCCGTAATCCAAAGGTTTACAGGAACAAAATACAAGAAAATAAATAGGAGAGCGATGCCAGCAAAGGCAGCAATCAAAACGAATAATGAACTGTCTTCAAACATGTTTTTTTAGGTTACACTGATTTTATTGTTTTCAATTTTAATGATTGTAACTGGGCTATTCACCTCAATAAACCCAGACTCCGATTTCACTTCTACCCAAAGCTCATTAAAGGATGCTTTTCCGTAGGGTTTGATGTCGGAAACAGCCAATCCCTTCATTCCTACTTCTAGACCATCGGTTCTACCATCGAAGGCTCCGCCAGACTGGGTGGATTTCAGCGAAAATTTTTTCCAAACGCCTGAGCTAAACCCATACCAAACGGCTCCAAAATTAATCACTAGTGCGGCACCAGTGATCCATAAGGCCATGGAATACTCAAAATTTAGAAATGCAAATACAAGACCCGCTCCACTTACCAAAAATCCAAAAATTCCCACAACAGTTGTTCCGGGAATGAAAATAATTTCAACTAATAGCAGAATTAAGCCAATGAGCAGCAGTGTACTTAAGACTAAAATTTCCATAAATGAAGATGAATAGCCTCTAATCTACATGATTCTTACGAATTCTTAGCGAAAAAGAAAAAAACCCGAAAATTTTCGGGTTTTTGATTGGCTTTAGAAATCAATAGGCTTTTGCAAAAAGTACCCTACCAGAAGAAGGCTTTCCACTATACACGCAGACCCCTTGCTCGGGGGCTTGATTTAAAGGAATGCATCGAATGGTTGCTTTGGTTAGCTCCTTAATTTTCTCCTCCGTCTCGGCAGTTCCGTCCCAATGCGCCGATAAAAATCCAGCTTTATCCTCCAAAACCTGCTTAAACTCCTCCCAGCTATTTACTTCAGTGGTGTTTTCTTTTCTAAAGTCAAATGCCTTCTGGTAAATACCGTCTTGAATTTCTTCCAATAACCCTCCGATTTTTTCTGCAATCGGCATATCCTCCCATTGGAAAGATTCCTTAGTCAAGTTATCTCTTCTAGCAATTTCCAGGGTCTTATTTTCCAAATCTCGTGGACCTAGCGCGATACGAACAGGTACTCCTTTCAATTCGTATTCTGCAAACTTCCAGCCTGGCTTCTGAGTATCTCGGTCGTCGTATTTTACGCTTATTCCTGCTTTTCGCAGATCAGCGATGATTTCCTTCGCCTTCACCGAAATCAGAGCCAACTCTTCCTCTCCTCTATAAATCGGCACGATGACCACTTGAAATGGAGCAAGTTTGGGAGGCAGCACCAAGCCGTTATCATCCGAATGCGCCATAATCAAGGCACCCATCAAACGTGTACTCACTCCCCAAGAGGTGCCCCATACATATTCTAAGCCCCCTTCTTTGGTTGCAAATTTCACCTCAAAGGCTTTGGCAAAATTTTGACCTAAAAAGTGGGATGTACCCGCTTGAAGTGCTTTTCCATCCTGCATTAAGGCTTCGATGCACAAAGTCTCATCCGCTCCAGCAAATCGTTCGCTCTCGGTTTTTTTACCTTTCACCACAGGGAGCGCCATAAACTCCTCCGCAAACTGAGCATAGATATTCATCATTTGCACGGTCTCGGCCATGGCCTCATCCGAGGTAGCATGGGCAGTGTGACCTTCTTGCCATAAAAACTCTGTAGTTCTCAAAAACAAACGAGTTCGCATCTCCCAACGCACTACGTTGGCCCATTGGTTGACCAAGAGAGGCAAGTCTCGGTAGGATTGAATCCAATTTTTATAAGTACTCCAAATAACTGTTTCTGAGGTAGGTCGTACAATAAGTTCTTCCTCCAATTTTGCTTCTGGATCCACAATTACTCCAGAGCCATCTTCCGCATTCTTTAAGCGATAATGGGTGACCACTGCGCATTCTTTGGCAAATCCTTCCACGTGGCTTGCCTCTTTACTTAAAAATGATTTGGGTATAAATAATGGGAAATATGCATTGGTATGACCTGTTTCCTTGAACATTCGGTCCAATTCGGCCTGCATTTTTTCCCAAATGGAATACCCATAAGGCTTAATGACCATGCACCCTCTAACTGGCGAATTCTCAGCCAAATCAGCTTTTTTTACCAATTCATTGTACCAGAGTGAATAATCTTCACTGCGTTTTGGAAGTCCTTTACTCATTTACTTGTTGTATAAGGAGAAATGTGTTTATTTTGATCACTAGGAAGTACAAATATAACCCAAAAAGTACAACCTCTACTTGGTCATTCCGTATAACCGAGCATAAACTACTTCACCCATGAAGAAAATCGCCTTTATTTCCGCCTCTGCACTACTGTGCACTTCAGTGTTAGTTTCCTGCACCTCAAACAAAATGGCAGTGAACTCCTTTGAAGACAATTTGTATTTCATGTCTGCGGATGTGAAAAAAGCAACTGAAAATGCGGTAGCAAATAACCAGCCGGCAACTTTTCAAAATCTTGCCAGTTCAACCGTAGTTCCACAAGAGAATTTCAGTTCCAAAAATGTCAATCCAGAATACCTTTCTCGATATGGACAGCTGAATACGGCTTCCGGAGAAGACGTGGTCTACTTTGAAGAAAATCAATCGGCTACTACTAGCACTTCTACTCCCGACATTGATATCTACAATACCTTTCGGGTATCAAACTTTAATTCAGGATGGGGAAATTCAGGATGGGGCAACTCTGCCTTTAATTTCGGATACAGTCCCTTTGGAATGGGAATGATGGGAATGAGTCCTTTTGGCATGGGCATGATGGGAATGAGTCCTTTCGGAATGGGCATGTATGATCCCTTTTTCAATTCGGGTTGGGGAATGAGACCGGGTTTCAATCTAGGCTTTGGAATGGGTTGGGGAAGACCCATGTATTCTCCTTTTAATTCCTACATGGGCTACGGGGGCTTTTACGATCCTTTCTGGGGAGGAAACTCTTGGGGTTCTTCTTGGGGTAGACCGATCATTGTCAATGGACCAATCATTATCCTTCCAGGAAGTGAAAATGGTGGACGAAATGTGGTGTATGGTGCAAGACCTAGCCGTGGTTCTTCCATGAGCAGCGGTGCTGGCAGTGTTGCACAATCTACCGGAACTCCCAATACCGCTAGAGCACAGGCTAGAGAAAATGTAGCCAACTCTGCTGGTGCATCTCCAAGAAGATTGGTTTCAACTGAATCGAATCGTTCAGCCACTCGTGACTTCAGTACCTCACAAAACGATTACTATTCTTCTGGAAGAAGTCGTGTAGAAAGTGACACAAGAAATGTTAACTCAGCAGCTTCGAGCAGAAGTACCGTAGCACCTTCTCGGAATTCGGCACAGTCTGCACGACCATCTGTAGCACCAAGCAGTACCGGTAGAGGATACAACAGCAATCCATATTCAGATTCTTACAATACTGGAGCTACACGTTCAACAAATAGTAGTCCTTCCTACAATAGGTCCACTGGATCAAGTAATGGAGCAACACGTTCGTCCTCTTATGGTAGAAGCGAGTCAAATGGCTACAATTCTGGAAGCGCACCGAGTAGGTCGAGCTCAAACTCATCTAACTTCAGTGCACCAAGCAGATCTAGTTCTGGAGCAAGCTACAGTGCTCCAAGTAGAAGTTCAAGCGGATCCTCAAGCAGCTCAAGCTCAGGAGGATCCAGAGGAAGGGGGAATTAATTCCCCTTTTTTTTTGCGGAAATTATCCGAAAATCCTAAAAACTTCGTTTCAACTTCAACTCACCCTTTAACACATGAGGTTACTAGCTTCCTTTCTATGCCTAATTCTTTTGACTTCAGGCAATGCAGTAGCTCAAAGCGGCTACTTTGAAGATGCGTATCGATTTAGCAAATCCACCCCTGCTGGCTCTGCCAGGATTATAGGCGTGGGTGGTACACAGTGGTCTCTTGGCGGAGATATATCCAACCTCTCTGGTAACCCGGCTGGACTCGGCTTTTTCCGAAACTCCGAAGCAAGTCTTAGTTTGGGCTATGACTTGTGGTCTACAGATGCCACCTATTTAGGCCAAAATAAGTCCTTTTCTACTTCTGATTTCTCACTTCCCAACCTGAGTTTTGTAAGTGCAAAAAACAAAGGCCTACTCGAAAAAGGCGCATTCAAAGGTGGAGCATGGGGCTTTAGTGTGCAACGGATTGCCAATTTTTCGAATGAATTCGGGTACTATTCCGATAAATTAGGAGAAAGCTCAATCATTGACTTTTATTTAAAGGATGCTTCTGGAGTGCCTGAAAACCAAATTGAAAACCGCGGACTTACCGGTTTGGCCTATCAAACGTATCAAATTAATCCCATTGCAGTAGATGCATCGGGTAAACCAATTACAAACCCAAGTTCATATGATTCCTTCGTTTTGGGTCTACCGTTTCAAGACGAAAACGTGACGCAAAAAGGAAATGCGAGCCAAATTAATTTTGGCTATGGTGCCAATTTTAACCACAAACTATTCATCGGAGGTAGTCTAGGAATACGCTCCCTAGAATTCTCCTCCATCAAAAAATACAATGAGGAGTTTGCAAATGAGCCGCTAATCAATTCATCCTTGTTAGAAAACTTGTACATTAATGGTACAGGAGTAAACCTCAACCTGGGATTGATCTACAAACCCATCGATTACGTAAATCTGGGTTTTGTGCTTCAAACACCAACCTGGTTTTCTTTAAACGAAGAGTATGAGGCAAGTATGACTGCAACCTTTGATGATTATTTTTTCGCACAAGAAAACAAGACCTTGGGAAAAGAAAATGCGGTTTCAGATGTCTTTTTGAGCAATTACGGACTCAGAACTCCATTTAAAATAGGAGGTGGAGCCACAATCTTTTTGGGCAAACATGGATTTATCTCCGCAGATGTGGACTGGGTGGATTACAGTATAGCCAGAATCAATTCTACAGATTTCAATGAAGAACCCGACAACCAAGTCATACAAGAGTTGTACACCAGCACAGTCAATTTTAGACTAGGTGGAGAAGCCAAAATTGAAAGATGGAGATTTCGTGCCGGCTATGGTTACGTAGGTGATCCCTACCTTAATTCTTCACTAGATCAAAGCACACAGCTACTTTCCGGTGGATTGGGAATTAAATTTGATTCCTTTCACCTAGATTTTTCTCTGGTAAACCAAAAGTACAACAGCCTCTACCGAAGCTATAAAGTACAGGATAACAACGGTCTTAACTATGGCCCCTTGACTGAAATAAAAAATTCAATTACCTCAGGGGTAGTTACTGTCGGGTTTAACTTTTAAGCCTCGAAATCAATTCAACCAATAAAAGCTCAGCGGAAAAGTCTTCTCCGCTGAGCTTTATTTTTGCCTGGTTGTAAAAATATTCACGTGACACCAATAAAGACTTGAGCTTGAGCGTAATCTCACCTTGATCTAAACCTTGGAACAAGGGGCGTTGCTGCGCTTTTGAAGATTGTAGGCGAAGAGAAATTGAAGGCAGGGGAACATCCAAGTACACCGAAATCGCTTGGGTATTGATCAAATCCATATTGTCATTAAAGCAAGGCGCTCCACCCCCTGACGCTAAAATAAATGCGGAATCTTGGTTTAAGGTATCTTGAAGAACCAAGGTTTCCCATTCTCGGAATTTACCCTCACCATGAATCGAAAAAATCTCTGAGATTTTTAATTGATACCGCTCTTCAATCAATTGGTCTAAATCCAAAAAAGGAAATGCTAATTCATTTGCCAGCTGCCTGCCAAAAGTAGTTTTTCCCGAACCGGGAAGGCCAACCAATACGACTTTGAGCGGACTCATCAAAATAGTTCAAGCACTTCTAAAGCCTCTGGGGTATTGTTGTGGTGGTATTTACCTACTACTACCCCATCTTTCAACAGCATCAGCCCTGGATTGGCACGCATGATCGTCTTGACTACAGTGGCATCTGCTTGAAGACCCTGCACTGGCCAACCCATTTTTTTGATCAATGCATCAATCTCTTCCTGCGTTGCAGCAGCCATAAAAATAAGTTCAACAGGTGCTTTTTGAAGGGATGAAAATAGCTGTGTAAGTTGGTCCAAATTGGAGGAACTCATTTTCGACAAATTGCTGCTGAGCAAAATCACTTTGTTTCCTTGGAATAAAAATTCCGACTGGTCCCCTTCCGTATTCCAAGCAGCAAAATCAGATATTTTTGGCAAGGCCTCCGGATTGTTGAGCGTCATTTCCACAAACTCATAGCTTTCGTCCGTAGGATACTGATCGAGGTACACGAGCTCCCCACCCTTTTTCATCACATAGGTATACACCATAGGTGCGGAAGGCTGCATGTTGACGGGGATATTCACGCCAATCTTATAGGCTCTAAAATCGATAAATGGAAGGTTTTGAATCGCATAAACCGCTAAAGCAAGGGAGAGGACTAAACTTAGCCCAGCCGTATAATTTGCCCAGCGAGGGGCATTCTTGGGGAGGTCCTTCCTGAAAAAGAATAGGAAAGAAATCAACACCAACAAGATGATGTCTTTGTAGAAAGATTCCCAGGGAGTCAATTTGATCGCATCACCAAAGCACCCGCAGTCGGTCACCTTATTGAAATAAGCCGAGTAAAAGGTGAGAAAAGTAAAAAAGAGGATCATCAAAGACAAGGCCCAAACAGTCTCTTTTAGCCGCACCCCTACCAAAAGCATGATTCCCAAAACCACCTCAAAAACCACCAAAAATACAGCTAGCGGAAGTGCATAAGGCTTTACTAGGTAGAAAAACGGAGCAATATCATTGGAAAACACATCAAAATACTCTTCCAACTTGATGGCTGTACCTACCGGATCATTGACCTTAATCAAACCAGAAAATACAAATAGTCCCCCCACCAAAATGCGGAGAATCCAGAAAAATAGGTTCTTATTCATGGTATCCTAGTTTAATCAAACAAAACACTGCGTAGTTAATCATGTCTTGGTAGTTGGC
>Ga0114975_10002209_pt1 | contig 13397 bp, 9 predicted proteins | sample S_130626_EF_Meta_FD_87031 | JGI IMG/M metagenome (GOLD analysis project Ga0114975, IMG submission 87031) | Freshwater microbial communities from Lake Simoncouche, Canada to study carbon cycling - S_130626_EF_MetaG | ecosystem: Environmental > Aquatic > Freshwater > Lake | place: Lake...
CAGGCTACTTCCGCGGAAACCTTCAATTCCGAAAATCTCGAATGTATCGTTCTTGCCATCGCCATTCGGTGTGAATACGTTTGGCACCTTCGTATCACAACGCTGAGTTATAATGGTTGTAGTTCCTGAAGAACCGCACTGATCGGTAAAAGTTACGTAGTAGGTACCGTAGTATTCAGCAAGAAACGCGTAACCTTCATTCGTGAGCGAATCTTCAGAGAAAACGATGCTATACGGTGGTGCACCGGCACGAGCCAAATCTTCCGTTTGCTGTCCAAAACAATTGTTAATGAAAGGCGAAACGAAAATGGGGCCCGGCTCAACAACTTCAAAATCCGTATCGAAAGCGGTTCCACACCAATCGCTCATCGCGATAGAATAACTGCCGGCATCACCTACATCAAAGAAATGATTTGTTGTTTGTGTGCCATCCCACCAAGTGTATGCATACGGAGGAAAACCTCCTGTTATAACCGGCGAAACCGTTGTGTCGTTATTACAGATATACACGGTTTTCATATCGACTGTAGGTTGCACATAATCGCGAATGATGATGTTTGTGGTGTCTGAATCCGGCTCCCCCTCCAGGTTAATGAAGTTCATGACAATCTGCACTGTTTCGTCACCTTCTGTGAGACCATCCGCTACAGGAATAATCGGAATAAGCACCGGTTCGCCCTGTAGACTCAATGTAATTGGTAACGACTCATAATCGAGACCATTTATTGCAATACCCGAATAGGAAAAATCGACATCCAGAATTTCAGCCGCGCAAGCAGGTGGCTGTACACGCAACTCTCCGTTCAAACAACCTTCGATAAGTACAAAATCTTCCTCAAAGGTGCTCGGTGCACCTACTGAATAAGCCTCGATACCAGCACCGGAAAGCTGGAAGCTACCTTCCTCAAACATTACCATCGACTTCAAACCCGCGTCGGAACCATCCGCAATGGCCAACTTCATGTGATACGTTTGACCACACTGCAAATCGGCATACACACGCAATGAATCGGTATAGCCGGTGCAACTAATCGTGCTGTTTACCACGTTGCCGGGGTTATCGATGTAGTATTGAGCGTTCAAATCAAGGTTTACGGAAGAAATTGTAATGGGCAAGAAGGGATTGCTGTTGGGCACACCTGCTATGTTTTGCGCGCCATCCGGAAAGGCTGCGGGCGAAGCATACGGGCCGGTAATGCCCGGTCCTGAAATGAGAAATGAAAAGACGTCGTTGTATTGTGAGTTCACGTAGGTCAAGTACTCATCAGAACCAAATACATACTTGAAGGTGAGTATAGGCCCAGACGCCACGAAATCGAACTCCAGTATGGCAACATCGAAAACACCATTTACTACAAACGTTTGATTGATGAGTGGAGGAACTGAATTGGCGATATCCAATAAGTCCGGCTCTGTAGTGACCGAATTGACCGGATCACCGAAGAAAGCGCCCGCCTCAAAATTGTTCGCGTCGCTTGTGCTCAACAATATTCCGTTGGCAATGGGAAAATTACCGCCGGCATTTTGATAGGTCCCCAACTGAATCGCATCGCCGGTGAAGGTTATGTTGCTCACTTCAAGGTCGGGGCCTACCAGTGCTGCCACCGCTTCGGCAGGGGTAACAGTAGTAACAACAACCTGAGCAATGCTCTGCGCAGCAAAAACGATACAGGCAAAAAGAGGTATAAGGATTCTCATAAGATTTGGTTTCGATGATTCATGACAGCAGGTTTAATTCAAAAGTTGTCCGAATCAACGCGCGACTTGCACATGTCCCGAACGCTCAAACGAATTGTACCTGGCATCAGTGGCTTGCAAAATAAAGCTATACACCCCATTGGGAACAAAATAATCTCCACCGCGCATGCCTCCGTCCCAATATTGCTCCATGTCGCGGGTCTCAAAAACCACCTCACCATACCGATTAAAGACGCGCAGGTGGTAGCTCACCAAGTCCCTCCCTACGGGCTTCCAGTAGTCATTTATGCCATCGGCATTCGGAGTGAATGCAGTGGGAATAAATACAGCGCCCGTGGCTTCAAAGGTTTGAGAAACCTCGTTGTGACAACCCGCTGCTGTGTAAGCATGCAAAGTGGCAACCCAATCATCGACGGTATTGAAGCGATGAACCGTATTCTCCTCATTTGAAATAGCGCCATCCGAAAACTCCCAGAAAGTGACAACTGAATCGGGCATTAAATTCGTCAATCCCACCAACTCATCATCCAAATAAGCGGAGATAAAATTGGGTTCTACGAAATCCACCGTTACATAAACAGTTGCACTAGCCGAATTGCCACACTCATCTTGGACAAATAAACGATAGGCTGAAGACACCGTTGGCGTTGCGTAAATGGTTGACTGATTGGAACCGCCCTCCCATGACATTACGAGCTCGCCAATGCCGCCTGATGCGCTTCCTGTGAGCAGCGCGCCATCATTTAAACAGATGGTAGTATCGGCTGTTGTAGAAACTTGCACGGGCACTGCGGGAATAATGATTTGCATTTCATCATAACCCACATTACCGCATTCATCTTCCACCGTCAATTCGATGGCTGCATTTGTCTCTGTAGAATAATTGATGGAAGTGGCATTCGAATACCCTTGGCCGTTTATCGTCCACACATAATCGAGAATGCCTGCTCCACCGGACACCGCGGGTTCCAGATTATTGGTTACCAGACAGGTCGTAGAAATATCTGTCGGCAGTTCAACAGTAACGGGCACGAGCGGAACCGTAACTTCCAATTCATCGCTCGCGATATTGCCGCACTCGTCTATGATCTCCAATCGAATCGTTGCATCGTTGAAAAAGAAACTATCGAATACTTGTGCGCCTGGCTCTGGAGCTCCATCCACAAACCATTCATATTGATACGTTCCAACTCCGCCGGAAGGCTGTGGCTCTAGCACCACTTCATCGATACAAGTCACAGTAACATCTTGCCCTAAGTTTAAATCAATAGGAACCGGGGGAACGTTGTAGTCAAATTCATCCGATACCTCGACACCGCATAAATCGGTAACAGCAAACGAAAGTGATGCGCTCACATCCGAGGCAAACAATAAATCTGTAGTTACAGATTCCAGCACACCATCGACATACCAAGCCACCTCATAAGGGGGCAAGCCACCTGAAATTTGAGGCTGAAAGTTCTGGACATCCAAACAGGTTGCCGTAAGGTCATCAGAAACCTCCACCAGCAACGGCGGATTCACAACAAATTCAACCGATACATTCCCGTTAAAAGGAATCACGCCGCAGGTATCCGTAACCGTGTAAGAATAGGTTGTGGCCTGTTGAGGTATCACCGTAAAACTTGTTCCTTCAACTGCGCCATTCCAAACAATGGTGTAATCGCCCAATCCTCCGGTTACTATAGGTGTAAACGTGACAGGCTCTCCACAATTAATGAGAGCGTCGTCAACTGTAGCTTCAAGGGCCGGAAGGTCATAGACGCTGATAGCCAAATTCGCATTCGAGGATCCGCATCCTGCATTCTCCATGGTGATTTCAAGTGTCTCCACTCCTTCCAGCACAAAATCCTGAATAGCTTGAAAAGTGATGGTTACCTCATCCTCTCCTGCAGGAAAGACAATTTCCGTGTACGGAAAATCAATGTCGGCACCGATGATGGCGTCACCCGCGAATGTCAGATTATAGCTTACTTCTGCATCGAGCACCCCTGACCGTGAAAAGACGAGATTGCCGGCCTGACAACCTTCAAACACTCCCCCATCAATGGGTGAAGAGTAATTCGGAGCCCCGTAACTCATCGAAAGCACATTGCTTTGAAAGCTTCCCGCCTCGAGATAAACCCATGAGTCGTACATGAAGTCCATTGCATCACCAATCACAATTTTGATGTGATAATTTTCACCGCAAATAACCTCCGCATAGGCTGTCAGCATGGTAGTGAGACCATCGGCTTGCACGTTGGCGACTCCGCCTGTATTGTCGACGTAATAGCTAGCGTTTTCAAAATCATTTACTGTGTTGATACTAATTGGAATGGTAGTACCCGGAATCAGAGCGATGTTCATCGCACTGTTGGTATACGGGCCATTCAAACCGGGGCCGCTCAAAAAGAATCCGAATGCATCGTTAATGCTGTTAACGAACTCAGGATATTCATCAGAAGAGAAAACATAATTGAAGGCAAGACTATCACCCGTTGGAACAAAATCAAATTCCAATACCGCTGTATTGTTGAGCGACATGCCGCTGAGTTGCTCCAAGTCAGTATCGCCAACCCCATCGCTGAAGTCTGGCGGCCCCAGATTAAAACTTCCGCTGCCATTCGGACCATCCGCTCCATCGACATTGCCGGTGCCTATCACGACACCGTTTCCAATGCCTAAACCACATCCGTTGCATGTAAATCCGCCTATCTGCGCGTTATCACCTTGAAATGTAATGTTGCTCGCTGTAACACCGGCCCCAAGCAATACGTTCTGTACTGCAGCATTGGCATTGATGGAATTATCAATAACCAACTGAGCAGACAGTCGTCCAAGACATAGAACCAACAATGAAAAAAGAAGCCAGCGCCTGTTCATTTGGAATGGGGAACCTAATTAGAAGCTAATTTAATGATTTTTAGTGGAAATAATTCTCGTTGGGCTGGCGCAATTCATCTTGGAATGTACTTTAGCCGCGCATGCAGGAAATCATACGGATAGAAGGTCTTACCAAGTTTTATCGCATCGGCGATGAAACTATCAAGGCGCTAAATGGAGTGGACTTATCCATTTCCAAAAACGAATACGTAGCGCTGATGGGGCCTTCCGGATCGGGCAAAAGCACCATCATGAACATCATCGGCTGTTTGGATACTCCAACTTCCGGAAGCTATTTCCTGAACGGACCGAATGTGGCAAATTTGGACGACAACAACCTGGCTGAGATTCGCAACAAAGAAATCGGTTTCATCTTTCAGACCTTCAACCTGCTGCCGCGCTACAGTTCTCTCGACAACGTTGCCTTGCCTCTGGTATATGCTGGAATCCCTAAAGAAGTGCGCAACCAAAAAGCGAAAGACGCTCTACAGAGTGTTGGCCTTGCAGAGCGCATGAACCACAAACCAAACGAGCTTTCGGGCGGACAGCGACAACGTGTTGCAGTAGCTCGGGCACTGGTAAATAACCCCTCTATTATTCTGGCCGACGAACCAACCGGAAATCTGGACACCAAAACGAGCCATGAAATAATGGCCTTGTTTGATGAGATTCATCGTGCTGGTAATACGATTATCATAGTTACACACGAAGAAGACATTGCACGCATGGCCCATCGCATCGTGCGCATGCGCGACGGAAAAATAGAAAGCGACCTGCCCAACGTTCCGCAACGGGTGAGCGCTTAAGTTTTCGACCTATCTAGTTTTATTGGCAATGTGGTAAATTCGCGGTCTCAAAACGCCGTACTATGCCTCACGCTACTATTGCCGAATTATTTGCCTCTCAGCCTATCGATACCACTGTTACAGTAAAAGGCTGGGTTAGAACCCTACGAAACGACCAATTTCTTTCGGTGTCTGACGGCTCCACCATTCGCACCATGCAAATTGTGGTAAGCAAAGAACAACACGGCGAAAACACGCTGAAGCGACTGCAGACAGGAGCAGCGGTTGCTGCTACAGGAAAAGTGATGCAGAGTTTAGGCAAAGGTCAAGACATTGAAATCATCTGCGATCAACTTGAAATTCTCGGCGATTGTGACCCGAATGAATACCCCATTCAGATGAAGCGCCATTCGCTGGAATTTCTCCGCGAAAAAGCGCACTTGCGATTCAGAACAAACACCTTTGGAGCGGTATTCCGCATCCGCCACCACCTGGCATTCGCCATTCATAAGTTCTTCAACGACGGCGGATTCTATTATTTGCATGCGCCCATCATTACCGGGAGCGATGCAGAAGGTGCAGGAGAAATGTTTCGTGTTACCAACCTGAACCTGGATGAAATTGCAAAAAACGGTAAGGTCGATTACGCGGAAGATTTCTTCGGCAAGACAACCAACCTAACGGTAAGCGGACAATTGGAAGCAGAACTTGCTGCACTTGCTTTGGGTAAAGTGTACACATTTGGACCAACATTCCGTGCAGAAAACTCGAACACGAGCCGTCACCTTGCCGAATTCTGGATGATCGAACCGGAAGTCGCATTCAATGACATCACCGACAACATGAACCTCGGTGAAGCATGCCTCAAATACTGCATCCAATATGCACTTGACCATTGCCGCGAAGACCTTGAGTTTTTGCAAGAGCGTGAGTTGAATGAAGACAAGCAAAAGCCTGTCGATGAAAGACAGTCGATGCCATTGCTTGAACGTTTGAACATGATTGTGAGCAATCAATTTGAACGCATCAGCTATACAGAAGCAATCGACATTCTGCTGCAATCAAATCATTACAAGAAAAAGAAATTCAAGTTCCCCGTTGAATGGGGCATTGATATGCAAAGTGAGCACGAGCGCTACCTGGTCGAAAAACACTTCCAAAAGCCTGTCATTATCACCGGTTATCCTGCCGCCATCAAAGCATTTTACATGCGCATGAATGAGCCCGATGCTCAAGGTCGCGAAACCGTTGCAGCCATGGACATTCTGGTGCCGGGTATTGGTGAAATTATCGGAGGATCACAGCGCGAAGAGCGCCTGGACATACTTCGCAGCAAGTGCGCTCAATTCAACATCCCGGAAGATCACATCTGGTGGTATTTGGAAACGAGAAAATTCGGAACGTGCGTGCATGCAGGCTTCGGAATGGGCTTCGAGCGCCTTATAATGTTCGTGACAGGTATGGGCAACATCCGCGATGTCATTCCTTTCCCACGCACACCGCTCAACGCAGAATTCTAAGACAACAATTCCTTCGCATTGGCAAGTGCAGCCGCGGAAAGTTTCTTTCCGCCAAGCATTTCCGCCAATTCGTTTACCCGCTTTTCAGCCTGTATTTCCTCAACGGAAGTATAGGTTTGATCGCCTCGCACTTCCTTGGCAACCTTCCAATGGTAATCGGCCTTTCCTGCTATCTGTGGCAAATGGGTTATAGCAATCAATTGCATGGAGGCACTCATCTCTTTGAGAATGGCTCCAATCTTCAAACCCACCTCACCACTGACTCCTTGATCGATTTCATCCAATATAAGAACAGGCAAACGCTTGTGCTTGCTGATAGATGCTTTTATGGCCAGCATCACGCGTGCTATTTCACCACCGCTTGCCACTTTATGAATGGGCTGAAATTGACCTCCCTTATTCGCCTTGAATAGGAAGGCAACTTGATTTCTTCCCCAAAAGTCAAAATCCTCCTTGCGTTCCAACTGAAGCTGCACCTCTGCATGCTCCATACTTAGCTGTGTGAAATATCCGCGCATTTCTTTTTCGGCCATCTTCGCGCCTTTGGCTCTTGCCTTATCGAGTGTCATCGATAATTCGCCAAGCTCTTCTGCGCATGATGCTATTTCCAGTTCGCATTTCATGATGCGCTCTTCCAACTCTTCCGAGGAAAATGCACGCGACTGCAATTGCTTTAAAATGGTCATCAATTCATCCGCTGTTTGCACGCGATGCTTCTTTTGCAACAAGTACAGCATCGACAGTCGATCTCCAATTTGCTCCACTCGCTTTTCATCGCTTTGTACACCTGCTGCAAACGACTCAATGTCACGAGTCAATTCACGCAATTCGATGATGCTGCTTTCAAGTCGGTTGTGATACTCGGTCAACGCGGTGCTATGGCTACTCACCTTGCCCAAAATTGATTTGGCCGCAGCCAATCTGTTTAGCACAGAATGTTCAACACCATCCAAAATTTCACCGGTGCTATGAAGTGCCTGACGAATGTGATCGGCATGTTGCAACGTATTCAATTCCGACTCCAGTTCCTCCTGGTTTAACTCGCCCAGGCCTGCCTTTTCCAACTCCTGCAATTGGAACTGCACGTAATCCTGCTCTTGCTGCCATTGCGACAATTGGCCTTTCATTTCACCGAGTTCACCACGAAGCTGATTCCACTTCTCAAATGCAATTCGGTACGACTTCAAAACCGGCTCGTTGCCTGAAAATGCATCCAACACTTCAAACATAAATGATCGCTCACCGAGCAATGAATTCTCATGCTGGCTGTGAATATCAACCAACCGAGCGCCGAGCATTTTCAACAGATGAAGCTGAACGGGGGTGTCGTTGATAAACGCTCGGCTCTTACCTCCAACAGCAATCTCACGGCGCACCATGGTGTTTATCTCGTAGTCTAGATCGTTCTCTTCAAAAAAAGATTTCAGCTCGCAACCCGTCAGATCAAAAGTTGCTTCCACTACACATTTGGCATCACCTCGCCTGATTGACTTTGCATCGGCTCGCTCACCAAGCAGAAGTCCAAATGCACCCAACAAAATCGACTTACCACTCCCCGTCTCACCGGTAATAGCCGTAAAGCCATTGGAAACCGGAATGGAAAGCTCATCAATGAGTGCATAATTCTGAACGAGAAGTGACGTAAGCATACCATTCAATTTAGGTAGAGCAAAGTAAGCGTATGCTCGGCTAGTCGGTTAGCTCGAATAGACTCCGACCGACTACTATTTATTCACAGCCGGTGAAATTCTATTGAAGAATCCGCTCGTACTTGGAAATATTACCCGGGTCGAGCAACTTGCAATTTTCTGCAACCTGCTTCTTCTCGTCCATCACGCGTGGCGTGTAGATGTTCACAATCTCATCCGACTTTGCATAGAACAACACTTGCATGTTGTACGATGAAGGCTTGATTCTGTGCACATCATTCAATCCATCAATTGCTGCACTCATAACCGCTATGGCTGCTGCCTGGTCGAGGTAAAGTTTATCCAACCCCTTTCGATGGTAATTGTAAAAGAATTCACGAATTGGCTTGAACGATTGTGACAGGATGTTTTCTATGAACCAAAATCTGTTCTGCCTTCCCTTTTCATTGCTGCGCCAACCAGGCTCTGCAGCGTTCTGCGCATTATTGATGATGGTCTGGCAAGTTAGGTAGTGGTCAGTGCCGCCTTCCATAGCGAAGGAATCATAATCCATTGCCAAGATGAGGTTGGCATAAAATGCCAAAACGCTGCTGAGATTGTCGCGATGCTGGTCGTTGCTCCATTGAATCATCGTGTTTTCTTGAAACACAAATTCAAAGTCTCGGTCATTGATGTTCAGCAACGATGTCTTGTAATCTGAATTATAAACGGGACGGCTGCTTGTTACTTGTAAACTGCCTTTGAACGAGCGGTTATCGACTTGCTGCTCGATGGTAATCTGAAACGTGCATTGAATTCTTTCACTATTCTGCCAAGTATCCTTCGACCATTTGCGACCATTCAGAAACTCTGTGATCGTGCTTTTCATAGTATTGAAAAACTCAGGGGGAGATATCACCTGCTGGGGAATAAGGACATTTACTGTGGCATTCAGTTCCTGCGCATTCGCGGCAACAGCCACACACATACCTATCAAGAGTGCGAAAATTCTTTTCATGCGTTTATCAATTCTACAATTGCATCAGCGATGTCACGTGCAACTTGCGATTTGGGTTTCAACCCGAATTCACGGGTTTTATTGCTGCGCCAAATTAATGTGATTTTGTTGGTGTCCGTTCCGAAACCGGCACCTTCATCTCGAAGACTATTCAAGACGATCAAATCCAAATTCTTCTTTTCCAGCTTTGCCATGGCGTGATTCAGCTCATCGGTTGTCTCCAACGCAAAGCCTACCAGCCATTGCCCCGGCCGCTTCGAACTTCCCAACGTCAAGGCAATATCGGGTGTCTTTACCAACGGCAAAGACCATTGCTCGTCACTCTTCTTGTGTTTTTCGGGCATGATGGTTTCGGGCATATAGTCGGCAACTGCTGCTGCTAATACTGCTCCATCGGCCTTATCGAAAACTGGCAAACAAGCATTCAACATCTCATTTGCTGAAGTCACATTCACGCGATGAATAAGGGGATGCTGCGTTGAAAGATGCGAAGGTCCGCAAACCAACGTAATGCGCGCGCCCATATCTGCAAGGGTTTCAGCAAGTGCAAACCCCATTTTGCCTGTTGAATGATTACCAATAAACCTCACCGGATCGATGGCCTCATGCGTGGGTCCGGCAGTTATAAGAACGTGCTTTCCGTGCAGAGGACTCTTCGCTGTGAGAGCTGCAACGATCGATTCAACAATCTCCTCGGGCTCAGCCATTCTTCCCTTGCCTATCAGTCCGCTGGCTAGTTCGCCCTCTCCGGGCGCCAACAGATGATGGCCAAATGAAACTAGTTTTTCGATGTTCTCAACGGTAGCACCATGCAAGAACATATCGTGATCCATGGCCGGCGCGAAAAAAACAGGACATCGCGCACTCATGTATACAGCCATAAAAAAGCTATCACATTGTCCATGCGCCATTTTACTCAGCGTGTGAGCAGTCAAGGGCGCAATCACAATCATGTCCGCCCACAAAGCCATTTCAACATGATTCACCCAAACTCCACTGTCTTTATTTTCTGTAAAATCAGAATGCACAGGGTTTTTGCTTAGCGTCGAAAATGTAAGCGGCGTCACAAACTGCAATGCCCCATTGGTGAGCATCACACGCACATCGGCTCCGGCCTGCACGAGCAATCGAACGAGGTAAGCAGCCTTATAAGCTGCAATGCTACCCGAAACACCTACTATAATTTTTTTCCCTTGAAGCATGTGGTCTGAAAATGAAGAAAGATGGCGTTCGGCCATCTTTCCAATATCGATCTAATAACAGAATTAGCTGTTCTTAATCTCTTCCGGATAACGGTAATGAACAGCACCATCTATCAACTCTTGTACTGCAATGCTATGAGCCTTGGGCAGACGCTCGTAGTGGCGGCTGATTTCAATTTGCTCGCGGTTTTCGAATACCTCTTCGAGGTTATCGCTGTTGCTGCCGAACTCTTCCAACTTCTGCGACAACTCTTCCTTCATCTCACGGCTAATTTGGTTGGCACGCTTGGTCAACAATACGATTGTTTCAAAAAGGTTACCATCCACTTTGTCATACAACTCACTCGTGTTACGAGTAATGGTTGTCTTTGCAGCGTTTGAATTCTTGTATGTACTCATTTTTTAGATTGTTCGGTAGAGGTTGAACTCAATTTTTCTAGTTGCTTTTCACTTTTCTGAAAGTAATCTTCGGCATCACCTAAGAACTTACTTGTTGGAAAAGCGGCTGCGAATGTACGATAATTTTCAGCTACCGCGCGCATTCTTTCCAATTTCTTCTCCTCTATGCTGCCCTCCGCCAACATATACTGACACTTGACAATCAAATACATAGCCTCTTCTCGGTAGATTGAGCCCGGATATTCCCGTATAAAATCCTTCAAAGCAGAGGTAGCCGCCTTGTATTTGAGTGTCTTAGCGAATTGATATGCATTCTCGTAGGCCTTGCGCTCCAGCTTCATGCTCAAGCGTTCAATCTGATGATTGGCGGAATCCTTCAGATGACTATTGGGATATTTATCCAGAAACAACTGGTACTCGTCAATAGCGTTTCGCGTGTCTGTTTGATCCAATGAATACGATGGAGATAATTCATAGCTGCACTCTGCTGCCAAAAAAAGACACTCCTCGGAACGCGGGCTATTGCTAAACGTTTTGGTGAATGTCTTCAAATAGTAGTTGGCGAGGTAATAATCCTTTACACCGAAATGACTCCTGGCGTAAAGAAAATAGACATCCTCCGCCAACTGCGTTCCTCTGGTAAGCCCGATCAACTCTTCCAAAATGGGAAGCGACTTGTAGTAGTAGGTGCTATCGTAATACTCTTTCGCCTTCGTGTATTTGTAATTGATATCCGTGCTCTTCAATACCTTGTTGTATTCGCTGCAGCCGGAAAGCAGCCCCGTGAGAGCGACCAATAGAACGAGTACGTTGAAAAAGCGGTAGTTGTTGATGACTTCGGCCGCGAAAATAAGCGAATGTCTAGTTTTGAAGCTATTCAGTGAGTAATCGGCTCTGAAAAAATGCAAAAGCCCGTGCTGTTTATAACTGACGCAGATGACTATCTGTTGGAAGTAACCATTTCCTAATTTTGGCTTAGAAATTTTAAAACTCAATACGTTGGACATTTTTGATCGCATTGCCAAGAACCGCGGCCCGTTGGGTCAGCATTCTAAAGAATCGCACGGCTATTTCACCTTTCCTAAACTGGAAGGAGAATTGGGCCCTCACATGACCTTCCGAGGTAAAGAAGTGCTCGTGTGGAGCCTCAACAATTATATCGGTCTTGCCAACCACCCCGAAATCAGAAAGGTTGATGCCGAAGCAGCAGCACAATGGGGTATGGCATACCCAATGGGTGCCCGCATGATGAGCGGTCAAACTAAATATCACGAACAACTCGAGTCGGAGCTTGCCTCTTTCATGCAGAAGGAAGACGCCTTCCTTCTCAACTTCGGCTACCAAGGCTGCATGAGTGCAATTGAAGCGCTTGTAGGCCGACACGACGTAATCGTATACGACAGCGAAAGCCACGCCTGCATGGTGGACGGCGTGCGCTTGCACAATGGAAAGCGATTCGTGTTCCAGCACAACGACATGGAGAGTTTCGAAAAGCAGCTGAAGCATGCCAAGGCTCTCACCGACAAAACGGGGGGTGGTATTTTGGTTCTGACGGAGGGTGTATTCGGAATGGCGGGTGACCAAGGTAAATTGAAAGAAATTGTTTCTTACAAAAAAGAATACGGCTTCCGTTTGTTTGTTGACGATGCTCACGGATTCGGATCGATTGGCGAAAATGGCCGCGGCGCCGGTGATGCGCAAGGGGTTCAGAAAGACATCGACGTGTATTTCGGAACGTTCGCAAAGGCAATGGCAACCGTGGGTGCTTTCGTAGCAAGCGAAGAACATGTAATCGAATACCTGCGCTACAACATGCGCTCGCAAACCTTCGCAAAGGCATTGCCTATGCCGATTGTTATTGGTGCCATCAAGCGATTGGAAATGCTTCGCTCCATGCCCGAACTACAAGAACAGCTTTGGAATATTGCAGGAGCGCTGCAAAACGGATTGAAGGATTCGGGCTTCGACATTGGACACACCAACTCTGTGGTAACGCCGGTGTTTCTCAAAGGCTCATTGGGTGAAGCAACAAATGTGACACTCGAACTTCGCGAAACCTACAACATCTTCTGCTCTATAGTAGTGTACCCGGTAGTGCCGAAAGACGTCATCATGTTGCGCCTTATTCCTACTGTTGTTCATACCTTGGATGATGTAAACTACACCATCGAAAGCTTTAAGAAGGTGCGTGAAAAGCTCGAAGCAGGAGCCTACAAGGCTGAAAAAATTGCCAGCTGGGCGTAACAACCCAGAAAGCATATAAAAGAAAAAGGCCGCATCAG
>Ga0114975_10002210_pt1 | contig 13390 bp, 10 predicted proteins | sample S_130626_EF_Meta_FD_87031 | JGI IMG/M metagenome (GOLD analysis project Ga0114975, IMG submission 87031) | Freshwater microbial communities from Lake Simoncouche, Canada to study carbon cycling - S_130626_EF_MetaG | ecosystem: Environmental > Aquatic > Freshwater > Lake | place: Lake...
GATGAATTACACGACAAAATCGTTTCTAACATTCAGGAAGTTAGAGCTCGTGGCGCACTTACGATCGTGCTTGCCGAGGAGGGCGACGAGTCCATTAATGAATTCTCAGATCACATAATTCGCTTGCCTAAGGTGCCAGCGTTAATGCAGCCATTGGTTGCCACAGTGCCGCTACAGATTTTTTCGTGCGAGATGGCAACCGTTAAGGGCTACGACGTGGACCAGCCAAGAAACTTGGCTAAGAGCGTTACTGTCGAATAATTGCTAACGGCAATTATTCGACCAATAAACATCTGTTCGTAATATGTTGCTGTTGCTTCCGCTCAACAGCACCGTAACCCAACTGTAGCCAGAGTTACCCCTGTTGCAAAAATGACATAACTATCGACCTTGGTATTGCTGGGATCTATTGGCCCAAGTTTGAAAAATCCAGTATTAACGGCAAAGTTAAGACATGGCCATAGTGGGAATCGGAGTCGATGTCGTCGACTTAGCGCGCTTTTCGGGCGTGGTAGATCGCACCCCTGGAATCATTGACCGGTTATTCACCAAGATGGAACAAACCAGCGCGGAAGGGCATCAGTTGCCGCTGATTTCATTGGCTGGCAGATTCGCCGTGAAAGAAGCAGTTGCTAAAGCATTAGGTGCACCAGTTGGCATGGAATGGCATGACTGTGAAGTTAGTAATGGCGGAGCACCACAAATTTCAGTTCGCGGCTCAGTCGCTAAAGTTGCAAACGACCAAGGCATTACCAATTGGCATGTTTCATTAAGCCACGACGGACCAGTTGCAATCGCCTATGTAATCGCAGAAAAGGTTTAGGTTTTGAGATGTCTGCTCATGTAACTGCACGAATTGATCTAGGAGCCTTGGCACATAACGTTCGAGTTCTTAAAGAGCGCACTGGTGGCCGAAAGTTGATGGTTGTGGTTAAAGCCGATGCCTATGGCCATGGATTAGTTAAGTGCGGGCAAGCTGCAGTAAATGCTGGCGCAGATTATTTGGGTGTTGCGCTACTTGAAGAAGCAGTGGCGTTACGCGAAGGGAACGTGCCTGGACCAATTCTTGCTTGGCTGAATACTTCTGATGATCGATTTGCTGAATGTATTGCTAGAGACATTGATTTGGGAGTTAACTCGATTGCAACTTTAAAGTCGATTACTAACGCGGCGTATTCCGTTGATCGAATTGCGCGTGTTCACATCAAAGTTGACTCCGGTTTAAATCGAAATGGTGTCACTCTTGCAGATCTACCAGAGTTGATTACATCACTAAGCAAAGCCGAAGCCGAAGGCACTGTAAAAGTTGTAGGTGTGATGTCTCACTTTGCATACGCTGACGAACCAAATAATTCAACGATTGCTGACCAGATTGCAGAATTTAAAGCTGCAGTGGATTTACTCGAGGCTGCAAACTTTGAACTTGAAGTTAAGCACCTTGCAAACTCTGCGGCGACTCTGGCATTGCCAGATACGTACTTCAATATGGTCCGTCCGGGTGTAGCGGTTTATGGAGTATCGCCAGGTGAAGAAGTCGGTGTTGCAACAGATTTTGATTTAAAGCCAGTTATGACATTGTGTGCGCCAATTGTGCTACTGAAGAAAGTTCCAGCAGGGTCAGGTGTCTCGTATGCGCATCAGTATCACACCACTACCGATACAACTTTGGCTCTGATTCCTGCGGGCTATGCAGATGGCGTGCCAAGAAGCGCCTCGAACAATGGACCAGTTTTAGTTGGTGGAGAGATCCGTAAAGTAGCTGGTCGCGTATGTATGGATCAGTTTGTACTTGATGTCGGAGATCTGAATGTAAGCCTTGGCGATGAGGTTGTGCTGTTTGGTGATCCAGAACGAGGTGAGCCATCTGTTGAGGATTGGGCAGAAGCTGCTGGAACTATTTCGTATGAAATCATCACTCGCATTGGACCTCGAGTCCATCGCGAATTCATTAACAACTCCTGGTAAGTACTGTGTCCTTTTCCCTTTCAACAGCTGAGCAAATGCAGGCATTCGGCAAACAAATTGGTGCCTTGTTAACTGCTGGCGATGTTGTTGTATTGAGCGGACCGTTAGGAGCTGGAAAAACAACGTTTGTACAAGGACTTGCAACCCAGATCGAAGTGCAAGGTGTGGTCACAAGTCCAACATTCGTGGTTTCGCGCGTGCATAAACCGCAAGATTCCGGTCTGGCTCTGGTGCATGTAGATGCCTATCGCCTTACTAGCCAAAGTGATCTGGTGGATTTAGATCTTGACGCAACCAAGAATGCAGTATTCGTAATTGAGTGGGGCAAAGACTTCGTTTCAGGAATAACCGAAAACTGGATCGAAATAGATATAGATAGAGCGAATGAACTTACTGATGAATCGGATCCAGCAAGCGGGATTCGAACAATTTCAGTAACAGCAGTTGGAGATCGTTGGAGCGAATTAGATCTGACTGGACTTGTCGCATGAATGTGTTGGCAATTGATACCTCAGTAGGCGTAAGCGTTGCAATCCTGCGCGGTAATGATGAGGTTACCCAAAGCCAAGCCATTGACCATGGCATGCAGGGTGAACTGACAGCGGAATTGATTTCAAAAGTAGTTTCTGATTCAGGCTTAAAGATCGAAGAGATTACTGATGTAGTTGTTGGGGTTGGCCCAGGTCCATTTACTGGATTGCGCGTTGGCCTTGTTACGGCAGCGGTATTTGCGCATGCCAGAAGCATCCCAATTCATGGGATTTGTTCGCTAGATGCAATTGCTTTTGACTATGCAAAACCTTGCGTAGTGGTTACGGATGCTCGGCGTAAAGAGTTGTATTGGGCTCGTTATGACGGGATTCGAACCGGGGATCCGCAAGTTTCTAAGCCTGAAGTTATTGCCGCGCAATTCCCAGATGCAAAGTTTGTTGGACCGGGTGCACAGCTTTATCCAGACTCGATCAACGGAAACCTAATGGAGCTAAAGGCTGGATCGTTAGCAAAGCTATTTGTTTCCGGATCGGCACAATTAGTTTCAGTTTCACCTATGTACTTACGCAAGCCAGATGCTGTGGAACCAACTATTCGAAAGTCGGTTCTCTAATGCTGGAAATTCGCCCAATGACACATGCTGACGTAGCAGAGGTGCTGGTTATTGAAGCTGACTTGTTTCCGATTGATTCCTGGAGTGAAGAACTCTTTCTTGGCGAACTAGCTGAAGTTTCAATTTCTCGAGATGTTTCGGTCGCCGTTCTGGATTCGCAAATTGTTGGATATGCATCGTTTAGATATGTTGGCAAACAAGGTGATGTGAATACGATTGCAGTTGCTAGAGACCAACAGGGCAAGGGGATTGGCACTGCGTTAATGGACTGGCTTGAATCTCAAGCTACCTTGCGAAACGTTCGAGAAATATTCTTAGAAGTTCGCAGCGACAATGACGCAGCTATGAAGATGTACGCATCCCGTGGCTATGAACGAATTGATGTTCGACGTAATTATTACGGAAACACAATTGACGCAAACATTATGCGAAAGCGAGTTGCTAATGTCTGAGCCATTGATTTTGGGAATTGAAACTTCGTGCGATGAAACCGGAATTGGAATTGTTCGCGGCACAACTTTATTAGCCGATGAAGTTGCATCAAGCGTTGATGAACATGCTCGGTTTGGCGGAGTAGTACCTGAAATTGCTAGCCGAGCGCATTTAGAAGCAATGGTGCCAACGATTGAACGCGCATGTTCGACCGCGAACATCAAACTTGCAGATGTTGATGCGATTGCAGTTACTTCGGGTCCTGGTTTGGCTGGTGCATTACTTGTTGGAGTTGCAGCAGCAAAATCTCTCGCGGTTGCTTTGGGTAAGCCGATTTATGGCGTTAACCATTTAGCGGCACACGTTTGTGTCGACCAACTTGAACATGGACCCCTTGATGAACCAAGTGTGGCAATGCTGGTTTCTGGCGGTCATTCATCTTTGTTATTAGTACCAGACATTACTCAGGATGTAATTCAGCTCGGACAAACAATCGACGATGCCGCTGGTGAGGCATTCGACAAGATTGCTCGAGTACTAGGGTTGCCATTCCCGGGTGGCCCATACATAGATAAAGCGGCACAAACTGGAAATCCAAATGCCATTGATTTTCCTCGCGGATTAACGTCACCAAAAGATATGGCCAAGCATCGATTCGACGTATCGTTTTCTGGCTTAAAGACTGCGGTAGCGCGTTGGATAGAAACCGAGCAGCGTTCTGGCAATTCCGTCATGGTTAACGATGTGGCTGCATCATTTCAGGAAGCAGTCGTTGATGTGTTACTTCGCAAGGCCATTGACGCCTGCCTAAGTAATGACGTTGGCACTTTAGTCATTGGCGGTGGAGTTGCTGCAAATAGCCGGTTACGCATTGAAGCTGCGCAACGCTGCCAAGAACACAACATCTCACTTCGGATTCCCCGCCCTGGTCTTTGCACCGACAATGGCGCAATGGTCGCTGCTCTTGGCTCGGAATTAGTCAAACGAGGTCAGAATGCTTCACAATTGAGTTTCGCAACAGATTCTTCGATGAAAATAACAAACGTGGTGGCATAGTGACGAGTTTTGCAAGTTGGTTAGCACAAGGTCCATGGCCAATTGACGGCGGACTATCCGGAGAACTCGAAAAGCGTGGCCACAATTTAGCTGACAAGCTTTGGTCGGCTCGTTTACTTCGTGATGCACCAGAAGCAATCGCTGAGGTTCACCAGGATTATGTTGATGCTGGCGGTCGAGTAATTATCACGGCTTCATATCAAGCCAGCCGAGCTGGATTCACAGCAACTGGTATGACCGAAGCACAAACAGATGACTTAATGAGACTTTCCATCACACTTGCTAAAGATGTTGCTGCAAAAGCGCCGAAGGAAGTTTGGGTAGCTGCGAGTGTTGGCCCTTATGGCGCAGTGCTTGGTGGCGGACAAGAATATGTAGGTAACTACGGTGTTGCTCACGAAGACCTTGTTAAGTTCCACCGGGAACGAATTGAAGTTTTGGCTAGTGCTAAACCAGATGTGTTCGCTTGTGAAACCATTCCAGATTTGGATGAAGTTCGGGCTTTGGTTGAAGTGTTGGCCGATTATCCACACATTCCAGCCTGGATCACCATGAGTGCGCAAGATGGAGCCTCAACGTGTGCGGGTCAAGGAATTGGGCATCTCGCTGAAATCGTTAAGGATTGCAAATCAATCGTTGCGATTGGCATTAACTGCACTATGCCAGAACATGTCACATCATTACTGCGCAAACTCTCGGCTAAAACTTCACTTCCCCTTGTTGTGTATCCCAATGCAGGAAGAGTTTGGGACGGGCAAAACATGTGCTGGATTGGTGAAGGTCATGACACGTTGCCGTCACCGATCATTTCAGAGTGGGTTAAAGCAGGTGCAAAGTTAATTGGTGGTTGTTGTGGACTTGGACCTGATGCAATTACCCAGTTAGATACAGACTTAGCTCAACTTAGGTAACGGCGACACAGCAATGCCTGGGGTCCGGCATCGTCTCGATAGATGGCAATAACTAATTCCTGATTTCCAGAACTTGATGCCTTGACGGCCGCTTTTCTAATTGCTTCAACATCTAACTGCATACCCCGTGTCATAACGGTGACTCCGGATTGCTCAATGTCTTTGAGATTAGATACCAATTGCTTATCTGAAAACTTAAAATGAGTTTCAATTCGCAATATGTTGGCAAGACTTGGTGCGTGCATAGAAAGTTCCTTGACAGCGCTAGCGTCACTTGTTGTCAACCAAGCAATGTGTTCATTGACTAAGCCACCATTACAAAGTTGGGCAACTGCATCCAGCGCACTGGCTCGAATCAAAGCCGGATCTGGAACTATCAAGAAATTACCGAGTAGCGCCGTTGCTGTTGCAGTTTCACCCAGCACCTCAAAGCAAAGATTATTTTCAGAATCAATTAAGACTGCAGACCGAAGTCCTGTTCCGGCACTACTTAAAAAGCATTCAACCAAGTCACCATCTGAACTTATCCAACGTGCATCCCAGCTAGCGAGTTCAGACTTATCGATTCCTGGCGCAACTTTGGCAAGCACCGAATGAGTTTTAGTAATCTCATTGATTTCCTCCCAACTCGGCGACCATTGGGAAGGATTAAAGATGCGCTTAGTGTTTCCAATTACATCTTTTGCAGCACCAGGATTCCGTCTTGCTGGATCAACAAAAACTACATCTACATCATTTGGAATTTCAAAATTCGCAGCGTCGGCGCAATGAACTTCGATCCCAAACTCCATCAAGTTATGTCGGGCATACTCCGCAATTTCTGGATCAATTTCAATTCCGGTAACGCGCAAACCGTGGCGCGCAAACTCACGGGAATCAAAACCTAATCCACAGGTTAGATCTAGAACGTGTGCTCGCGAGCCGAACTTCTTTGCAATGAATTCGGCGCGGTATTTAGCAACTTCGGGGCGCGTCGCCTGACTAATGCCGTCGTCGGTAAGCAGTAGATCAGCTGCTGACACGCCCCACCTTGACTCCAGCCGTTGCTGTAGCTGAGCCTGGCTGAATGCCATTGAAATCAATTCTGGGGCAATTTCGGAAAAGCGCTTACGGAGCGTGGGGATGGCCGTTAGGGGATCGGAATATTCTCTGGCTGCTTGGATTACCGTTTGTCCCATGGGGCTGGGTAGCCAAGAAATGCTCACACCCAAACTATGTCAGACCTTGAATTGGTAGGGTTATGAGGTGTTCAGGCTTCGAGTGTGAACCCAGGAGGCTTTTCAAAGTGTCAGTAACCTCACGCGGTTCGCGCCGCCTAGAAGAGGCGCGCGACGAGTTAATCTCACGAGTAGAAAAGTCAATCTCCAAAGACTTAACTGCGGTCGTTTCTCGTTACTTTGATTTGGTAGCACCTGAGGATCTGGTAGGAACTGAAGTTCGCGATGTCGAAGGGCTGATTAAATCTCACGTCGCTTTGGGGCAAAGTCGAACTCCAGGCCAATCCAAAGTTCAAGCTATTTCACCGGCCTTAGATTCTCACGGTTGGCAATCACTGCACAGCGTCGTGCAAGTAGTCACCGATGACATGCCTTTCTTGGTCGACTCGGTATCAGCTGAAATTTCGCAACAAGGCCGATCTATTCGAGTAGTTATTCACCCCCGTTTTTGGATTAAGCGTGACCAGCAGGGCGAATTAGTTGAAATTTTAGATTTAGATGTTTTGCCCGGTGGGTCCGCACCAGAAGGCGCAATTCAAGAATCTTGGATCAGCGTAGAGATTGATCGTGAATCAGAAATTAACGACTTGGTAGCCATTGAAGACCGAATGCAACAAGTTCTGGCAGACGTGCGATCAACAGTTGAAGACTGGGCTGCAATGCAGGCCAAACTGGGTGAAGTAATTTCCGAAATTGAAACTGCAGTTGGCGTCAGTGACAGAGAGCGCCGCGAGGCAATTGAATTCTTGAACTGGCTAACTGAAAATCACTTCACATTTGTGGGCTATTCCGACTATGACTTAACTAAGGACGTCCTATCTAGAGTGGGCGCATCTGGACTTGGAGTCTTGCGCAACACAAATGAGGCGAGCCTGTTAAGTAAGAGCGAACAAGACCACTCCTCAATGGCTTCGTTAATGGTTGTGACCAAAGCCCGGATGCGGTCCACCGTTCACCGCCCAGTTTTTTTGGATTATGTTGGAATTCGAAGGGTAGACACAGCTGGAAATCAAATCGGAGAGCACCGATTCTTAGGTCTGTTTTCTTCGGCTGCATACACTCAATCAGTTACTGATATTCCAGTGCTTTCCAGCAAGGTTGCCGATGTAACCGAATCTATGGGCCTTGGCCGCGACTCCCATAGCGGTAAAGACTTGATGCAATTTTTGGAAACTTACCCTCGGGATGAGATGTTCCAAATTTCAACGGATGAATTAGTTGATGTTGCGAGACGAGTTTTGCAACTACAAGAGCGCCGACAGGTTCGAGTATTTACTCGAACCGAAATTTTCGGTCGCTATGTCTCTGCTTTGGTTTACTTACCTAGGGATCGATATACAACTGACGTACGACTTCGCATGGAAGCAATTTTGTTACAGGCATATGGCGCAACTTCTATCGATCACACTGCGAGAGTTTCTGAATCAGTTTTAGCCAGACTTCATTTCGTAATTCTTAAACCGCAAGGAAAGGCCATTCCCGAAATAGATTTAGAGCAACTTGAAGCAGAACTTGCTGATGCAACTCGATCCTGGGAAGACGACTTTGCCGACTCATTGATTGAGCTTGTAGGCGAAGAAGATTCTGTTAGATTGCAGCGAACTTGGGGTAATTCGTTTCCTGAATCATTCAAGGAAGATATCCCAGCCGGCGATGCGGTCTCGCATTTAAGAATTCTCGAGTCACTTGAATCCCAAGAACAAGGTGCCATCAAAGTTTCGATGTACACACCTAATTCTGCTGAAGATGGAACCAGGCGTTTCACAATTTATCGAATTGGCAGTCCAATCACACTTTCAACAGTGCTACCTATACTTCATGATCTTGGAGTTGAAGTAATTGATGAACGTGCCTACGACTTACGCCGTAAAGGCATGGCGGTTGCATTCGTGTACGACTTTGGCTTGAATTTTGATGATTCTAAGGTTCCAGAACAAGATTCCTTGTCTGAAAGATTTTGCAACACATTTACGGCAATTTGGCATGGTGAAGTAGATAGCGATCCATTCAATGGACTTGTGATTAAGGCCGGACTTTCGCCTCGAAATGTTGGAATAATTCGTGCCTATGCCGCTTACTTACGGCAAGCCGGATCTCCATTTAGTCAGGGTTACTTACAGCAAGTCTTGCTGGCAAATGTAACCATCGTGCAATACCTGGTTCAACTATTTGCAATTAGATTTAGCCCTGAATTTGATCAAGATCGCACAGCAATGCAAGCGAAATTAGTTAGCAAGATCGATGAGGCGTTAGATGCTGTCGAGAGTCTGGATCATGACCGCATTATGCGAGCGAGCATCGCGCTAGTTTCAGCTACTTTGCGAACTAACGTTTATCAGCATGATGCCGATGGAAATTACCCACAAGTGATGGCATTCAAACTCGATCCCAGTAAGGTACCGGATCTACCGCTACCACTTCCAAAATTTGAAATTTGGGTTTTCTCGCCTCGTGTTGAAGGTGTGCATCTGAGGTTTGCCTCTGTTGCTCGCGGTGGTTTGCGTTGGTCAGATCGTCAAGAAGATTTCCGAACTGAAATCCTTGGCCTAGTAAAAGCACAGATGGTCAAGAACACCGTTATCGTTCCTAGTGGCGCCAAGGGTGGCTTTGTCCTTAAGCGGGGGCCTCAGCCAAGTGATCGCGATGCGTGGCTGGCAGAAGGTATTGCTTGCTACCAAATGTTTATCGGTGCCTTGCTTGATGTCACAGATAACTTGGTAAACGCACAAGTGGTTCCACCGCAACGAGTTGTTCGTCATGACGTGGATGATCCGTATTTAGTAGTTGCGGCCGATAAGGGCACAGCCACTTTTTCTGATATTGCGAACAAGATTTCGATCGATCGTGGTTTTTGGTTAGGCGATGCGTTTGCCTCTGGTGGATCAGTTGGATATGACCATAAAGCCATGGGTATCACCGCTAAAGGTGCCTGGGAATCAGTCAAGCGACACTTCCTTGAGCTTGGAATCAATACGCAGACCCAAGATTTCACAACTGTTGGTGTTGGAGATATGAGCGGAGACGTATTTGGAAACGGCATGCTGCTTTCCGAGCACATTCGTTTGATCGCTGCTTTTGATCATCGCCATATATTTATTGATCCAAGTCCAGATGCTGCAAAGTCTTTTATTGAACGACAGCGATTATTTAACTTACCTAGATCTTCTTGGGTAGATTACAACGTCAAGTTCATAAGCAAGGGCGGTGGAATTTATCCACGAAGCGTTAAATCAATCGACTTAACAGCAGAGGCAAAGCTTGCTTTGGGCATCGATCCGGAAGTTACCAGCCTTACACCGAACGAATTACTTACCAAGATTCTCCTAGCACCGGTAGATCTACTTTGGAATGGTGGAATCGGCACTTACATTAAGGCGTCAACTGAAACTCATGCGCAGGTTGGCGATAAAGCAAATGATGCAATTCGAATCAATGGCAGTGATATCAGAGCGCGAGTTGTGGGTGAAGGCGGAAACTTGGGTGCCACTCAACTTGGCCGCATTGAAGCTGCTCGAGCCGGCGTTAAGTTAAACACTGATGCAATTGATAACTCAGCCGGTGTCGATACCTCTGATCATGAAGTGAATATTAAGATTTTGCTGGACCAGGCAGTGACCGCAGGAAAGCTTGGCGTTGACGATCGCAACAAGCAGCTCGCAGTTATGACAGATGAAGTGGGCAAGCTCGTACTTCGGGATAACTACGAACAAAATTTAATTCTGGAACAGGCACGTTACCAGGATGCAGAAATGCTCCGAGTTCATAAGCGATTAATTGGCAACTTAGAAGCAGAAGGTTTATTGAACCGCACAATTGAATACTTACCAACTGATGCGCAACTTGATTCCTTGCATACCCAAGGCATGGGGTTAACTTCACCGGAACTTTCAGTCCTTATGGCATACGTAAAAATCGACCTCAGTAAGGATCTTGCTACTGATGAGATTGTGAACGAGAAATGGTGCCGGGAAGTTTTACAGAACTACTTCCCAAGTGATCTACGAGTTAAGTATGCAGACTTAATGGATACCCATCCGCTGCGCAAAGAAATCATATCTACCGTACTTACAAATGAAGTCGTAAATCGTGGTGGTATCACTTTCACCTGGCGCGCAGCCGAAGAAAGTGGCGCCGGAACTTCCGAAATCTTGCGCGCTTTTGTCGTTTCGCGTGAAGTATTTGGGCTAACAAAACTTTGGGACGATATCGAGTCCCTCGATGGAGTTATTTCAACTGATTGCCAGACTCAACTAATTTTGGAATCTCGACGACTACTAGATCGAGCAACCCGTTGGTTCCTGCAGTCGCGCGGTGGTCGATTAAATGTTGAAGAAGAAATTGAAAAGTTTGCATCTATAGTTGGAAAACTCACTGAACTAGTGCCAGGCATGTTGCGTGGTGCGGAGCAGGATCGAGCTGCGGCGATAGCAAAGAATTTCCAATCTCAAGGAGTTCCGGCAGATATTGCAATTCGAACCGGATGCTTCTTGGATGAGTTCTCACTTCTAGATGTAATTGAAATTGCGAATCGAGAAAAGACTGACCCTTTGATCGTTGCTGAACTCTACTTTGCGCTAAGTGAAAGATATGACATTGATCGAATGCTGTTCCACATAACGGCACTGGCTCGCGATGATAGATGGACTGCATATGCCAGGTCAGCACTGCGTAGTGATCTATATGTTGCTTTAGCAGCGTTGACTTCCAGAATTGTCCAAGCAACAAAAGATTCAGAAACGATTGATTTACGAATTAGCCAATGGGAAGCCAAGTTTGCTGAAGGCGTTGCCCGCACCAGAGCAACTCTTAATGAGATTGCTCACAGTGAGCAAAATGATTTAGCAACACTTTCGGTAGCATTACGCGCGATTCGCACACTTGCCGGACAGGGTGCAAGTTAGCTCGCTGGATCTGCGTTCGTGCGTTTGCAAGCATCAAAGTAGGGTTTAGGCATGGAAACCGTACTTTTATCTGCTGCCTTGACCTCGCAGGTGACAGAGTGGCTCAACTCCTACGGTCCAATACTTTTTTACTTAATTGTCTGGGGCCTGGTTTTTGCCGGTACTGGATTTTTCATTGGCGCCTTTATCCCATTCATAACTGGTGACTCCTTGATCTTTGCTGCGGGTTTACTGGCAGCCACAAATGATTCGATAAACATTTGGGTTCTAACGATCGGAATCGGCTTAGCAGCCTTTGTTGGAGATCAAACTGGCTTTGTACTCGGGCGTCACTTTGGCCGACCATATCTAGATAAACGGGAAGGCCCAAGGCTTAAGTCCGCAATTGCAAAGTCAGAAAAGTTTTACGCCGAACTCGGTTGGTGGGCAGTTGTTGTTGCTCGATTTATGCCGTGGGCTCGAGTACTTGTTCCAGCTATTGCAGGCATTGCCCGCATGAATTACTACAAGTTTTTAAGTGCAAACTTAGTTGGCGCCATCGCTTGGGGCATAGGACTAACGCTTGCTGGTTACTACGCAGCAACAATCCCAGCAGTTAAGACCGGTTCTTACGCTATTGCCACATTCTTTATTGTTGGCTCGATTGTCGCTGGAATTCGGAGCTGGTTAAAAAACAAAAACGCTGTATAGCCAACTTTTTTCTGGAACGCAATCACGTTTTGACTTTTGTGGATAATTCGTCGCAAACCCTTATTGCTCTAGAGAAAAACTGATTCTCTACTTTCGTTATCCACAGAATTCAAATACCTATTTTCCCAAAACAAAAATCAATTTACTCTTCAATTACTCGGCTTGGCCCGAGTGATAGCAACGACTTGATTCATACCAAGTCACAGCAATGGGGGAGCTCATGTCAGGTGCATTCGGCTACTTAATGCCTATCTCGACTCCCGTTGTCGTCAGTGCCGCCAAGGCAATCAATAAAGTTAAGTAATACAAGGTAACCTTATGAACTATGGCTACCGGAGATTTTGCAATTGATTTAGCAGCAATCAACTCCACGCTTTCCAGCATTGAAAAAGTATTGAGACTTGATGAAATGCAAGCTCAGGTAGCAGAACTTGAAGTCTTGGCCTCAGCCCCAGATCTGTGGGATGACCAAGCAAATGCCCAACGGGTTACTGGCAAACTCTCTGTGCTTCAAGCTGACATTGGCCGCATCAAAAACCTACGTTCCCGAGTGGATGATGTTCAAGTTTTGTGGGAAATGGGCGAGGCTGAAAGTGATCAAGGAATTCTTGAAGAAGCCAACGCCGAACTTATTGCCCTTGAAAAAGCAATTGGTGAACTTGAGGTTCGCACCTTGCTCTCAGGGGAGTACGACCACCGGGAAGCTTTGATTTCAATTCGTTCTGGAGCTGGTGGCGTGGATGCGGCAGACTGGGCCGAAATGCTGCAGCGCATGTATTTGCGATATTGCGAACGCCATGGCTGGGCAACAGATGTTTATGAAACATCTTATGCAGAAGAAGCGGGAATCAAATCCACAACTTTTGCCGTGAAGGCACCATTTGCATATGGAACTTTGTCGGTAGAACAAGGCACACATCGACTAGTTCGAATCTCACCTTTTGACAATCAGAGTCGCCGCCAGACGTCTTTTGCTGAAGTTGAAGTTATTCCAGTAGTCGAACAAACCGATTCAGTGGAAATTCCTGATGATGATCTAAGAGTCGATGTTTATCGATCATCAGGACCGGGCGGTCAAGGTGTCAATACAACTGACTCTGCCGTTCGTCTTAC
>Ga0114975_10002211_pt1 | contig 13389 bp, 15 predicted proteins | sample S_130626_EF_Meta_FD_87031 | JGI IMG/M metagenome (GOLD analysis project Ga0114975, IMG submission 87031) | Freshwater microbial communities from Lake Simoncouche, Canada to study carbon cycling - S_130626_EF_MetaG | ecosystem: Environmental > Aquatic > Freshwater > Lake | place: Lake...
AAGATTTAACAGACACAATGCTTGATGCTCCCGGAGCTGGTCTAGCGGCACCACAGATAGGCGTTCCATTACGCGTTTTTGTGTGGGATGTTGATGAGGAGTTGGGACACTTAATCAATCCAACCTTGACTCTGAGTGAAGAACTGCAAGATGGCGAAGAGGGCTGTCTTTCATTTCCTGAGATTAGATACCAGACTCCTCGGGCGATGCGAGCGGTTGCGAAAGGTTTCAATATGCATGGGGAGCCAATCACCGTTGAGGGTTCAGAATTCCTGGCACGTGCGTTGCAGCATGAGACAGATCACTTAGATGGAATACTTTTCATTGACAAGCTGTTGCCTGAGGATCGCAAATTAGCAATGAAAGAAATACGTGAGTCAGAGTGGTTCAATCTTGCTTCTGAGCAAGGCCGCGCAATTCAGGTTAAGGATTCTCCACACACGATCTTCGGACGGATCTCTTAATGCGTATCGGAGTAGCTGCTACTCCGGATGTGGCGATACCAACTTTAGATTGGTTGCTTCACTCCGCTCATGAAATTGCTCTCGTCATCACCCAACCAGATCGACCTGCTGGACGTGGTCGCTTACTTAAACAATCGGTAGTTGCTGAATGGGCTGATGTTCATCAAATACAGGTGGCAAAGCCTGATAACCCGCAAGAGTTGATCGGAAAAATTGAGGACTTTGATCTAGTGCTGACAATTGGCTATGGGGTTTTACTTCCAGAAAACATTTTGGCTCTACCAAAAAATGGTTTTCTCAATCTTCATTTTTCTTTGCTCCCTTCCTATCGGGGCGCAGCACCGGTGCAAAGGGCGTTACAAAACGGGGATTCAATGACCGGTGTCACTGTTTTTCAACTAGACAAGGGCATGGATACAGGTCCGATATTTTCTCAAGAAAGTATTGATATAGATTCTTCATGGAGAAGTTTTGAACTACTTGACCGCCTATCCAAACTCGGTCCTAAAGCGGTTGAACGTGCCTTTGCAATGATTGCAGCGGGAAATATTTCGAAAGAACAGGTCGGTGTCGCGTCCTTAGCATCAAAGATCAGCAAGTCCGAAGCGAAGATCGATTTTGGTAAGAGTTGTATACAAATCGCTAACGAAGTTCGAGCGTTCACATACGAACCGGGTTCTTGGACGATGTGGAAGGGTGAACCTTTTAAAATTTGTGCAACTGCAGTCGCAGAGTCTCTACCTGGGACACCTGGCCAAGTAGCAGTGATGAATAATTCCGTTTTTGTTTCTACAGGTGCAGGAGCACTTGAAATTTTGAGAGTTATTCCTTCAGGTAAAAGGGAGATGGATGCTATCGATTGGGCACGAGGGGCACGTTTGACCGGTGGTGAAATTTTTGGTTGAAGCGCGTCGGAATACTTTCAAGTCTCCCAAACCGGATGCACCACGTTTATTGGCATTTGATTTATTAACAGAGGTAAATCGTAATGAAGGTTATTCCAACTTATTGCTGCCTCAAGCACTAAATGCCACCAAGTTAGATGATCGAGATCGATCTTTAGTAACTGAACTCCTGTACGGAACCATTCGAATGCAAGGTAAGCACGATTGGGTTTTAGCCCAAATTAGTGATCGCCCGTGGCCTGAAGTTGATTCGGGGATTGTTGATATCTGTCGGCTAGGCGTACATCAGATCCATGAGATGCGGATTCCAGATCATGCTGCTGTAGCTGCAACTGTAGAAGTTGCTCGCAAAAGAATAGGGGAGTCAAAAGCTAGTTTTGTAAATGCGCTGCTTCGCAACGTGACTCGTAAGTCTATCGAAGAGTGGTTTGCACCTCTGAGTGAAATCTCAGATGCTGGTGGACGATTAGCTATCCAATATTCACACCCAGAATGGATAGTGTCCTCCTATTTTGATCTTTTAAAAGATTGGGAGGAGGTGGAAGCAGCTTTAAAGATAAACAATGAAGCAGCTACACCAACTTTAGTATCCTGGCCAGGTTTCTCCACTCAGCAAGATTTGATCGACATCGGAGGAGAGCCCACTGAATTCTCACCATATGGTGTTCATTGGAAGGGTAACCCCGGGTCTCTTGATTTAATTAAGGCGAGAAAAATTGGAGTACAGGATGAAGGTTCTCAACTTGTCGCCGAAGTTTTTTCGAAAGTAGCTCAAGGTTCGAGCTGGTTAGATTTATGCGCTGGTCCTGGTGGGAAAGCTGCTCTTTTATCCAGTATTGCTCGACAACGCGATATTCGTTTTACGGCAAATGAGATATCAGCAGCCCGAGCTATTTTAGTAACCCAAGTTGTCCATGGTGATCGAGTACTCGTTTCAGATGGTCGAGAAATTGGTTCAGCGGCTGAAAAATTTGATGCGATTCTAATCGATGCCCCATGTACGGGTTTAGGCGCCTTGCGTCGACGTCCAGAAGTTCGTTGGCGCAGAACGCTGCAAGATTTGCGAGCATTAACGCAATTGCAACGAGAACTAGTGGAATCTGCGATCCAAGCACTTAAGCCTGGCGGAGTTTTGGGTTATGCAACATGTTCTCCGCATCTAGCCGAAACGAGTATCCAAGTTGCAGACATAAAAAGGAAGCATCCAGAGCTGCAACAGGTAAAGGTAGATGAATATTTGCCCGCATCGCTTCAGGGCGCTACGCGTGATGGAGCCATGTCATTATGGACTCATAAACATAATACTGATGCTATGTATCTCGCGCTTTTCCGAAAAGATATTGGTTAAGATCTATACATGCCTAGAGAAATACGGATTACGCCCAGCATTCTGAACGCCGATTTTTCAAAACTAGATCAAGAGATCGGAAGAATCGCTGATGTCTCTGATCTTTTGCACCTTGATGTCATGGACGATGTTTTTGTTCCCAATTTCACTTTCGATTTTGACGCCGCGTCTGCAATTATCAACTCTTCCGTCTTGCCAGTCGACGCACATTTAATGGTTGCCGATGTTGATGAGATAGCAGTTCAGTATGCCGAAATAGGCTGTGCATCGGTCACCATTCATGCCGAAGCTACGAGAAATATTCAACAAACATTGAAGAACATTCGCAAAGCTGGATCGCGATCAAGTCTGGGAATCAAGCCGAATACTGACATCTCTGATTATCAATCTGTAATTGACGATGTTGACATGTTCTTGATTATGACTGTTGAACCTGGCTTTGGAGGACAGAGTTTTATGGAAAACATGATGGATAAAGTGCGCCGGACCCGAGAAATGATCGGGGATCGTCCAATTTGGCTGCAAGTTGATGGTGGAATATCTATGAAGACAATTGGAATGGCGATAGAAGCAGGTGCGGATACATTTGTAGTAGGTAGCGCAGTATTTAACGCTCCAGATCCAGCCGCAATGGTGGTGTCTCTTCGAGATTTTGCAACTGCACACGGGAATGAGTGACTCTCTAGTAAACTCTTACTATGAAAACTTTTGAGAGTTTGTGGGCTGAACTGAGCGAAAAGGCCTTAACTCGCCCAGAGGGTTCGGGGACGATAGAAGCACTGGATGCTGGAATTCATAGTATAGGCAAGAAGATCCTTGAAGAAGCAGGCGAGGTTTGGCTTGCAGCTGAACATGAATCCGACGAGGCTTTAGCAGAAGAAATAAGTCAGCTCATTTATCACCTGCAAACTTTGATGCTAGCGCGAGGGCTATCAATCAACGATGTCTATAAGTTTCTTTAGGAGAAATTAATGTTGCGTATAGCCGTACCTAATAAAGGATCTTTGGCTGAAAGTTCAATCCAAATATTGAAAGAGGCTGGGTATCGTCAGCGGACCGATAGTCGCGATCTGGTTTTGATTGACAATGAAAACAGCGTTGAATTTTATTACCTACGCCCACGAGATATCGCAGTTTATGTTGGATCAGGTGAATTAGAAGCTGGTATTACCGGTCGAGATCTCCTTATAGATTCTTCAGCCGAGGCAGATGAAATACTGTCCCTTGACTTCGGAGGTTCAACATTTCGTTTTGCTGGTCCAGCAGACAAGAATTGGACGGAACAAGATATTGCTGGAAAACGTGTTGCAACTGCCTATCCAGGATTGGTCGAACACAGTCTTGCTGGGCTAGGCATAAAGGCCCAGATCGTTCGATTAGATGGCGCTGTAGAAAGTAGTGTTCGCTTAGGTGTTGCCGATGTAATTGCTGACGTAGTCAGCACAGGAAATACTTTGCGACAAGCTGGATTGAAGGTATTTGGGGAACCGATTTTGACTAGCGAAGCGGTAGTTATCACCCGTCGCAATATCGCAGTACCGGCAGAACTAGAAATCCTGATCCGCCGCTTGCAAGGTGTTGTAACAGCGCGGCGTTATGTACTACTTGACTATGACATCCCTAAAAACCTGGTTGAAAAAGCTTGTGCGATTACTCCAGGTCTCGAGTCACCTACGATCTCGCCACTACAAAAACAGGATTGGGTAGCAGTCCGCGCTATGGTTTTGCGTAAAGAAACTAATCAAGTTATGGATGAACTATGGGCACTTGGAGCTCGGGGAATTCTAGTTACAGATATCCACGCCTGCCGTTTGTAATTCAATCATATTTTAATTAAGTCAATTACCGCTCTTAAAGATGGTTCATTGATTGCAAGATCTGCTGCATTTACTACAACCGGCTTTGCATTAAAAGCAATGCTTAATCCTGCCGCAGCCATCATGTCGAGATCATTTGCACCATCGCCTATAGCCACAGTATTTTCGATTTCAACCTCGCTAGCAATTGCAAATTCATGCAAAGCGATAGCTTTTGCTGCGCGATCTATAACTGGACCTATAAGGCTGCCGGTAAGTAGGCCATCAATTATTTCAAGCTTATTGGCCTTGTAATACTTGATTGATAAATCATGGATCATTGGTGCAATGATGTCGATGAAACCACCAGAGACAAGGGAAACGGCGTGCCCCCTAGAGTGCAACGCTGCCACTAAATTTTCGGCACCTTCAGTAAGAGTTATTTCATTTTGCACCTGAATGATTACCGATTCGGGCAACCCTTTAAGAAGTGAAACCCTGGCCCTTAAACTTTGCTCAAAATCCAATTCTCCGCGCATTGCTGAATCAGTGATCTTAGAAACTTCTTCCAAAACGCCAGCCTTAGCCGCCAAAAGCTCAATAGCCTCTTGTTGAATAAAAGTTGAGTCGACATCTAGTTGGACTAACCTTTTTACGAAGATCATATATTTAGAGAGCTTTCACGGTTATCGTAACGTCAAGACTCAATGCAGCAAGTAATGGTTCAAGCACATTCTTGTCTACCCCAGATATAGTGATACAAAGAGAAAGAGGATTGTCAGAGGTTCGTACGATTCGCTCGATGTTTGCCCCAGAATCTCGCAAAGTTTGAGCAACAGCGAAGACGGTTCGAGGATGTAGTGTAGAAGCTGCTATATGAATTTCAGCCGAGTTGATTGACAATTTTGCTGTCTCACCCTTGCCAAACAAAGTAGCTATATCAACTTCGTTAGCCAATGCGCATAAATTCAAATCTTCTTCGATAGCTCCTTGATGAGCAGGATTGGCGCTAATGAGGACGGTCAAAATTAATCGACTACTGATAACGACCTGCTCGATGTCGATTATGTTGACAACGAAAGGTGCCAGAGTTTCGAAAAGTGATGCGGCAACCCCAGGTTTATCGGTTCCTGTCAAAAGGATAAGTCCTGTAAATTGCTCAGCCGGTGCACTAGTTTGTGTCATAAGAAGGCAAGGTTATCGTGAATCACTCCTCGTTAAGGCGAGGCTTTAACGGCTGTTCGCTCTTATAGCCACTATCTTTTGCATCTATGGGTACCACGGTTTTGAGCCTTAATGATGTCTCGGTTCGCAGAGGCGATCGAGTCATTTTGGGCCCTCTTAACTTTTCGATTACCCAAGGAGAACGTTGGGTGGTTCTTGGCCCTAACGGGGCGGGAAAATCTACTCTTTTACAGATTCTTGCAACAAAGATGTTTCCAACACAAGGTGCTGTCAGTGTTTTAGATAAGCAAATGGGAATGGTTGACCTTTTTGAATTAAGAACTCGCATAGGAATCTGCGGGTCTGTTATTGCCGAGGACATTCCTTACGATGAAACTGTCAAGGATGTTGTACTTACTGCAGCATATGCGATTTTAGGAAGATGGAATGAAAATTACGATCTCTGGGACGAGTCCCGAGCGATGGCATTATTGACCACTTTTGGAGTGCGCGAACTCGGTGAGCGAGTTTACGGAACTCTGAGTGAGGGCGAGAAAAAACGCGTCCAAATATCCAGGGCCTTGATGACGGATCCCGAACTATTACTGCTAGATGAACCTGCAGCTGGTTTAGATCTTGGTGGTCGCGAAGATTTATTGCGCCGCTTTGCCAATTTCGCTGCCGATCCTGCTGCGCCGGCAACGATTCTGGTAACACATCACATAGAAGAAATCCCGGTAGGTACTACGCACGCTCTATTGCTTAAGGATGGTGTGATCGCTGTTTCTGGTCCAATTGATCAAGTTTTAACATCCGATCACGTATCTGCTGTTTTTGGAACAGCGATTACGGTAACACCTGAATCTGGTCGTTATTTTGCCCGCGCAGCTATTTGATCAACTTCATTCTGATTGGAAATCGGTTCTTAATTCACATAGAGAATTAATCGCTGAAATTGAATACAAACTCAAGGGTGTGGCACTTGCACCAAAGATGAACCTGGTTTTTAGAACCCTTTCCAAGTCGATTGACTCCTCGAGGGTAGTTATTTTTGGACAAGATCCTTATCCAACCGAGGGTCATGCACATGGTTTGGCTTTTTCTGTCGACGCATCTGTCTCACCCTTACCCAAATCTCTTCGAAATATATTTTCTGAATTGGCTACTGACATTGGAACAGCTAGAACATCAGGAGATCTATCCGACTGGTTTGATCAAGGAGTTTTGCTAGTCAACCGTGTTCTAACAACACGGGTTGGAGCATCGATGTCTCATTCTGTTCTTGGATGGCAGGAGATAACAGATGCGGTTGCACAAGAATTAGGAAAACACGATGTGGTTGCAATCCTGTGGGGAAAAAATGCGGGGGAGTTGTCTCATCATTTCCGACCAGAGTGGCGAATCGAATCGGTTCATCCAAGTCCACTGTCTGCCTATAGAGGCTTCTTTGGGTCAAAACCCTTCTCGCGTTGCAACGAAGTTTTGGTAGCCAATCAGCAGAGCCCCATTCGCTGGTGATACAAATTTTTGATAGTAAAAAGGCCCCCGGTTTCCCGAGGGCCTTTTTCTCAAACCTTTCTAGCCAATCCAAGCATTGATTGGAGATGACAAGAAGTAAATCATGAATAATCCTGACACAAGTAGAAGCAAAGGATGTACTTCTTTGCGACGTCCTTGAATGACACGGATAACTACATGTGTAATGAAACCAGCACCAATACCTACTGAGATGTTGTAAGTAAATGGCATCAAGATAATTGTTAGGAATGATGGAATAGCAATTCCAAGGTCATCCCAATCGATGTTCTTGATCTGAGTCATCATAAGGAAACCCACAATGATCAACGCAGGAGTAGCCGCCTCATAAGGAATGATTGCTACTAGAGGCGCAAGGAAAGTTGTTAACAAGAATGCGATTCCAGTTACTACTGAAGCAAGACCTGTACGAGCACCTTCGCCAACACCTGCTGCGGATTCAATGTAGCTAGTGTTTGAGGAAATACCTGCAGCTCCTCCAGCTGCTGCAGCAATAGAGTCAACCAAGAGAATCTTTTGGATGTTATCTACATTGCCATCTTTGTCTGCAAGGCCGGCTTCGTGACCAATTGCAGTGACAGTTCCAACAGTGTCAAAAAAGTCAGATAGCAATAATGTAAACAGCAACAAGATTGCTGCAATGAGAGAAACATTGTCCAGGGTGAATGCACCGAAGGGATCGAATTGTCCACTGAAATCAAACTTAGGAACAGCAACGATATCTGTTGGAACCGCAGGAATATTGAGTCCCCAACCCCCATCTACGATTGTTGGTGGGTTTCCAGGAGTAAATCCAGGGGCGATGTTGTAGAGTTTTTGAATTACTACAGCCGCAACAGTTGCTGCGACAATACCGATAAGGATCGCGCCTTTTACCTTGCGGACCATTAAACCGATAATAAGTAAGGTTCCGAAAACGAAAACAACGGTAGGCCAGCCAACTAGATTTCCATTAACGCCTAGACCTACTGGAACCGGTCCGGTTCCAGGTGTTTTGCGAACGAAGCCGGCATCGACTAGTCCAATAAGTGCAATGAAAAGACCGATACCAACTGAAATTGCGATCTTTATTTGTGCTGGAACAGCCTTGAAGACAGCGACGCGGAAGCCAGTAAGTACCAAGACCAAAATAATGAGACCTTCGAGTACTACAAGACCCATTGCTGCGGCCCATGTCATCTTTGATGCAATGCCAACTGCAACGAAAGTGTTGAGACCTAAGCCAGTTGCGAGTGCAAGTGGGTAGTTAGCAACAGAACCCATCAGAATTGTTAAAACACCAGCAACGAGTGCGGTTGTAGCTGCGACCATCGCTGGTGCAGGTGCTGCGCCTCCGAAAAGGAACTGGCCCGTTTTATCCGGTGAATACGCCAAGATAATTGGGTTCAGAGCCACGATGTATGCCATCGTGAAGAATGTAACTAGTCCGCCTCTAACCTCTTGGGCTATGGAAGAACCTCGTTCTGAGATTTTAAAATACGAATCCAGCATGAATGGAGCCTTTCTAATTTTGTTAACGGGGGTGTTTGCGACCCCGTGTGCGAAAAGGGCGCACAGCCCTGGGAAGATGTGAAGATCCTATGGGCTACTTTGAGGTAATTCTTGAAACGACTCCCAAGGAAACGGCAATTGATTGGCCAATTAAGGTCGCAAACATGAGCGTGCCAAGCCCAACCGTGCCCCCTAAAAGCCAGCCTGCTACCAACACTGTGCCTTCAATTGCCAATCTAACGCGCCCTATCCGTATTCCCGACTTATGGTGAAGGGCGGTCATTAATCCATCGCGGGGGCCTGGTCCTAATCCGCAGGTTATGTACAAGCTTGAACCAATTCCAACCAAAGCGATTCCAATAAGGCAATACACAATTCCAATCCCATAAGAGCTTTGCATTGGAAATACTGTGACGCCAACTTGAATAGCGAGTGCTATCACAACAATATTGGACAAAGTACCAAAGCCTGGTTTTTCTTTGAGGGGGATCCAAAAGAGCAGAACTAAAGTACTTATTGCAAAAGTCGACCAACCCATAGTTATATCAAGTCGATTAGAAATGCCCTGAGCTAGAACAGACCACGGAGCATTTCCGATGGTGCTTTGAATCAATAATGAATCTCCAAGACCAAATATAAACAACCCAAAGAAAAGAACTCCGGTGCGAGCTGGAGCTAAGTCCCATCTCGAATGTGCAGTCCAGGGTGTATGTGGCACTGTCTTATGAGGGCGCAAGAACTCCAAGAATGGGTTGGACATGGCATGAGTATAATCGGGTTATGTTTCCTGGTGTAGGCACGGTCATAAATATTGTCACAATAATTTCTGGAGCCTCGCTAGGTGTGTTAGTAGGAAATCGAATGAGTACACGCACCAGGGGTTTGCTGACAGATGTATTGGGTTTAGTCACTCTGCTTGGGGCCGGTTCGGCTCTTATTCCATTGTGGTCTAAAAGCTATATAGATGCATTGCCACAAGGGTGGACGCTCTTAGTTGTTCTTGGCTCACTGTTGGTTGGTGGCTTGATGGGATCGGCTTTAAAACTCGAGGACCGATTAGATTCCTTAGGGGAATCTTTGAGAATTAAGTTCAAAGCGTCGAGTGAATCATCTTTTGTTGAAGGATTCGTCGCTGCATCTTTGCTTTTCGCAATAGGACCGCTTGCAATTTTGGGCAGCATCAGTGATGGCATGGGTACGGGAATAGATCAACTAATTTTGAAAAGCACTCTCGACTTTTTTGCGGCCATGGCATTTGCAACATCACTGGGCTGGGGAGTAGCTGTCTCGGCACTGCCAGTTGGTATCTATCAAGCTTTCTGGACGGCGATCGGATTGGGTCTAGGTCAGATACTGGATGGTTACCAAGTCGATGCAATGACGATAGTTGGTGGAATCATGCTCATTTGTATCTCATTGAGGTTATTGAATATAAAACAAGTCGCAGTCGGAAATCTCTTGCCAGCTTTAGCTATTGCGCCAATATTTGCATTACTAGCGCACTCCTTTTAGCTAAGAGACCTATTCAGTAAAAGGTAGGGGGAGTGAAGATGTATGCGCTGCTCCTGAAATTCGAGCTGTAACTTGCCGCATATGATGGCGACGACAGAGGACCTCGTATGCAACATCTGCACCAGTTGATACATCCCCAACAACCACTTGCTCACCATCTACAACCATCACACCGCCAACAGTTCGTGCGTTGTGTGTAGCGCGAGAGCCACACCAGCAGAGTGCCTCAACCTGCAGAGTATTAACGCGATCCGCAAGTTCAACCAATCGCGCTGACCCTGGAAACAGTTTTGTCCTAAAATCAGCCAAAATTCCAAAGGCAAAGACATCGATGCTGAGTCCATCAACGATTCGAGCCAACTGGTCTATTTGATCACTTTCGTAAAATTGGGCTTCATCGCAAATTATGTAATCAATTCGTTCACCCATTGATAATTGATCTACTACCAATTTATGCAGGTCCATAGTTGACGTCACTTCAATAGCCGGACTTGATAAACCAAGGCGGCTAGAAATTACTCCAGTTCCGGCACGATCGTTATTTGTAAAAATCAATCCGTTACGACCGCGACTTTGATGATTGTGAGCAGTCTGTAATGCGAGAGTTGATTTTCCACTGTCCATCGTTCCACAGTAATAAATTAATTCCGCCATGGGCCGCATCCTGCCATAGGTTTAAGAAAATAACCCTTTGCTTCGTAAAGCCTCTTCCAATTGAGGCTGCAATGCTAATGCCGCCGCAACCGAAATATGAGAGGCATCACGATAGGCAACATATCCGTCGTGAACTGCTGGACAGATATCCGCACACAGCCACGAGGTTGGATCGACTTTTTCGAACCCATCGATAACGGAAAAAGTTGTTTTCTTTATGGAATCGCAGGCAGCTAACCCTCGTGTAGCCAGACAATTTGGGATATCACGAGAAGGTCGAGGCGTATCACCAATAAAGATCAAGTGATTAGAACTACCACGCAGATGAGTAAGAAGTGCAGTTTGCCCTTCTATCCACCAACTGTTTTTGTCTGAAATATTTCGAGGCGGATCGTAATATTGAAAACTACTTGTTATTACAGCTAAAGGATGAATATTCTTTATGCGATTGAGTGAACTTTTACGCCATGCATCACAGTCTGAATTTTGGAAAGCTCCCTTGTTTTGGCGCAAGACTTCAACAGCAGAGCACGATGACTTAGTCAAAGAAATTAGCCTATAGCCTTGCTTAATGGCGATCTTTTCTAGGGTCGGAAACCATTGCGCAGCATGTGAATCCCCATAGAGCACAATCGTTGTCTTGGATTGAATATCGCCATAGGCACAGATATTTGACTCTGTCTCTCCATAGTTCACGTGACAACCATCTTTGTAAACTATCGGGGTCCTTTTTACTTCTTCGAGATCAAATTTAAAGTTCTGGCCTTCCACGATTAAGGTAGACGCAGCGGTAGTTGTTATCAAAAATCCAACTAACAGAGAAATAACCGTTGTATAGGCAAAAAATGCGAAGACCCTTCGCCGTGCAACCATTTTTTTCCGTATAGGTTGTTCAATGTACTGAGATGTTAGATGCGCAAAAATAATAGTTATAAGAATGCATAGCACGCGTTCGCCAACACCCAATTGTCGGCCCAAGGCGCTGATGGGTAAAACCAAGACCGGCCAGTGCCATAAATACAAAGGATATGAAATTCTTCCTAGCCATTGGCTTATACGATTATTACTCAAGTCGTTTAATGCTCTCGGCCAACGCGAAATTGAGCCAATCATTATGACCGTCGCGGCAACTGGCAACACCGCGTTGTAACCAGGAAATGCTGTATTTTCGCTAAATCGTAAAGCTGCGATCGATATACCCAGCATTCCAAGCCATGGTGAAAATCTACTACTCCAAAAACTCTGTGGAATGAAAAGAATCAGCGCTCCAAGGCCAAGTTCCCAAGCTCTAGTCGGTAAGGAATAGAAAGCCCAGATTGGCGATGCCTGCGTTAAGTAGATTGCGAAGATAAGTGAAAACGCTGTAAGTGTTACAACTCCGCAGAGAATTACTTTCTTTCCGTAACGAGACAAGAGCACGATAAAAAGCGGCCAGATAAGGTAGAACTGCTCCTCTACTGCCAGAGACCAATAGTGGATAAATGGCGATGGAATCGCATCTAAGTTTTGATAATCATTTTGCCACCAGGCAAACAAATAGTTTGAAAGGTATGTAGCTGCAGCGAAAAGGTCGCGACCAAAGGCATCTCTAGTTGTTGAGGGAAGTACTAACATCCCAAAAAAAGCTGTTACGATCAAAACAAAAATTGATGAAGGAAGTAGACGTTTTATGCGTCTGGCATAGAAATTGCGTAGATCCAAACCCCCGGTGGTTTCAATCTCCTTGAGGATCAATCCGGTGATTAGATACCCCGAAATCACGTAAAAGATATCTACGCCGATAAATCCGCCAGCAAGAAAATTGGCGTGGAAAAGCACTACAAGTATTGCGGCGAGAGCGCGCAAACCTTGAATTTGGGGGATTCGCACCTCTAAGAAACTACTAACGAGGTTATAGGAATGTGCGGATACTTCGCAGCTAGGTTGGCCCTACCGGGTAATCCGGAAATTTCTAGCAATGCCAATACATGCACTACTTCGGCATCAAGTCGACGCATCAATTCAATAGCCGCTCCGATAGTTCCACCAGTTGCTAATACATCGTCGATCAATAATACTTTTCCGCCTTTAGGTACAGCATCAATATGAACCTCTAATGTGTCAGTTCCGTACTCGAGTCCGTATTGTTCAGAAATTGTTAAATGCGGAAGTTTTCCCGCTTTTCGTATTGGTACAAACCCGCTGTGAAGTTGATTTGCCACGGCGGAGGCGAAAATAAATCCACGAGCTTCGATTCCAGCAACCAATGTTGAGGAATCCGCAAAGCTGGCGAATTTCTCTGTTATTGCTATAAACGCTTCACCGTGGGCTAATAGTGGGGTTATGTCCTGAAATCGGATACCAGGTTTTGGATAGTCGGGGATTTCACGAATTAAAGACAATGCGTCATCTATATGCATGTGTCCGAGAGGGGACTTGAACCCCTAATCCCTTGCGGGAACTAACACCTCAAGCTAGCGCGTCTGCCAATTCCGCCACCCGGACTAAGTGTTCGGAAAGAATAGCAATTGGGTGAGAGA
>Ga0114975_10002212_pt1 | contig 13386 bp, 10 predicted proteins | sample S_130626_EF_Meta_FD_87031 | JGI IMG/M metagenome (GOLD analysis project Ga0114975, IMG submission 87031) | Freshwater microbial communities from Lake Simoncouche, Canada to study carbon cycling - S_130626_EF_MetaG | ecosystem: Environmental > Aquatic > Freshwater > Lake | place: Lake...
GAAGGATCTACTTGATTGTCGATGACAAGCACCTTACCTTCATACGCTTTCTTGCCAGAATCACCGACTGTGACTTTGACAGTCACAGGTTCTCCATCCAATTGATTTTCAAGCAGAATAGGGATGTCCTTTTCAGGTATTACAAACTGAACATTAATGGGATTGAGTTGAGTAATAGTCACCATAGAACCAACACTTGATGTTGCAGTAGAACTGGTAGCAGTCGTAACAACGTTACTAGCTTGCACTAGAGATCCAGGGAACACATTCACAATTCCAGCACGTCCATCAATAGGAGAGCGAATGGAATCGAAAGACAACTGCACTTCGGCTGAGCGGGCTGCCGCTTGGGCAGATTTAGCATTAGCTAAGGAGGTCTCTAAACCCGCTTTAGAAATAAAGTTTTTAGCGACTAGTTCAGTAGCACGAAGATATTGTTTTTGGGCATCTTCAGCAAGAGCCTTCAGTCTTTCATAGTTAGCAGTGTCATTGCGGTTATCAAGCGTAAATAAAAGATCACCGGCTTTGACTTCCTGCCCATCTTTAACATGAATTTTCGCTACTGTGTTTGTCACCATTGGTCTGATATCGACAATCGCATTTGAAACCATTGTGCCAGTAGCTTCAATCACGATTGGAATATCTTTCTTCTCAACCACAATGGTGCTTACTGTCGTGGGCCCGCCACTTTTTCCAGCCTTAGGTACTGGTGGATAAAAATAGTCATAGGTTAATGAGCCTGCGTACAAAATAACCAGCACAATGAAGATGCGCCATTTGAATCCGAAAATAAAAGACTTTACCGAAGCGAAAGAGATAGTCGGTATGCGGTGTGAAATTTTTTGCCATAGAAGACAAAGACGTGACTTTATATACCCAAAAACTTGTGCAACTTTAGCGGGTATTTTGTTTAATGTAGATTCTATTTTTGACACGGCTTCGTTTTCTTAATTTTTAGCATTTTAATGGGGTTTTTGCGCTTCATAGTGCCTGTGCATTCTCTCATAGGGGTTAAAAAAGAGTTTATGCAAAGCCTACCGGCCTAGGGTAGAAACTCTTCAACTCCTTTATTGGCGAGTTGATCAGCCAACTCATTACCAGGATGTCCAGCATGACCTTTAACCCAATGCCACGCAATTTCATGGTTTGGGATCAGAGCGTCCAATTCTTGCCATAAATCGGCATTTTTGACCGGTGACTTGGCTGCCGTCTTCCATCCCCGTTGTTTCCAGCCGTGGAGCCACTCTGTAACTCCCTTTTGAACATATTGTGAGTCTGTCCAGAGCTCTACAGAACTAGGTTGTTTGAGGGCCTTTAAGGCAAAAATCACAGCACTCATTTCCATTCGATTATTGGTGGTGTGTTTTTCACCTCCATGTAGCTGCTTTTCATGATTTCCAGAGCGTAAAACCACTCCCCAGCCCCCCGGCCCTGGATTGCCTTTGCATGCACCATCTGTATAGATAACAATGTGCGGTAAATGATGGCTGTGCTTTGCGTGTGGCATAGCCCTACTGTAATGGGTCTTGTTTGAGATTGCTTCTCTCGGCAGCGGGGCTCAAAGGAGCAATTTGGGGGATAAGACTCGTTTGAACCTTACCAATTAGACGTATTCCTTGATGGCGTTTAATGGCAGAAACAATGAATATGGCCCCAAATATAGGCCACCAACGGTTACCCATTAGCTCTAGATAATCCATTCTGGAGATGCCCTGGCCTTGGAGGGGTAGTTTGTAGCAGCCAAAATGGCCTCTATCCATAGAAAAGTTGAGTAATTGCAACCAATCTTTGATTCTGATCAGACTAATGAACTGACCATCACGCGGTAAATAAGGGCTTCCGATGAGTCTACTAATGTATTGGCGAGCTCCCCAGAGGCTTGCTGGGTTAAATCCAGAGATGACTAATCGACCCTCAGGGCGAAGGACGCGGTCAATCTCACGGAGAATTTGGTGAGGATCAGCTGCAAATTCCAGGACGTGAGGCAAAACAATCAAATCAATACTTTCACTGGCAAAAGGGAGTTCGGAGCTATCACCCTCAATGTAATGCCAATTAGGGGATAAATCAGGGGGCATGCTGTCGTTAGCATGAACCAAAATGGCTTGCAAGGGCATGCGATTCTCCCGCAAGAAATTCATCTGGGGTAGTCCAATTTGGACTGCATGAAAGCCAAAAACGTTATCTACGATCTGATCAAAACACGTTTGTTCCCAATGCAGGACATATTGACCTGGCGGGGATTGCAGCCATCTCTCCCATGAGCTCCATGGGGGGGCAGGGGACTGAGTGGGAATGGGTGGGGTTGGTATCATCGACGTATGGATAAGAATACTTTATTGCAAGTTTGGCCTATACCTGCCTTTGATGATAATTACATCTGGTGTATACATGACGGACATTTTGCATTGGTTGTAGATCCAGGCGATTGCGGCCCAGTTTTGCATTACTTAGCCCAAGAAAAATTATCCCTTACCGGAATACTGGTTACTCATCATCATGCTGATCATACTGGCGGGATCTTGGACTTATTAAACGCCTTAGGAACTTCAATTCCTGTGTATGGCCCCGCTAACAATGAAATACCCGGTCGAACTAAAGCAATGATGGAGGGCGACAAGTTCGATATTATTTCTCCGCGAATCAGCTTGGAGGTTCTTGAAGTTCCAGGGCACACCCTTGATCATATTGCTTACTTTGCAAATGTGCAGACGAATATTCCTGATCCTTTGCTCTTTTGTGGAGACACTTTATTTGCTTCTGGTTGTGGACGTTTATTCGAAGGGACGCCGACTCAAATGACGCAGTCTCTGGCCAAGTTTGCCGCTTTACCAAAGAACACCTTGGTTTATTGCACGCATGAATACACCCTATCTAATATTCGTTTTGCTTTAGCAGTAGAGCCGAATAATGAGCAATTGCTAGAGTGGTCAGCAAAAGCACAAGCATTACGCGTATTAAATAAACCCACCTTACCAACGACGATTGGTCAAGAGCTCCAAACGAATCCATTTATGCGCTGTAATCAAGCTGATGTAATTGCAGCTGCCAAAGAAATTTCAGGGCAGCAAGATTTACCCAGCACAGCGCACGTCTTGGCAGCTATCAGAGCCAGGAAAGATCGCTTCTAATGCGACTGATTTATGTACTTATTGCTCTTGTCGCTTTAGTCAGTGGTTGTGCCAGCCCTGGTGAATGGTCATCCGATACGCCCACAATAGTTAGTCCTAAGGCATCAAAAGCAGCGCGCGTTGATTTGGAGAAGCAATCTGTCAGTAAGGTTTATGCGCCCTCAGATAATTTGTGGATTCGTATACGGGATGGCTTTCAGATGGAGCCTATGAATAACCCCTTAGAAATCGAACAAGTACGTTGGTTAAGCGCGCGTCCTGACTATGTGAATCGCTCAATGGCACGTTCTTCACGTTATCTCTTTTACATTGTGCAAGAGGTCAACGCACGCAATATGCCAACAGAAATTGCTTTATTGCCTTTTGTAGAAAGCGCCTTTGTCACCCATGCTAAATCCAGAGCAAAGGCGGTTGGTTTGTGGCAATTCATGCCCGCTACTGGAAAAGATTTCCGCTTAACGCAAAATGTGTTTCGCGATGAGCGGCGTGATGTTTTGCAATCTACAGATGCAGCGTTAGATTATTTGCAGCGTTTGTACGCGCAGTTTGGTACATGGGAGCTTGCTTTAGCTGCCTACAATTGGGGCACGGGCAACGTAATGAAGGCTCAAAAACGCAATATTGCCGCAGGGCTTCCCACGGACTATGAAAGTCTGACGATGCCAAAAGAAACTCGGCAATACGTTCCGAAGTTGATGGCTTATCGGCAAATTGTTTTAGATCCAAGTGCTTATGGAATTGTTCTACCAGAGCTAGAGAATCATCCCTACTTTATAGCAGTAGATGTTAGTAATGATATTGATGTAGCCTTAGTGATTAAGCTTGCTGAAATTCCAGCAGAAGAGTTTCATAATTTGAATCCTTCATTTAACAAGCCCGTGATTTTAAGTAATGCCAATCAACAAATTTTGCTGCCATTTGCTCATGCAGAAATTTTTCAAGAAAATCTAAAAAACTACTCTAAGCCACTAGCCTCGTGGACAGCTATTCAAATCAAAAAAACCGAGAGCTTAGATCAGGCCGCCAAAACCTTGGGTGTAGATCCAGATACCCTGAGGGATATCAATGGCATCCCTAGGGGAATGCGGATTAAGGCAGGGTCAACCGTTTTGATCCCTAAAAGCAGCCGTGTATCAGGCGATGTCTCCCCAACTTTGGCTGAAAATGCCAGTCTCAGTCTGGAAAAGCTAGCCCCACCGCCACCTGCAAGTAAATGTGCAAAGCCAGCCAATAATGCAAACGGTTCCAAAGGGACTCAACAAAATAAGTGCGCCCCAGTAAAACAGGCAAAGAAGATTGAAAAAACCAACTCTAAGGGTAATTCTTCCCAAAATAATGCTGCATCTCAGCATAAATCCGCATCGACAGATCTTGCAAAATCTGCGAAAAATAGTAGTCCAGCCAACCCCATTAACAAGGGGGTAAATGTAAAGCAGTAATTTCAGTCACTTTTTTTAGGTAGATCATGTCCTATCAAGCACATCACGAACGCTCAATTCAAGATCCTGACGGTTTCTGGGGCGAGCAGGCAAAGCTCATTCACTGGGAAAAACCATTTGATAAGGTTTTAAATTACGACAATCCTCCATTTGCTAAATGGTTTGAAGGAGGGCTGACCAATCTTTGCTACAACGCAGTCGATCGTCATCTCAAAGAGCGACCAAATCAAACTGCCTTGGTTGCCGTTTCTACTGAAACGAATTTAGAAAAAGCGTACACATACCAAGAGCTCTTCGAGGAAGTCAATCGTATGGCTGCGATTTACAAGGCCAATGGTATTCAAAAGGGTGATCGAGTACTGATTTACATGCCAATGATTGCACAAGCTTGCTTTGCAATGCTTGCTTGCGCAAGAATCGGTGCTATTCATTCTGTGGTATTCGGCGGCTTTGCCTCTCACAGCCTGGCATCCCGTATCGATGATGCAAAACCAAAAATGGTTGTGACATCAGAGGCTGGCATGCGCGGCGGCAAAGCAGTGCCATATAAACCACTTCTAGATGAGGCAATCACCTTAGCAATCTATAAACCTGAAAAAGTTCTGATCGTCAATCGCGGCTTATCTGAATTCACCACCGTTGCTGGCCGTGACTTAGATTACGCAACAGAGCGCCAAAAACACCTCAATGAGATTGTTCCGATTGAATGGGTGGATGCAACCCATCCTTCATACATTCTCTATACATCTGGCACTACTGGCAAGCCAAAGGGCGTGCAACGTGATACTGGTGGATACGCAGTTGCATTGATGTCCAGCATGAATCACATCTTTTGCGGTAAGGCTGGTGAAACTATGTTCACTACCTCAGATATTGGTTGGGTGGTAGGCCATAGTTACATCATCTATGGACCATTACTCAATGGTATGGCAACTATTATGTATGAAGGTACGCCATTACGTCCCGATGCAGGCATCTGGTGGAAATTGGTTGAAAAGTACAAAGTATCTGTGATGTTCTCGGCACCAACAGCCGTTCGTGTTTTAAAGAAGCAAGATCCAGCATTTTTAACTCAGCATGATCTTTCTACTCTAAGGGCATTATTCCTCGCAGGTGAGCCATTGGATGAACCGACAGCAACTTGGATTCATGAGGCGATTAAGAAGCCAATTGTAGATAACTATTGGCAAACTGAGACTGGCTGGCCGATGCTTGCTATTCAGCGTGGTGTTGAAGTCATGCCGCATAAATTTGGCTCACCAGGAGTTCCATCGTTTGGATACAACATGAAGTTGCTCGATGATGCAACATCAGTAGAGTTGGGCTCTGATCGAAAGGGAGTGATTGCAATTGAGGGTCCTTTACCTCCGGGTTGCATGCAAACTATTTGGGGCGATGATCAGCGTTTTGTGAGCACTTATTGGGAAACCATTCCTGGTAAGTTGATTTACTCTACCTTTGACTGGGGTATCAAGGATAAGGATGGGTACTTCTTCATATTGGGTCGCACAGATGACGTGATTAATGTAGCAGGGCATCGTCTTGGAACACGCGAAATTGAGGAAAGCATATCTAGCCATCCAAATATTTCTGAAGTGGCCGTGGTAGGTATTGAAGACAAGCTTAAAGGTCAAGCAGCGATTGCTTTTGTTATTCCAAAAGACTCCTCTAGTACTGATAATCTAGAGAAAGAATGCATGAAAACAGTGGATTCTCAATTGGGAGCAATTGCTCGTCCGGGTCGTGTTTATGTGGTGGCAGCGCTCCCTAAGACCAGGTCAGGAAAGATTGTGCGTCGCGCTTTACAGGCTGTGGCAGAAGGTCGCGATCCTGGTGATATCAGCACCATGGAAGATCAAACCGTTTTGGCACAAATTAAGGCCATCATTGAGCAAGGCGCCCAAGCTTAAATGATGATGTTTATCCCCTGCTGAGCGCCTATTGGCATGGTATCCAAGGGTTTAGGAGCAAAACTGGTATTATTGCAAGGTTCGAAACTTAATAAATTACCCTAGCGCTTAAAGACACTCACCTCCCGCATAAACAAGCCTCGGGTTGGTCTTTTTGGGGGTTTGAGCGTCGGATGGAGCAGGGACTGGAGATGGTTTGTCACCCTTGCTTCCTTCTTTTCCTCCCGCCGTGTTGGCTCTAGCCGACGGCACCATATTTCCCGGTTTAAGCATTGGCGCCGCTGGCGAAACTACCGGGGAGATTGTATTTAATACCGCATTAACTGGATATCAAGAGATCATCACTGATCCGAGCTATGCGCGTCAAATTGTCACCTTGACCTATCCACATATTGGTAATGTTGGCGTGAATTCTCAGGATGCTGAATCAGATCAAATTTATGCTGCTGGTCTGGTCATTAAAGACCTTCCAAAGCGCGTCTCCAATTTTCGTTCCCAAGATACTTTGGGTAGCTATCTCGCTAAAGCGGGTGTTTTAGGTATTGCTGGAATTGACACTCGAAAACTCACCCGTATTTTGCGTGATAAAGGCGCTCAATCTGGTGCCATCGTTGCTGGTAAATTAGGTGATGACAATGCAGTTTTGGCTAAGAAGGCTCTTGAGCTTGCTAAAGCCTTTCCTGGGATGGCTGGTTTAGATCTTGCTAAGGTAGTGAGCACCAAAACCCCCTATGAGTGGCGCGAAGCGGAGTGGGATTTGCACGGAGCAAATGGTTTACCTGCTTATCGGACTCTCGATCTATCCAAACCTGTCAAGAAAGTGCTTGCCTATGACTTTGGTGTAAAGCGTAATATTTTGCGCATGCTCACTGAGCGTGGTTGTGAGCTTACTGTAGTTCCAGCCCAAACAAGTGCTGCTCAAGTATTGGCAATGAATCCTGATGGGGTCTTTTTTTCAAATGGCCCTGGTGATCCCGAGCCATGTGATTACGCTATTGCCGCTGCCAAAGAAATTATCGAAAAAGGTATTCCTACATTTGGTATCTGCTTAGGCCACCAAATTATGGGTTTAGCCGCTGGTGCTAAAACTTTAAAAATGAAGTTTGGTCATCATGGAGCAAATCATCCTGTAAAGGATTTGGATACTGGACGAGTTGCAATTACTTCGCAAAACCATGGCTTTGCAGTTGATGCCAGCACTCTACCTCAGAATATTCGCGTCACACACGTATCCTTATTTGATGGCTCCTTACAAGGCTTGGCATGGAAAGATAAGCCAGCACTCTGTTTTCAAGGTCATCCTGAAGCCTCACCGGGCCCTCATGACATAGCGTATTTATTTGATCGTTTTGTGGAGTTAATGAATGCTACGAAAGCTGGCAATATGGGGGGCAAATAATGCCTAAGCGTAGCGATATTCACAGCATTCTCATTATTGGCGCTGGCCCCATTGTGATTGGCCAAGCTTGTGAGTTTGACTATTCAGGTGCTCAGGCTTGCAAGGCATTGCGAGACGAGGGTTATAAAGTTATTTTGGTCAATAGCAACCCTGCAACTATTATGACTGACCCCGAAATGGCAGATGTGACTTATATCGAGCCAATTACATGGGAAGTGGTTGAGCGAATTATTGCTATAGAAAAACCAGATGCTATCTTGCCAACGATGGGTGGTCAAACCGCTTTGAACTGCGCCCTAGATTTACATCGTCATGGAATCTTGCAAAAGTATGACTGTGAATTAATCGGTGCGTCTCCAGAGGCGATTGATAAAGCCGAGGATCGACAGAAATTCAAAGATGCTATGACGAAAATTGGATTAGGCTCTGCTAAATCTGGTATTGCACACAACATGGATGAAGCTCATATCGTGCAACAACGAATTCAGCAAGAGACTGGCAGCCCAGGTTTTCCAGTGGTGATTCGTCCGTCTTTCACTATGGGCGGATCTGGTGGAGGAATTGCATATAACCGTGAAGAGTTTGAAGAGATCTGTAAACGGGGTCTTGATCTATCCCCAACCCATGAACTCTTGATCGAAGAGTCATTGCTGGGTTGGAAAGAATTTGAAATGGAAGTAGTGCGTGATCGCAACGATAACTGCATTATTGTTTGTTCGATTGAGAACTTAGATCCGATGGGTGTCCATACCGGTGATTCCATTACGGTTGCTCCTGCACAAACACTGACAGATAAAGAGTATCAATTGATGCGTAATGCATCCATTGCAGTTTTGCGTGAAATTGGTGTGGATACAGGCGGCTCGAACGTGCAATTCTCCATCAATCCAGAAGATGGGCGCATGATTGTGATTGAGATGAATCCCCGTGTTTCACGTTCATCTGCCTTAGCATCCAAAGCAACCGGTTTCCCAATTGCCAAAATAGCAGCAAAACTTGCCGTTGGTTATACCTTAGATGAATTAAAGAATGACATTACTGGCGGCGCAACACCAGCATCATTTGAGCCATCAATCGATTATGTTGTTACTAAAATTCCCCGTTTTGCTTTTGAAAAATTTCCGCAAGCAGATTCCCGTTTAACAACGCAAATGAAATCAGTGGGGGAAGTGATGGCAATCGGCCGTACTTTCCAAGAATCCTTTCAGAAAGCGCTGAGAGGTCTAGAGGTTGGGGTTGATGGCTTGGATGAATTTTCTACTGATTTAGATGACATTATTCAAGAGATAGGTGAGCCAGGTCCAGATCGTATTTGGTATTTAGCAGATGCATTCCGTATGGGGATGGGACTAGATGATGTTTATCACGAAACCAAAGTAGACCCATGGTTTTTAGAGCAGATTCAAGAGCTAGTTACGATTGAAAATGAGCTTAAGCTTCGTAAAATCGAAAGTCTATCCGCTCAAGAACTTCGCTTTGTAAAACAAAAAGGTTTTTCAGATCGTCGCTTAGCTAAATTACTCGGTGTGGATGCTGCATCGGTTCGTTCGACACGGCATGGCTTAAAAGTGGTGCCAGTCTATAAACGTGTCGATACCTGTGCTGCTGAGTTTTCTACAAATACGGCTTACTTATATTCAACCTATGAGGCTGAGCATGGTGAGTGCGAATCCCAGCCAACGAATAGAGACAAAATCATGGTCTTGGGTGGTGGCCCTAATCGCATTGGTCAAGGCATTGAATTTGATTACTGCTGCGTCCATGCCGCTCTAGCAATGCGTGATGACGGGTATGAAACCATCATGGTGAACTGTAATCCGGAAACTGTTTCTACGGACTATGACACTTCAGATCGGCTTTATTTTGAGCCTCTAACACTCGAAGATGTTTTAGAGATTGTCGCTAAAGAAAAACCAAAAGGGGTAATCGTTCAATACGGCGGACAAACTCCATTGAAATTGGCTTTAGACCTAGAGCGTAACGGCGTACCCATCATTGGTACTTCACCGGACATGATCGATGCAGCGGAAGATCGTGAGCGCTTCCAAAAACTATTGCAGAATCTTGGTTTGCGTCAACCGCCAAATCGAACAGCGCGTACCGAAGAGGAAGCCCTTAAGCTTGCCGAGGAAATTGGATACCCATTGGTTGTCCGTCCGTCTTATGTTCTAGGTGGACGCGCCATGGAGATTGTCCATGATGGTCGCGATCTTGAGCGTTATATGCGTGAAGCCGTTAAGGTTTCGCATGATTCACCAGTATTGTTAGACCGATTCTTAAATGATGCGATTGAGTGTGATGTCGATTGCATTAGTGATGGTAATCGGGTTTTCATTGGTGGTGTTATGGAGCATATTGAGCAGGCTGGCGTTCATTCAGGAGACTCCGCTTGTTCTTTGCCTCCGTATTCACTCTCTGACGAGACTGTGGCAGAAATTAAACGACAAACTGCTGCTATGGCAAAGGGTTTAAATGTTATTGGTTTAATGAATGTTCAATTTGCGATCCAACATGTTGATGGCAAAGATGTAATTTATGTTTTAGAAGTCAATCCTCGCGCTTCACGCACGGTACCATTTGTCTCAAAGGCTACTGGCTTGCAATTAGCGAAGATTGCTGCGCGTTGCATGGTCGGCCAATCACTCGATCAACAAGGAATCAAGGCCGAAGTGAAGCCGCCTTACTTCTCCGTTAAAGAAGCGGTATTTCCATTTAACAAATTCCCTGGAATTGACCCAATCCTTGGGCCAGAAATGCGTTCTACAGGTGAAGTCATGGGAGTAGGCAAGACCTTTGGAGAAGCCCTCTTTAAATCACAGCTAGGTGCCGGTATTAAACTTCCTAAGAGTGGTACTGTGGTGCTGACAGTAAAGGATAGTGATAAGCCTAAGGCTGTTGAAGTTGCTAAGTTGCTCCACCAACTTGGATTTCCGATGGTTGCCACTAAAGGAACTGCTGCAGCTATTGAAGCAGCAGGTTTGCCGGTGAGAGTCGTCAATAAAGTGAAGGATGGGCGTCCTCACATTGTGGATCTGATTAAAAACGGTGAAATTTCTCTTGTATTCACCACAGTTGATGAAACTAGGACTGCAATAGCGGATTCCCGCTCAATCCGCACCAGCGCCCAGGCTAATGGCGTTACTTATTACACGACGATTAGTGCTGCTAGGGCTGTGATGGATGGCTTAATGGCCTCACAAAATGGAAACAAGGAATCTTTAGAGGTTTATTCCTTACAAAACTTACATCTGTTACTCATTTAATCTAAAATTAACTTTTGTATGCGCAATGGAGCGCCAGAATTTAAGTTAGGTTGGCAGTATGAGCACAATTCCGATTACCAAACGTGGTGCAGAGCTTCTAAAAGAAGAGCTGCACCGCCTCAAACATATTGATCGTCCAGCGGTGATTAATTCTATTTCTGAAGCTCGCGCCCAAGGGGATCTTTCAGAAAATGCTGAATATGATGCAGCCAAAGAAAAACAGGGCTTCATTGAAGGCCGCATTCAGGAGCTTGAAAGCAAGTTATCTGGAGCTCAAATCATTGATCCTGCAACTTTGGATGTCACTGGAAGGATCGTATTTGGCGCCACTGTAGATTTGGAGTATTTGCAAGACGGCAGTAAAGTAACTTATCAAATCGTTGGAGATGATGAGGCTGATATTGCTTCAAATAAAATTTCTATTAGCTCGCCAATTGCTCGCGCCTTGATTGGTAAAGAGGAAGGGGATGTAGTGGCAGTCCAGGCACCTGGTGGTAATCGTGATGTTGAAATCTTGGCAGTGCGTTATATCTAAGTCTTGGTTTAGCTTGATCTCATGAATATCAGTGGCGCTTCCAAGCATGCTGTCGCTCAAAGACTCTTTACTTTGGTTGCTGGTCTTTGGGTAGGCAGCATCTTAACGGCTGGATATCTAGTAGCCCCCACTATTTTTAATACCCTAACGGATCGTCAGGTAGCTGGAATGGTAGCCGGTAGTATTTTTAGGGTCGAGGCCCTGTTAAGTACCATTGTTAGTATTGCTCTGATGGTGCTGGCAAATCTACTCATTAACCGAGGATTGTCTGAATATCGCTCTATTCGTTGGCTTCTCTTGGCGATGTTGCTCTGTTCTCTTGTAGCTTCCTTCATCCTTATTCCATGGATGAATACATTGCGAGATGAAGCACTGATTCAAGGGATGCCCGTAATGTTATCCCCGTCTGCTAGTGCTTTTGCCAAATTGCATGGTGTATCTAGCGCGGTGTTTTTGATTCAAAGTGCCCTAGGTATTTATTTGCTATGGCGCTTAACTAAAAATACACAATCGCACTTCTAAAAAAAACGCCGACAAGCGGCGTTTTGAGAGGTATGAAGTTGCTCAGGACCCGAGCAATTTCTTTTTCGTGCTACTCATACGTACCTTTCGCCGCTTAATGGGCGCAGGGGCAGCGGTGGCCTTACGATATCCAGGTGATGACCATCCAATTTTTGACTCTGCGGCATCAGCACGCAATACCCGTTTCTTTGGGGTGGCAGACTTGACTGCTGCCGCTCTAGTAAACGGAGATTTATTGGCAGCTGAGCGGCGATCTGATCTTTCAGAATCACTCGTACGAATGCCTGCTTTGGCTGGCGCCCGATTAGGCTGACGCTTGGTACGAGGCGCTTGCAAACTCTTTTTAGTTTGCTTGCTTGACCTACCAAGATTAGAAAATGCTTCCTCAACAGCATCCTTGGGTCTCCAAAGAACCAGTAGTTTTCCAATATGCTGAACTGGAGCAGCATCTAACTTATCGCAAAGCTCTTCATAGATAGCCACTCGAGTTTCACGGTCGTCACCAAAGACTCGAATCTTGATTAAGCCATGATGGCCAATGGCTAACTTCGCTTCTTTGATTACAGCAGGAGTAAGACCATCGCCGCCAATCATGACTACTGGACTGAGATCATGAGCATCAGCTTTGAGGGATTTGCGTTGTGTAGGGGTAATCGTAAGGGCTGTCATAGACCCGATGATAGAGCATTGATTACCTTAATAAGGCCTTATTTGCCGCATATTCATTGATTTCTTTGCCTTAGGTGGCAGAAACAAGGAAAATAGAAGGCGAAAGTGGGTGCGTTGTGGCAAAGAATAAATTTAATAAAAGTTGGTTGCAGGATCATTTGACAGATCCTTACGTGAAGATGGCACAAAAAGAGGGCTATCGTGCACGGGCCGTTTACAAACTAAGCGAAATTGACGAGCAAGATCGACTCATTAGAGCTGGTATGACGGTGATTGACCTTGGTAGCGCCCCTGGTAGCTGGTCTCAATATGTACGCAATCGTTTAACTGAACTTGCTAAAGTAAATCCGAAAATTGAGTCAGGCAAGCCTGATGGCATCATCATTGCCATCGACATTCTTCCAATGGAAGACATTGCTGATGTCAGTTTTATTCAAGGCGATTTTAGGGAGGACGAGGGCCTTGCTGCTCTTGAGGCCTTGTTGCCCGAAGAGGCCGAAGGAAAGGTTGACCTTGTC
>Ga0114975_10002213_pt1 | contig 13383 bp, 11 predicted proteins | sample S_130626_EF_Meta_FD_87031 | JGI IMG/M metagenome (GOLD analysis project Ga0114975, IMG submission 87031) | Freshwater microbial communities from Lake Simoncouche, Canada to study carbon cycling - S_130626_EF_MetaG | ecosystem: Environmental > Aquatic > Freshwater > Lake | place: Lake...
AGACGGTCAGTTATTTGATGCACGTTTGTACGTATCACCTTTGGTGGATGCCGTGGGCAAACAAACAGGGTGGATGACGTCGATGACCGACATCACGGAACCGACGCGCATCCGACAACAACTCTCAGCTGCGCATGACCGTTTCACGACGGTTCTGGAAGGTTTAGACGCTTCTGTTTCTGTGGCGCCTTTGGGCAGTGAAGAGCTTTTATTCGCTAACAAGCTCTACCGCAAATGGTTTGACCCAACGACCAAAGGCCATTTGAGTTTGGTCATGCAAGCCGGTCTACCCCGTTCAACCCAAAGCACTACCACCGAACTCGCAACGACTGGCGTAGACGAAGACGACAGCGACCCCCTTGCAGGCTTTCCGATTGACGATTTGCAAGAAATTCAAAGCGAGAACGCTGAAATCTTTCTGCCTGACCTAGGCAAGTGGTTGGAAGTTCGTTCGCGCTACCTTAACTGGGTCGATGGTAGGTTGGCACAAATCGTCATCGCAACCGACATCACGCCGCGCCGACAAGCAGAAGAGCAAGCGCAAGCGCAAGCCGAACGCGCCCAAACTGCCAGCCGACTGATCACTATGGGGGAGATGGCCTCCAGCGTCGCACATGAACTCAACCAACCGCTGACTGCCATCAACAACTATTGCAACGGCATGGTCTCGCGCATCAAATCGAAGAATTTAATTGAAGCCGACTTGATCACCGCGTTGGAAAAAACGGCGCACCAAGCGCAGCGCGCCGGGCAGATCATTCAGCGCATCCGTAGCTTTGTAAAGCGCAGCGAACCCAATCGCACTTTGTCTAGCGTTCCCCAACTAGTCTCTGAAGCGGTAGAACTCGCAGGCATTGAACTGCGCAGACGACAAGTGCGTTTAAGCCAAGTGATTGCAAGCCGCCTACCGCAAGTGCATGTGGATCCGATCTTGATTGAACAGGTCTTGGTCAATTTGATGCGCAATGCAGCAGAATCCATTGACTCTGCACAACGCCCATTTGCGCGTAGGCAAGTCGAACTCAAAGTGGTTCCGCGCACAGAACAAGGTGTCGCCGTCATTGAGTTCAGTGTCACAGATACAGGTAGCGGTTTAGCGCCCGAAGTGATGGACCGTTTGTTTGAAGCGTTCTTCTCTACCAAGGCCGAGGGCATGGGCATTGGGTTGAATTTATGCCGAAGCATTGTGGAATCGCACGAAGGACGAATGCAAGCTGAGAACCTCTACAATGCAAATCAAATATCAGGTTGCAGATTTTCTTTCTGGATACCTGCTCGCTAAAGCTGGAGTTTTATTACATGAGTCTGATTCCCAAAAAAGGTACTGTCTATGTGGTCGACGATGACGAGGCCGTTCGCGATTCTTTGCAATGGTTACTCGAAGGCAAAGACTACCGCGTACGCTGCTTTGACTCAGCCGAAACATTCCTTAGCCGTTATGACGCACGCGAAGTCGCCTGTTTGATCGTCGACATTCGCATGGGTGGCATGTCAGGTCTTGAGTTGCAAGACAAACTGATCGAACGTAAGTCGCCTCTTCCAGTTGTATTTATTACTGGACATGGCGATGTGCCCATGGCAGTTGACACCATGAAAAAAGGCGCGATGGACTTCATCCAAAAGCCCTTCAAAGAAGCAGAGTTAGTTTCCTTGGTCGAGCGCATGCTCGAGCACGCCAAAGACGCGTTTGCTGACCACCAACAAGCTGCTAGCCGCGATGCATTGATGGCCAAGCTCACCACACGCGAAGCCCAAGTTTTGGAACGCATCGTCGCGGGTCGTTTGAACAAACAAATTGCGGACGATTTAGGCATCAGTATTAAAACCGTGGAAGCCCACCGAGCCAACATCATGGAAAAGCTCAATGCCAACACCGTAGCTGACTTGCTCAAAACAGCATTGGGGCAAAACGCAGCCAAAGCTTAATTTTTTTGCCAAGTTTCTTTTTTGATACGCCCGTTGCAAACGGGCGTTTTCAATTGGGAGATTTACGACCCACCCTGTATTTCATATTTAGCCAATACACAAAACTATGACAGCACAACTTATTGACGGAAACGCCCTATCCAAACATTTGCGCGCGCAGGTCGCCATAGATGCAGCAAAACTTACCGCTCAAGGTGTAAAACCAGGACTAGCCGTTGTATTGGTAGGCGAAAACCCCGCCAGCCAGGTGTATGTGCGTAACAAAGTCAAAGCGTGTGAAGAAGCAGGCTTTCACTCAGTGCTCGAGAAATACGATGCAACATTGGGCGAAGCCGATTTACTTCAACGCGTCCATGCACTCAACAACGATACATCCATACACGGCATCTTGGTGCAACTCCCTTTGCCTGCACACATAGACGCGCAAAAGGTCATAGAAGCTATCAGCCCCGCGAAAGATGTAGACGGATTTCATATCGCCAGCGCTGGCGCTTTGATGACCGGCATGAAAGGCTTTTGGCCCTGCACCCCCTACGGTTGTATGAAGATGCTCGAGAGCATTGGTTATTCGCTCAAAGGCAAGCACGCCGTTGTCATCGGTCGCAGCAATATTGTGGGCAAACCCATGGCCTTGATGCTCTTACAACAAAACGCCACCGTCACCATTTGCCATAGTGGCACCGTGAATCTCAAAGACATTACCTTACAAGCCGATGTAATAGTCGCAGCGGTGGGTAAACGCAATGTGCTGACGGCAGACATGGTCAAGCCTGGCGCAGTGGTGCTAGATGTCGGCATGAACCGCAACGCCGAAGGCAAGCTCTGTGGTGACGTTGACTTTGAAGGTGTGAAAGAAGTAGCGGGATACATCACACCCGTTCCAGGCGGTGTGGGCCCCATGACGATCACGATGTTGTTGGTCAATACCTTGGAATCAGCACAAAACACCTTCAATAAACCCTAAGCCATTTGAATTGCGAAGAAGCCATTGGCTTTTTTGAAATTCCATCTCCTCTCATCAATTACCCGACAACCTAGTTATGAATGCCAGCACCAATCCTCTGCTCGATTTCTCTGATCTTCCATTGTTTGATGCCATTGCGCCCGGAGACATTGCCCCTGCATTGGATGTTTTGCTTGCAAACGCAGAAAACGCATTAGAAACTGTCACTGCACCAGACTATCCAGCAAACTGGAGCCAAATTGCTTTGGTGTTAGATGTGAACGTTGAAAAACTCAGTCGCGCATGGGGTGCAGTGAGCCACTTGCATTCCGTTGCCGACTCACCTGAACTGCGCGCCGCCTACACCGAGGCGTTGCCGCGCGTGACCGCTTTTTACACGCGGATGGGTTCAGATGAGCGTTTGTATGCCAAGTACAAAGCCATACCACCTGCATCCCTCAATACCGAACAAAAACGCGCCCATACATTGGCTGTGCGTAATTTTGTTTTGTCTGGTGCGGAACTGTCAGGTTTGGCAAAAAAACGCTTTGCTGAAATTCAAGAACGTATGGCAGATGTAAGCCAAAAATTCAGCGAAAACGTACTTGACGCTACGGACCAATGGAGTTTGCTAGTCACTGCTGAAGAACTAGCAGGCGTGCCAGCCGATATTTTGGAAATGACCCAAGCCAATGCAGAAAAAGCAGGACTTCAAGGACATCAACTCAGCTTGAAAATGCCCTGCTACTTGCCCATCATGCAATTTGCGCACAACTCAGCTTTGCGAGAAAAACTTTATCGTGCCTATGTCACACGTGCTTCTGATCAATCGGTGTCTACGCCTTCTGCCTTATCCACAGACGCTTCGACCCCTTCAAGCGGGAACGATTCACAAGACAACACTATCTGCATTCAAGAAATTTTGGCGCTTCGCCACGAAGAAGCACAACTCTTGGGCTACGCCAATTACGCGGAGGTTTCATTAGCTAGCAAGATGGCTCAGTCTCCCGCCGAGGTAATGACCTTCTTGCGCGACCTGGCCAAGCGCGCAAGACCGTATGCAGAAAAAGATATAGCTGAATTACGCGAGTTCGCCGCACAACAACTCCAACTCAAAGACCCACAAGCTTGGGACTGGACGTATATTGGTGAAAAGTTGAAGGAAGCCCGCTACGCTTTCAGCGAACAAGAAGTAAAGATGTATTTCACCGCTCCCAAAGTGCTGGCGGGCTTGTTCAAAATTGTTGAAACACTTTTTGAAGTCAGCATCCACAAAGACACAGCGCCAGTGTGGCACCCAGGTGTTGCTTTCTACCGCATTGAGCGCTCTGGCGCATTGGTCGGTCAGTTTTATCTAGACCCAGGTGCGCGCTCAGGCAAACGCGGTGGTGCATGGATGGACGATGTGCGCGCACGTTGGTTGCGGCCCGATAACCAGCAATTACAAACACCTGTCGCGCATTTGGTTTGTAACTTCGCTGAGGGTACCGGTGGTAAACCGCCACTTTTGACACATGACGATGTCATCACCCTCTTCCACGAATGTGGCCACGGCTTGCACCACATGCTCACGCAGATCAATGAACGCGATGTCTCTGGCATCAGCGGTGTGGAGTGGGATGCCGTTGAACTCCCTAGCCAGTTCATGGAAAACTTTTGTTGGGAATGGTCGGTCTTACGCCATATGACGGCACATGTCGACACGGGTGAACCATTGCCACGCGAACTCTTCGACAAAATGCTGGCTGCCAAAAACTTCCAAAGCGGGCTACAAACATTGCGCCAAATTGAGTTCTCGTTGTTTGACATGCGTTTGCATTGCGAAGGCGAAAAAGCATACAACTTCATGCAAATTTTGCAAGAAGTACGCGACGAAGTGTCTGTGTTGCAACCGCCCGCATGGTCGCGTACGCCGCATACCTTCAGCCACATATTTGCAGGTGGCTACGCGGCAGGCTATTACAGCTACAAATGGGCCGAGGTACTCAGTGCAGATGCCTATGCCGCGTTTGAAGAAACAGCCTCACCCGACGGGTCACCCAATATAGAAACGGGTCGCAAATACCGCAAAGCCATTTTGGAAGCGGGTGGCAGCAGAACGGCGATGGAATCGTTCAAAGACTTTAGAGGCAGAGAGCCGCAATTAGATGCGCTCTTAAGACATCAGGGCATGAACGGATAGTAGTTCAGTCGCCTGTAATCGGCGAGCAGCTTTATTCGAAAGTCAAAGTCTTCACGCCGCTAGCGGTACCCAGCAGGCAAACGTGTGCCTTTTGGTGCGCAAAGACGCCCACTGTTACCACACCCGGCCATTGGCTGATAGTCGTCTCAAATGCAAGTGGGTCCTTGATCTGCAAACCTGTGACGTCCACAATATGCTGACCGTTATCAGTCACCAAAGGTTTGCCATCTTTAATGCGTACGATTGCCCTAGCGCCCATTGCAACGAACTGTCGAATGATGCGCGCAGTGGCCATGGGGATGACTTCCAAGGGCAACGGAAAGGCCCCCAAAGTTTCGACCAATTTGCTCTCGTCCGCGATACAAACAAACTTCTTAGACTGTGCAGCCACAATTTTTTCACGCGTTAAGGCTGCGCCCCCCCCTTTGATCATGAAGCCCTGGTGGTCAATTTCGTCTGCACCATCGATATACACCGAGAGTTGCTCCACCTCTGCTGCATCAAACACCTGAATGCCGCATGCACGCAAACGTTCTGTTGAAGCCACCGAACTAGACACTGCGCCTTTGATTGCGTCTTTCATAGTCGCCAAGGCGTCGATGAATTTGTTCACAGTAGAACCCGTACCTACCCCCACCATTTCGCCGCGCACCACATATTGCAAAGCGGCTTGTCCCACCAAAGTCTTTAATTCGTCCTGTGTCAGTGCGGTATTCGGTGCGGGTGTGCTCATGGGCGAAAATCCTCGGATCATCAAAGATTGAGATTATCCATGTCGTTCTTGCCATATTCGTGGGCCCGCCCTTTTCTGTTCTCGATGGATGCCGAAGTGGCACACGAGCACACCCTTTCCTTGCTTGCCAAAACGCAAAACACCGTGATGCAATGTTTGTATGCACGCAAGAGGGTTGAAGACCCGATTACCCTAGCCGGGCTCACCTTTCCCAACCGCGTGGGTCTAGCGGCGGGTCTCGATAAAAATGCCCAATGCATCGACGCCTTCCGTGCTTTTGGATTTGGTTTTGTAGAAGTTGGTACCGTCACCCCCAAAGGCCAACCTGGTAACCCTAAGCCACGTATGTTTCGTTTGCCACAAGCCGATGCATTGATTAACCGTTTAGGTTTTAACAATGATGGCTTAGAGGTTTTTTTACACAATGTGCAAAAAGCGCAATTCCGCGAAAAAGTACAAGGAAGCCCCATGCTCTTAGGGCTCAACATAGGTAAAAACGCATCCACTCCCATTGAGAATGCAGCTGACGACTACCTCATCTGTTTAGAAGGCGTGTATCCCCACGCAGACTACATCACCGTCAATATCTCAAGCCCCAACACCAAAAACCTGCGCGAACTTCAAAGCGACGAAGCTCTCGATGCTTTGATCTCGCAACTCACTGTCAAACGCTCTGAACTTGCCCAAAGACATCTCAAACAGGTCCCTGTCTTTATCAAAATTGCCCCTGATTTAGACGAAGCACAACTCAGCGTTATTGCTAAGACATTACAAAAACACTGCGTGTCAGACGCCAACCCTTCATGGGGCGTGATAGCTACCAACACAACGCTAGCGCGCGATGCAGTATCTGCACTAGCACATGGAAATGAAACGGGCGGCTTATCAGGCCGACCTGTTTTTGAGAAGAGCAACCACGTCATTCGGCAATTACGACAGGCCATGGGACCCAACTTTCCCATCATTGGGGTGGGTGGTATTTTGAGTGGTGATGACGCCGTAGCCAAGATCAAAGCGGGTGCGGATGTGGTGCAGATTTACACAGGTTTGATTTACAGAGGCCCTGACTTGGTTACGGAGTCCGCAACGGCTATCAAAGACTTCAAGAAACAAATCGATCCAAGATAAGATTCACCTGCTTTGCGTCAATCGTGATGCGAAGCGACCTGCCTTCGAGGCATTGGACTGATAAGTCCTCTTATGCGCCGACAGGTCTCTCAACCATTTATTCGGAGTTTCTTAATGACCCCCGTTCGTCGTTCCCTACTAAAGGGAGTCGCCTCTATGGGCGCACTTTCTTTAGCGCCTTTGGCTTTTGCACAAACAATTTCGCCAGCAATTGTCCCCATCCCTGAACGCGTATTCAATCCTCTGCCAGGGAAATGGCGCACGTTTGAAGTAACGACACGGGTCGATATTCTTAAAACCGACGGCACCACACGCGTCTGGTTGCCAGTTCCAGGCATTAACAGCGATTGGCAAAAATCAGAAAACAGCTCTTTCTCGAGTAACGGAAGCACACGGTTGCGCACGGACAGCTTGCAAAGTGTGCAAATGCTTTATGCAGAGTTCCCTGCAAATGTAGACCAGCCATACGTAGAAATCACAAGTCGCGTTCAAACGCAAAATCGCGCACGCTCCGCCAATACTCCAGCAAGTGAAGATCCAGCAACGCTGAAATTTTTCACGCGTGCTACCTCCCTACTGCCCACAGACGGCATTGTGAAAGCAACCGCTACCAAGGCCATTGCTGGTGCGAATTCAGATTTAGAAAAGGTACGCGCCATTTACGATTGGATAGTCGCCAATGCATGGCGCGAACCAAAGGTCAGAGGCTGCGGAGAAGGCGACATTAAAACCATGCTGGAGACTGGCAACTTAGGTGGTAAGTGCGCAGATATCAATGCCTTGTTTGTTGGTCTCTGCCGATCGGTCGGCATTCCAGCGCGTGATGTCTATGGTTTGCGAGTAGTCCCCTCCGCATTTGGCTACAAAGAGCTCTCAGGCAATTCAGCCAACTTAAAAGGTGCACAGCACTGCCGCGCAGAAGCTTATGTCAAAGGCCAAGGATGGTTGGCGATGGACCCAGCCGATGTTGCCAAGGTCATGCGACTTGAAACGACAGAGTGGATCAAATCCAACCAACACCCCGTTGTAAAGCCCGTTTACCAAACACTCTTTGGTGGTTGGGAAGGCAATTGGATCGCATGGAATATGGCGCATGATTTAAACCTGCCCCAGAGCAAAGGAGATCGACTGGGATTTTTCATGTATCCGATCGGAGAAAACAACGAGGGGCGTTTTGACTCTTACGCGCCAGACGACTTTAAGTACCAAATCTCAGCGCGTGAGATTTAAGTCGCTATGAATTACAGGGCAAGCCTTTGTTTATGCGGCATAGGGCTTGTACTTATGATAGGGGTAAGCCAAGCGCACGCGCAGTTTGAAAAAAAACGCTGGCACAAAAACTCAGCCGCTCCAAATATTGATTTCACAGATCTTTCAGGTAGAGCATGGAATTGGCAACAACTCAAAGGAAAAGTTGTTGTCCTGAACTTCTGGGCAACTTGGTGTGCCCCCTGTTTAGAAGAGCTTCCATCGCTACAAACTTTGCAAGATTTCAGCAATAGCAATGAGGTAGTTATATTGACAGTCAATGTCAAAGAATCACCTAGCAAGATACAACAGTTTGTCGCAAGAACTGGTTTTACATTTCCCGTCATCGCTGATCGTCAAGGGGATATTGCAAAACAGTGGGGAGTCAAAATATTTCCAACAACCGTGATCATGTCGACACAAGGAAATCCTGGGTGGATCGTAGAAGGCCCAGTCGACTGGACAGGAAAAGAAGCCAGTGAATGGCTAAAAGTCAGATTTACGCAATAACGACTGGCACGAACAATTTATAGCCCAAGCGGGTAACCGCTTTGATACTCGGTTGCCCGCCTAAAAGCACATCCATTTTGCGTCTGACGCGGCTCACTACCTGCTCGATTCGTAGCTTGTTAGTGGGTTCAGGAAGATCGATATCGCCGAAAAGCTCAATCAATCTTGACATACTCAAAAGGTCGCCAGAGAGCGCCAATTCTTGAACCAATTTGGCTTCACTTACCGTTAACTTGATCACTTCGTTTGCCGGCGAAACAAGTTGTAGGGAAGCTAAATGCAGAGACCATGATTGCCTATCAACTTGCGGAGAAATACGGCGGCATAGATTTTGTAAAACGGTGGTGAGTTCAGATGGATTGACCGGCTTCGTAAGGTAGACATCGGCTCCAGAATCGTAACCTTCGAGTCGGTCAATACTTCGCACACGGGCGGTGAGCATCACAATACCCATGGTGGGATATGCAAGTCGAACGCGTTTAGAAATGCTAATGCCATCTTCCTCGGGCAAATTCAAATCCAACACGATCACATCAGGCTTGCTGTTCGCAAGTTCTTGATTTAACTCCTGCCCATCACCCACACCACGTATCGAAAAGCCGGCCTCCACCAAATGGTGCTCCAATGCCTCACGAAGCGCGATATTGTCTTCGACCAAGATGACGCTGTTGTTGTTTGGTGGCATAAAAAATAGGAGTTTAAAAATAATTATAAATTGCTAAATTTGATGCTGAAATATCAGGTTTTCTCAGGTTATCGGCTACCCAGCTAGTAAATTGCATCAATGTCTAGGTTTTCTATGTCGAGAGTGATTTTTTCCGTGCTGATATCCACAGCTATGGGACTTGCTTGCGCGGATACAGGTGACACCCAAAATATCGCTTTTAACCATGCCAGCCAGGTAGCCGCCTTTCAATTGGGCGCGGCATTCACACTATTGATCTGGGCCACCATTCGTTTTGTGCATGTTCGCAGAAAAATATATGGCTTCAGCCTCATTACCTTGGTGTTTTCGATAGCCCGATTGCTGGTAACGCAACCCCATGCATTCCCAGTGGAATTAAACCTGAGTGCCACACAAATTTACCTGCTGATGCCATTTTTAAATTTAGGAACGATGGTGAATGGCTTGTACACCGTTCATCTAGCAACGGCCACAGAAAAAATTCAAGAGCAACGCAAATATTTGTTTTATATGGTCTTTGTAGCAAGCTGCGCGATTGCAGTATTGAGTCTATTTACAGATAGAAAATTAATTACAGGTATCGCCATATCCATACTAGTGAGCGTAGTAGCTATCATTTTTTATGATTTCATTAGAAACGTAAAGAATAATTCAGAACCAAAACTGATATTTGGCTTACGAACTTTGATTTTATTGGTGTTGGCTTTCACTTTCTCGGTCAATCTTTTTGCTTTTATCTTTTCTCATGTCAATATTTTCCAAGAACTCAAAATCTACAACTTACCGTTTTTTGCTTTTATCGTATCTGGCATTTTGATCATCCATATGGTCACAATCATGGACCAAAATACTACTAACAAGCACTCCCTAGATGCAACAAATGCGCTCAAAGTAGCCGCCGATGAAACGGCGCTAAGACAAAACCAACAAAGATTTTTATCAATGCTGATGCATGAAATTCGCACCCCACTGAGTGTGATCAAGATTGGCGCGGATGCCATTACCAAATCCAATTACCCAAATGAACAAAAAAATATTTGGACCCAAAGAATTGATACCGCTATAGACAACATAGCCCAAGTCATAGATAACTGCGTACAAGCCGAAAAACAAGAAAGCGGATTGATTCAACCCTCCATACAAAAGTACACCATCAAAAATGAAATAGAAAGTTTGTACAGGCAATATCTGAGTGCCAATACAGAATTAGAGACAAGAATAAAATTTGAAATTGATGTGAGCGACTCTACAACTGTCACTACTGATATCAACTACGTACGCTCGATTTTGTTAAATCTAATCAGCAACGCATATAAATATTCGCCACCCTTTTCGACCATAGTTGTGCGATTGGGTACGCCCCAAGGCGTAATTAAAAACAAAATTTTGTTTGAAATCGAAAATGCTCTTGGAAAGATGGAGCCTCCGGATCCAGAGCAAATATTTCAACGTTACTACCGATCCGAAGCCGCAAAGAAGTTTGCGGGAACGGGTCTAGGACTTTGGCTCTCACAAACGCTGGCAAATCAAATTGGCTCACATATCGACATGAAGATAACAGAGCAAAAAAGCATCGTCTTTTTCTTCAGTTTAGAGTCATCCAATTGATAGAATTTTTGCAATGAATTTATTTAACAAAGTTTTCAGTGGGGGACAAATCGAGAAGCAAGTCGCTCCTGATTTATCAACCAGTCATATATCGGATCTGCATGACGAACCGCTTCTTCCGTTGCAGGGCTTGGCGGCGGGAGAAGAAGCGTCTATTCCCAAATTCCATCAAGCCACATTAGATTCAAACAAAGCCATCCACCAAGCACTTGAACAAGAGTTCGGTAATTTAGACGCCTATGAGCATCTACAAAGCAAGTTAAATGTTGCAGAGTTATCCGACATCTACACCACCCTTGAAAGCATTTCCAACACAGTCAATAGTCTGAATCAAAGCAATCCAAGCTCGGATGACCATTTGGAAAACTGGCAACCTTTAATGGCCAACATAGATGCATTCGTCGCCAAGAAAAAACAGCTTCAGAGCATTGAAAAACAAATGAAGCAAACTATTGCCGATATGCATGAGCTGCATCAAAAAATGATTGACTCAATTGCTATTGTCAGAGACTACAACTCTGAACGTGCCCAAATGTATTTAGAGAGAAAGAAAATTGCAGACGAATTAGGTCGCAAACTTTTGTAGGTATTTTTTATTTACTTAAGCAAGATATAAGACCGTTGCACAACTCGGCGCTGATTAAGCGGGATTTCCATTAATTTCTCTTTGAATCTTTGTATATCGTAAACAGATAACCATGGGATTGGCTTTTTAGAGGCCACCACAATAATAGATTCGTTCATGAAGTCTTTGTCATAGCCAGTTGGCGCATCCCAATCCAACTCCAAACTATATTTGGCTTCACTGTTCTTCGCTGGAATGTTGATAGGTTTGGTGATGTAGTTATCTTTATCCATATCGTTGGGGAAAATTTTGACAACGTTTTCTTTGTTAAAAGCGCTACGCCAATTAAAAATATGAATGAACATGGGCACAGTTGGACTGATCCTGATAGAAAGGTTGTCACCCTGTCGAAAGTTAGTGCGGTTGAGTTCAAGCTGGAAGTCAAAACTGGGGTCCGACTCCACGGAGGGAGGCGCTACATCCACCACCATCAAGACTGTGCACACTTGTGCCCCAGGGACGCTTTTCACTGTCTCTGAGATCGTTTCACTTTTGCTGATACGCCCTTCAACCAAAACCGAAGAATTTTGATTGATTTCACACTTACGCTCTTCGCCTTTTTTCGTATTTTGGAAACATTGCAATTGCTGATCAAAAGACACTTTTTCGCCTGTGACCATGGCAATGGCTTTAGACCTTGCAGCTTCACGCGCGTTGTCACAGGCTTGGTTACGCGATATGTCAGGTCCAAAATAAAAATCGGCCTTGACGTCAATCGGTATCGCGAACCCGCTACTGACCTGCGCTCCAATCAGGCAATAAAAAATTGCCTTACAAAGAAGCGTGTTGCCGATTCGCATTTTCAATACACAACCAGTTGCTGCTGATCTCCGATGAATTTGGGATCTTGCTGCTTGTTATTATTAAGCGAGAACTGTCTAGTCTTTTGCGTGACATATTCTGCAAGCTGACCTAGATTCATTTGCCTAGACTGCTGCCCTATAGGCTCACCAGAAATTCCTTTTAGCAAAAAGAATGTAAACACCCCGTGTTGCAGACTGTCGTCTCCATATGCAACTTGCTGATTACTAGCAGCACTCAAAACACTAAATCCAGCAGGCAGTGCATCGGCATTTAACTTTAAATTCACGGCTCTTTGGTTCTGAACCAGTGTCTGACCCAGGCGACTAGAACCGCTAAAGCATGTATCTAAAAACACAACAACAGATTTAGCCCCTGCTTGGCTAATTTGTTTGAATAGGCTCTTTTGGTTAATTGCTGTTTCTTCTAATAAATCTGTATTGACGTCATATGGTAAAAAATACTTTTGCTTGACTTGCTCTTGCGACAAACCATGCCCGCTGAAGTAAATGTAGACATCAGTTTTTCCAGCATTGATGTGTGCGGGGAGCCAGTATTTGAAAGCAAGTAATATTTCTGCGCGGTTCGCATTGCTATCAGTGAGTAATTTAACGTTTTCGGGCTTTACGCCCAAATAGCGCACAGCATGCTGTTTGAACTGATTTGCGTCATTAGTGGCATAACTGGCGTAGGGCAAATTTTTATAGTTTTGCACCCCAATCACGATGGCTACAGCATCGCGGGTTTTGCCAATTATTTTGTTAGTTTGTATATCTAATTTTTCGGATGCGCGGTCCTTCAGAATGCTGGATCTTAAAGTCTCAATCTTTTTTTTTTCGAATTCTGGCGATTGAAGATCGTTTACTTTGTTATTGGCATTCTGAGAATTGTCTGTTTTCGTAACCAATACATTGTTCGACCAAATGCCGGTTAAAGAAGGTTTGCCGTTACTAAATGCATAGGTGCCCTTACCTTCCCGCTTACCGTATTGGTA
>Ga0114975_10002214_pt1 | contig 13381 bp, 7 predicted proteins | sample S_130626_EF_Meta_FD_87031 | JGI IMG/M metagenome (GOLD analysis project Ga0114975, IMG submission 87031) | Freshwater microbial communities from Lake Simoncouche, Canada to study carbon cycling - S_130626_EF_MetaG | ecosystem: Environmental > Aquatic > Freshwater > Lake | place: Lake...
CATCACCTATGCCACGGAGCAAGGTTTTGTGGTCACAGGCGGGGAACTTGCCCGTACTCCAGATCAGCAGGCCATTTACTTCAAGACTGGTCGCTCCAAAACCATGAAGTCCATTCACCTCAAACGATGCGCCATAGACTTGAACTTCTTTAAGGATGGGAAGATAATCTGGGACAAGGCGACCATTGCTCCGTTGGGGGTATATTGGGAGTCACTGCACCCAAAGAACCGCTGGGGCGGGAACTTTTCCAACCTTGTGGACTGCCCTCACTTTGAACGCAACGTTGGTTAAAAATGACGCTCAAAAAGCTTACCCTGAAACCCGGTGTTAATAAAGAAAACACCCGTTATACCAATGAGAATGGCTGGTATGACTGCGACAAAATTCGCTTTCGTCAGGGTACGCCGGAGAAAATTGGCGGCTGGGCAAGAATATCAAGCAGCACATTCATTGGTGTTTGCCGGTCTTTGTGGGCATGGGTAACGCTTGGCTCACAAAAGCTGTTGGGTGTTGGCACAAATCTAAAGTTCTTTATTGAGAATGGCGGAAGCTACTACGACATTACTCCACTGAGATCGGCAGTAACCCTAACAAATCCTTTTGCAATGGTCAGTAATTCTTCTATTGTGACCGTCACTGATGCAAATGGTGGATACATTACCAACGACTTTGTAACTTTTACTGGCTCCACAGCAAATGGTGGCATCACTTTGCTTGGCGAATATCAGCTCACAGTGGCAAGCGGCACAACCTATACGGTGACGGCAGCATCAAACGCTGACATTTCAATTGCAAGCTCTGCCGTTTTTACAACTCAGTTTAAACTTGCAAACGCTGTTGAAGTAACTTTGTCCACCACGGGAATGTTGCCAAGCCCATTTGTTGCTGGAACAACCTATTATGTGGTCAGCACTTCAGGGTACACCTTTAGCCTTGCTGCTACGTCTGGCGGGACGGCAATAAGCACGATTGGTTCTGTTCAATCTGGCACTCATACAGCTACAGCCAAGGCATCTTCTACATCCGCATCTGGCGGCGGCACAGTCCGTGCGAGTTACCAGATAAACACCGGCCCAGCTTATGCCGTCTCTTTGACTGGATGGGGTGCAGGAGCATGGGGCGCAGGAACATGGGGGTTTGGCGGCACTTCAACTGACTCTATTCGCTTGTGGAGTCAGAGTAACTTTGGCGAAGATTTGATTTTTGGCCCACGGAATGGCGCTATCTATTATTGGGACGCATCAACTGGTCTGATTGGCACAACCTTTACAGTGACTATTGCAACGCCTGCGGTGCTGTCTACCTCAATTACGCTAAGCAATGGCATGGCAATTTACCTGACCACTGACGGCGCACTGCCGACAGGTTTAAACGTTGGTCAGATTTACTATGTCATCAACTCCAGTGGTACAAGCGGTAACCTTTCCGCAACCTATGGCGGTGCGGCAATAAATACCACTGGCTCACAATCTGGTACGCACAAGATTGCGTCACGGGCAATTCCTCTTGCCAGCATGGGCGGCGCATCCGCCGTTCCTACGCAGCAAAGCTGCCTCTTGGTATCTGATTCCAGCCGTTTTGTCTTTGCTTTTGGCGCAACAGAGTTTGGTTCATCTACCTTTAATCCTATGCTGATTCGCTGGTCTGACCAAGGCGATCCAGTGAATTGGACACCGAGCGCAACAGTTCAGGCTGGATATACATATCTGTCACACGGCTCAGAGATCATTACGTCCATGCAGGCTCGCCAAGAGATATTGGTGTGGACAGATTCATCGCTGTACTCTCTCCAGTACCAAGGCGCACCGGTGGTCTGGTCTGTCCAAATTGTGGGCGACAACACTTCCATCGCTGGAGAGAACGCAGTGGCTTATGCCAATGGCGTGGCTTACTGGATGGGCGTGGACAAGTTCTACATGTACAACGGTCGCACCCAGACATTGAATTGCGACTTGAGGCAGTTTGTTTTTGAGAACATCAATAAGTCACAGTTTCCGCAAGTGTTTGCAGGAACAAACGAAGGCTTCAATGAAATCTGGTGGTTCTATTGCTCAGGCACAAGCACCGTAGTGGACAGCTATGTGGTGTACAACTACATGGAAAACCAAGCTCAAGGCGCTTGGTACTACGGCTCTATGGGGCGCACAGCATGGCTGGACAGTGGCTTGATAGACTACCCAATAGGCGCAACGTATGACTTGAACATCGTCAACCATGAGAGCGGCGTAGACGACAACACTACGGGTACAACTACTGCAATTGAAGCTTACATAACTTCTGCTGAGTTTGACTTGGATGATGGGGATCGGTTTGGCTTTGTGTGGCGTGTGCTGCCGGACATTACGTTCCGTGGATCGACAGCGACCAGTCCACAGGTGACCATGTATTTAAAGCCCATGCAAAACTCTGGCTCAGGGTACAACTCGCCAGCCTCAGTGGGCGGCGAAAGCAGTGCCACAGTGACCAGAACGGCAATATTACCAATTGAAGAGTTCACCGGTCAAATATACACCCGTGTGCGTGGACGGCAGATAGCTATGGAAGTCAGGTCAACAGCTACAGGCGTGACTTGGCAGCTTGGCTCTCCACGACTGGACATCAAACAGGATGGACGTAGGTGATATGACATTACTTGTCGTTTCTAGCAATGAAATTAACAAGGTTACTGCGCCAGCATTGCCGTTGGCAGCAGAAGTGTATAGCCGTTCTTATCAGGATCAGTTAAACAATGTATTGCGCTTGTATTTCAACAGGCTGGATGCTATTTTTGGTCAGTTTCAGACAAATGGGGAAATCATTCCAGCTCTTACTGTTTACACTGTGGCAACGTTACCAAGTGCCGTTGATTCTGGCGCTGGCGCTAGATCATTTGTCTCTGATGCCTTGGCCCCGGTATTTGGTTCAACTGTAGTAACTGGCGGTGCAGTGAAAACACCCGTGTATTCAGACGGCACAAATTGGAAGGTGGGATAAACCCATGACACCAGAACAAATCCTTAAATACGATGTTGAGCATAACCAAGAAAAAGGTGTAACTTTTGTTCAAACGCTTCAGCTCATGAATTATGAAATAAAGAACGCCAATGCAAGAGTGGTCAGAGAAGGTGATACGTTGATTATTCTTAAGACGGTTGGTAAAGACTCCTGCGAGTTTCATTGCTTTAATGCTGATACGCCAAGCAATCTTGCCGCTAATGTTTTGAAGTTCTTAGAGCTTGCAAAGAAGCTTGGCTACGCAAAAGCGTTTACACCATACAAGAACCCGGCGGTATCTCATCTGATTAAAAAGTTCTTTACCGGCAAATATAAATTCCGTATATCAAAAACCGATGACGGATTTCGTGCGGAGGTAATTTTATAATGGGATTCGTAAGTTCAGTAGCAAGTTCAGTAACCAATGTCATTACTGCTCCTTTTACCGGAGGCGGCGGCGGGGGTGGCGGCGGCGGGGGTGGTTTTTTTGGCGGCCTTTTTGGCGGCGTTGGCAATTTGGTTGGCGATACGCTTGGCAATGTTGGCAATTTAATTACAGATACCACTCACAACGTTGGTAATCTAGTTACAGATACCGCCAATAATGTTGGAGATCTGATTGACGACACGCTTGGCAATGTTGGTAAGACCGTAACTCAGCTTCTTCAAGATCCAAAATCGCTGGCTATTCTAGCCATGAATGTTTACTTACCCGGATCGGGGGCCTTACTTGGTGCTTCGCTGGGGATTACAAACGTAATGGCTGCGGAGTTTGTTGGTAACATGATGCTCAATACCGCCTTGAATGGCGGTGATGTAAGTGCCGCCGCTAAGTCGGCAGCTTTTCAGTTGGGCGGCTCAGAGCTTTCCAAAACAGTATCAGCAGGATTAGCTGACGCAACAATCAGCACAGCAACCAAACAAGTAATTGCCAACACTACCTCTGCTGCTGGTATTGCCATAATCCAAGGCAAAGACCCAATGGCTGCTATTGCTGCTGGTGGTGTTGCTGCTGGTGTAAACCTTATTACAAGTCAATACGCAGGTTTTGACAAGCTGCCTGTTGCATCTCAAAAAGCAATCAATACCACCTTAAAAGGGGCGCTGTCAGGAAAAGACCCAACAAGAGAGTTGGTGTATGGAGCTATTGGCTCTGGTATGCAGTCATACAAGAATGTCTCTGATGGTAACGCTGCCACCAAGAAAGAGCTTGGTCGGGACTTGACTGAGTCTGAAGCAACAAATTTGGCCCTATACGCAACAGCGGGTAATCTCGATCAAAAAATTAAAGATTTAGTTGTTGGCGAGAAATCCGCCAAGGCAATTGAATCAGGGCAATCGTCTTTTACTTATGACGGAAAGCCTGTTGCAGTATCCAGTACTGACCTCAATAGTTACTTCAAAGGCAAACTTACAGATGCCGGTCTGACTCCTACAACTGCCGACATAACCGCAGCGGCTACAGCTTACGGCAAGTCAAAAAATGCAACAGATGCAACCAATGCTGTTGTTGATTCCAGATCAATTGATGCCGCAGAGGTCAAGGACATTCTTGCCAAGGAAGGCATTGATAAGCCAACCCCTCAACAAATAGAAAAATACGTCAAGTCAAATGTTGATGAAGCTACGGCGCTTGCTGATATTCAAAAGCAAATTGACGCAAGTTGGTTTTCCCGTGATGAAACATTAAAAGCTTTTGAAGGTACAGGCTACACGCCAACAGAAGCGGATCTTAATAAATATATAGGCGACAAGCCAGAAGCTGCGCAAACAAGTGCGATTAAATCGTATGGCGATATAAACAGTACGGATTTGGCTGAGATTGGCGCACAGTTTAAAGCTGTATATGGTCGTGAACCAAATGCAATCGAGATAAAAGATCTTGAAAAGTTTGTTGGAAACAATCCAGAGGTAGAAACCCTGAAAAAGGTTGAGGCCATCCTTGACCCTAAGTACACAGATATAACCGAAGCAAGGCAGATATACAAGGATGTGTACGGGAAAGAAGGTACAGATGCTCAGGTCAAGGCATTTGTCGGAGAAACGCCAGAGGCAAATGTATTAAAGACAATCCAAGGTAACTTGGCTAAAGATGTCAAAACATTTGATGATGAATTTGGCGACTACCAAGGGGCCATTGATAAGGCTGCTGCGCTTCCAAAAGACAAAGTTTCTTTCAACGATGCCTTTGCTGCCGCCCGTGCTTCTTATGGCCCCGGAAAGGAGTTTACATGGACAAACTCAAAAGGCGTAACCGGAACATATGTAACAGGAACGGCTGATGAATTAAAAGCCCAAGAGATTGCGGATCAAAAAAGAATTGATTTAATGCCGGTGTATGGCGGATCTCAAAACACAAGAACCGGAACGCCGACAGGAAAAGAAGCAACTTACATAAACACCAAAACAGGCGCTGTTTATTCTGATACCAGAATATTTGACGAAAATGGAAACGTTGTAAGCGGATCTCTTGATCTTGCCGATAAAAACTCAACGACAGCGGCTATAAACACAGCGGTTGGATCAGCCGTCAGGACGGCTTTAGATGTTGGATCTGGCCTTGTTAAGGGCGGCGGCAATCTACTAGAACAAGCCGGAACATTTGGCGGCTTGCTTGGTCTGGACATGGATAACGCCGTCAGGATGACGGGCAAGCAGATCCAAGATTCAGTTAATGAAATGCGCTCTGATGATTTTAAAAATCAGCAGAATGTAATGAACAAAGCTATTGAAGCTGCTGGCGGAGAAGGAAACTTTGCTCAAATAGTTGAGACATTTAAACAGTTTGGCGCAAACCCAATTCAAACTGCCGCATTCATTACGGAGCAAGGGACTACCCTTCTGATAGGTGGCGGAGCAATGACTGCTGCCCGTGCATTGGGTGCTGGTATGACTGTTGCCGAAGCGACTGCACTGGCGGCTAATGCGGTAACTCAGGGTGCAAGCGTTGCCAGCGAAGTCTATGATGACAACATCAAGGCCGGTCTTAGTAAGGAAGATTCTTTAAGTAGTGCGAGGGCGGCTGGCGCATTGTCTACCTTGACATCTGCCATTGCCAATAAGTTTATTCCCGGCGCTTTGTCTAATGAAGCCAAAATTGCTTACGGAGATGCTGCAAAAGTATCGTTGACAAAAGCTTTAGTTGGCGAGATATCTACCGAAGAAGCGGAAGAGATTTCAGGTAAAGTCATTGGCAATATGTTGTCCGGGAAGTCTTGGGATACTGATCTTGGCACAACGGCAGTGCAGACATTGATTGGAAGCGGCGTTATTACTGGCGCTATGCATGTATCAAGCGGATCCAATGACCCAATAAAAGATACGCCAAAGGGTCAGTTTGACAACATTACCGCACCTCAATTTGATGCTGCTGTAGATGCCATGACAAATGAAGGCTACACGCCATCCCCTAAAGAGCTGGCTGACATCATTAACGGGTCAAAAGACAAAACAGAAACAAAAATATCTACGCTTGCTTCAGAGTATGCCGATAAAAGATTTGTTACAGAAGCTGAATCTACAGAAGCGTTAAAAGCCGCTGGTATAGCAAACCCAACAAAAGAGCAGATCAAGCAATTTACTCATGCGGGAGATGAGGCTGCAATCAAAACCCAAATCCAATCCTATGCGGATCCAATTGTCACAGACAAGCAAGAGGTAATTGATGCCTTCAAAGGCACTGGGTATACGCCCAATATAAATGAAATCAATAAATTTGTCGGGGAAAAAGCTGATGCAAGCCAAGCTGACGCTATCAATGCGTACACGCAAATTATAGGTGCGTTCAATAAAGCGCAAACAGGCCCAGTTGACTCGACAAAAATAGCGGATCTTGCCTATCAGACTGTTATAGATCCAAAGTTTATGACACGGCTCCCGGATGGAACTGTCCTTATAGACACAAAGGGCCAAAAGGAGCTTCCCAATATTCGGATATTGCTTGATAAGTCTGATGTTGACCAGTTAAATTATGTTCCTGAGTTTGACGAAACCAAGTACGATGTTTTAAAAGCAATACAGAAATCAAATCCAAACATTAATGTTGATGATTTGATCACTGGGTCTTTGAATGCAATGAAGAATGAAGGCTATGTGCCTAGCATTGAAGAGCTTATAAGCATTGTCAACCAGCCAAAAGAAAAAACAGTAGCAAACGTCAATAGCGCCGCATCTGTTTACGGAGATGCAAGAGCGGTAACCAAAGATGAGGCAAAACAGCGCCTCATAGCCAGTGGTGTCTCCAAGCCAACTGATGAGCAAATCAATAAATTCATCAAAAAAGGCGATGAAGCAACCATATTCAAAGAAATTGAGGCATACGCTAATCCAATCGTAATGACTGCCACTGAAGCAGAGCAGGCATTGAAAGCCGCTGGCATATCGAAGCCAACTAAAGAACAGATTGCCATGTTCACAAAAGAAGGCTCTCAGGCGGCTACGGAGACTGCTTTAAACACTTATGCCAATCCGCTTGTAATGACTGCTGCGGAATCAGAACAGGCGTTGAAAGCCGCCGGTATATCTAAGCCCACAAAAGAACAAATCGCAATGTTCACAAAGGAGGGGGTGCAAAAAGATACCGAATTGGCTTTGACTAATTACGCCAACCCGCTTGTTACTACCGCCGCTGAAGCAGAGCAAATCTTAAAAGATGCTGGCATATCGAAGCCAACCAAAGAGCAAATTGCAATGTTCACCAAGGAGGGTTTACAAACAGAAACACAAAAATCTGCCGCTACTTACGCTAATCCGCTTGTAATGACCTCCGCAGAAGCGGAGCAGGCGTTAAAGGATGCCGGAATATCCAAACCAACTAAAGAACAGATTGCGATGTTCACCAAGGAGGGGTTACAAGCCAATACTCAAAAAGAGCTGGCAACTTATGCTAATCCTGTTGTAACTACCGCTACCGAAGCAGAACAATTATTAAAAGCCGCAGGAATATCGAAGCCCACAAAAGAACAAATCGCAATGTTTACCAAGGAAGGGCCGGAAATTGGTACACAAGCGGAACTGAATAAATACGCAAATCCTTTGGTAACTACTGCTGCCGAGGCTGAGCAATTATTAAAAGCCGCAGGTATATCTAAGCCCACAAAAGAACAAATCGCAATGTTCACTAAGGAAGGGCTGGATACGGAAACGCAAACAGCGTTAAATGCTTACGCTAATCCACTTGTTACTACCGCTACCGAAGCAGAGCAGTTATTAAAAGCTGCTGGCATATCTAAGCCTACAAAAGAACAGATTGCAATGTTCACTAAGGAGGGATTGCAAAAAGATACCGAATTGGCTTTAAATACTTACACCAATCCAATTGTTACTACCGCCGCTGAAGCGGAGCAAATGCTAAAAGATGCGGGAATATCTAAGCCTACTAAAGAACAAATTGCGATGTTCACGAAAGAAGGCCCGGAGGTTGGCACAAAAACAGCATTGAATACATACGCCAATCCACTTGTGATGACTGCCGCAGAGGCAGAGCAGGCGTTGAAAGATGCTGGAATATCAAAACCCACCAAAGAACAAATCGCAATGTTCGCCAAGGAAGGCTTGCAGACAGCTACGGAGACTGCTTTAAAAGCCTATACTAATCCGCTTGTAACCACAGCGGAAGAAGTGAAGGGGATGTTTGAAAAGATTGGATACCTTAATCCAACCGAAGAAGAGATCACAAGATATACCGGAGAGAAGCCCGAGGATGTTCAGCTTGACATGGCAAAGACCTATGGCGCATCGGCTTTGGCAACGCAGAAGTACATTGATCCGTTAAATAAAAGAATTGAAGAGCTTGTTAAGCAAGGCAATGACTATAAAACTTCAAGCGATAAAGCTATCTCAGAATTAACTGAGCAGAATAAAGGATTGTCTGAGGTGCTTGGTACTGACAAAAAGACCGTGACTCAGGAAGATATTAACTTTATGAATGAAATGATTGCTGGCAAAAAGACCGTAGACTCAAGATACGATGTAACAGGTGACAACAGAATTACCAAAGAAGATATTGATTATTTGCAAAAATACATAAGCACGGGAACTGACACTGGAACAAAGCCTACAACCGAAGTGTTTAAACCAAAAGTTGGCACATACTGGTCGCCAACCGGCCTTTACGGAAAGCTGTACGAACAAGAGTTGACAAGAGATGCAGATAAGGCGGCTGCCGACAAAGCCGCTGCGGATAAGCTTGCCGCCGATAAAATTGCCGCAGACAAAGCTGCCGCAGCCCAGAAGCTTGTTTTGAAAAAACAAGGAACCCAGCAATCCACGGATGCGTTTAACCAATTGTCAGCTCAAAACAGGCAAATGGTGCAGGCAATACCGACATTGGCTGATGTGCATTTCTATGGCAAGGATTTTGGAACTCAACGCCAAAAGCTTACCCCTGAAGGAGAGCTTGTTGCTCCAAAACCTACGCAGGTTGCGCAAGACAATGTTTCAGGCGAAAATGATGTATCTTCGCTCTTGCAACAGCTAATGGCACAGGGCGACTCTGCCAGTGAGTCTGATTTGAGAAATATCGTGGGAGGTAATTATGGGTAACAGCACAATTGATATGTCCGATGAAGATACGACAGTCGATACAGGATCTACCGGCGGGAATGAATCCACGATAGACACGGGCGGCGGTAGTATTTACGATAACTCTACCGACTCTGGCGGTGGGGTGACCACCAACTATCAAGATTCTTGGTGGGATTCTTTTAAAAATGCAGCTGGCAACTTTGATCTATCTAAACTAATTACCGGCGCAAAAGATGTTTTGCAAGGCGGAAAAGGAACTCCCGCTCAATTAGCCGCCCTTGGCGGCATAGCTGCACTCATAAACAAATTCAGTGGCGGGGATAGCGGTACAGGTGGATTTGCCGGGTATCAGGGCGGCATTCCAAGCTATACCGCAAGCCGCACCATGAACCCAATTCCAACCACAGCCCCTAATCCTGCATATGTTGCCCCCGCAGCAGGGAAAACGGCGGCTATGCCTCAAACATTGCCACGCCGACCCGGCTCTGGCGGCATTACTTACTTCACCCCGCAGACATACACCAAGAATGCTGCCGCTGGCGGCATGATGTCTTCCGGCGGAATCTCCTCACTGGGTGATTATTCAGATGGCGGTAGACTGCTTAAAGGCCCGGGAGATGGCGTGTCTGACTCTATCCCTGCCCGCATTGGAGAGAAGCAGGAAGCAAGGCTGGCAGACGGTGAGTTTGTCGTTCCAGCCCGGATTGTTTCTGAGCTTGGCAATGGCTCCACTGAAGCTGGAGCAAGAAAGCTGTACGCCATGATGGACAGAATCCAACATGCCCGCAAAAAGTCAATGAAAAATGTCGCTGCCGACTCAAAGGCAGAGAAAATGTTACCCGCATAAGGATCAATCATGCCAGCACCCACAACACCCACAACCCCCGGATCAAGCACGTCGACTCTATCTGAGTGGGCTGGCCCGTATGTAAGCAACATGCTTGGCAAAACCGAGGCACTTGCCGGTCAGAATTACCAGACTTACGGCGGCCCAATGACAGCCGGTGAGTCTGGGTTGCAATCCAAAGTCTTTCAAGGCTTGGGCAGTTTAAACTTCCCCAGCAACTTGGGGCAGACATTCTCTTCTTCACAGGCTCCAACAATTGGCGCTGGCGGTCAACCAACAGGCGGCAGTGGTATTGCTTCCGACTACATGAACCCCTATCTCCAGTCTGTCCTTGGCCCTCAACTGGCTGAGTTGCAGCGTCAATCTAAGATCCAGCAGATGCAAAATGCCGGTAAGGCAACCAAGATGGGCGCATTTGGAAGCTCAGGGCAAACCCTGATGGACACAGAATCCCAGCGCAATTCTTTGGATGAAATGAATAAAGCAATTGGCACTGGATATTCCAACGCATATGACAAGGCAATGGGTCAATTCAACACCGAGCAGGGTCAGGCCAAGACGTTGGCTGACATGATGACCGAAGCTGGAACGGCTCAGCGTGGCATTGAGCAGCAAGGCATTACCGCTGATTACAACGAGTTCTTGAACCAGCGTGAACACCCGCAGAAGATGCTGGAGTTCCAGCAGGCCATGCTTCAGGGTCTGCCCATCTCTACTGTGAGCAATGTCCCTGCCCAGCAATCTGCTTTGGGCAATATCACATCAACAGTCGGCGGCTTGACTCAGCTTCAAGACGCATTGAAAAAACTTGGGATCGACCTATGAATCTAATTCAAACTCAAGACCGCTTAAAGGATGAGCCGCTTCAGGTGGTTATGTCCTATGCAAATGGCGGCAACCCGGAAGTTCCTCCGTTCTTGGCCTTGTCTGAACTCCAGCGCAGAAAGCGCATGAGCCAAAGCCGTCAAGAAGCTCCCAAGGAAACCGTCAAGGATCGACTGGAGCGTGAGGCATCAGAACAAAGTTTAAGCCTGCTCAATACCCAGCAGGCCCAGCAGCAGCAATCTGCCCAACAGATGCAGCAGCAGGCAGCGCAGCCGACAGGCCAGATCCCTGAAGGAACTCCACAACCACCTATGCCAGAGCAGCCTCAAGCAATGGCTTCTGGTGGTATCACTCGCTTGCCTACAGGCGACATGTTCAATTACCGTGATGGTGGAATTGTTGCCTTTGCCGAGGGCGACAAGGTTGTAGAAAAGCCCAAGACATCTAGGTTTAAACGCTTCATTGAAAGCTTTGATGATCCGGAAAAGCGCAAGCTGTTTGATGACCAGCAAAGAAAATATCAGGAACAGATAAAGGCTTACCAAAGCCAGCCGGGTGTTTTTGAAGAAACAACGCCAGAAGCTATCCAAACAAGCGAAGAGGATATCCAAAAGGCAGCTTCCGCCCGAAGAGAGGCTCCTCAGAGCGCCCCTAAGCCACAGCCAGTTGATCCTGTTTATTACAACCCGGAAACAGCCACTCGCCGTGCTGACCTACAAGGTAGTGCAGCGCCAGCCCCACAAGCTGCTCCTGCTGGTCGCCCTAATGTTCGCCCTGCTGCGCCTGCTGCGCCTCGCCCTTCTGGCGTGGACGCATTGCCCCGTCAAGACTCCGCAATGGACATGCTCAAGCAGTCTGCTGACATGATGAAACAGCAGCCTGAAGTCCCTCAAGACTATGCCACTGCGATGGAAGCTGCGAAGAAGACAGCCCCTGAGCTTGCCCAGCCTGCTGGCTCAGGCTATGAAAAGCTTCTGGAAGACATTCGCACCCGGGATGCAGAGAACAGAACCAAAGCTGCCGAACGTGAGAAAGCTCGTAGTCGTGCTGATGTTGCCCAAGCCCTGATTGATGCTGGCGAGGCTACCCGTGGTCAACGTGGGATTGGTGCGCTGTTTGGTGGATTTGGTAAATCAATGATTGCCGCTAATGCTGCCGCAGATGAAAGAGCCGCCCGTCAGGAGGCTTTGGAGCGTGAGCAAGATTTAAACATGGCAAAGATGCGCTCAGAGATTGAGACTCTGCGCCGTGCCGAAGCCCGTGGAGATGTTGCCGCCCAACAAGCATCCTTGGCAAAGATTGCGGACATCAAGAACGCCATGATGCAGAACAAGATGGTTATGCAGGCGCAATTAACTCAAACTGCCGCAACCATGCGTGGTCAGGACATTACCGCCGACACCGCAACCAAAGATCGGTCGTCAAGAGAAAGAACGGCTGGCGCACAAATTTCTGCAATGCAGAACCCAGAATTGTTCCAGATTGCAGACCGCCTGAGATCTCAGTTCCCCAACTTAAGCCAAGAAGAATTGCTGCAAAAAGCATTGCCGTTTACACGGAGCGGCGTTGGGGCGGGGGCCAAGCTTGATGCGGTTACAGAGGGAAGGCTCAAGAAGATTGACGAAGCACGGCTGCGCAACTCTTATATTTATGCCAATGATCCAACAAAACTTGCCGCAGCAAACAAAACCTTGGACGAGGAAGAGCGCAGAATCCGTGGCGGTGTTGGTGGTTTGCCAACTGGCGGTGGCGGAAACACTAGAATCAAAGTTGATGCCAATGGTGTTCCTATTCAGTGAGGTTTAAATGACTATCGAAGTTGAACTGGTTGATGGTCGAGTTATTGAATTTCCTGATGGGACTTCCCAAGATGTCATTCAAAGTACAGCCAAAAGAGCAACCCAAGATAAATACTTCGGTGTCAGTACTGAGGAACTAAAGGCGGCTCCAGCCGCCCCTATGTCATTTGGAGATACTGCAAGGGCTGGCATTGCTGGTCTGACCGGAGCATTGGGATCTGCTGTTTCTGCGTTTGGTGCTGATACTGCCCCCGCAAAGGGATTAAGGTCATTGACTGAGTCTGTACAGGCTGGCATGACCCCTGAACGTCTTGATGAGCAGCGCCGCCGTGAAGAAATCATGAACCGAGCCGAGAAAGAAGGCATTGGCTCTCAGATCATGGCTGGCGCAGGAGCCGTAGCAGAAGCCCC
>Ga0114975_10002218_pt1 | contig 13363 bp, 16 predicted proteins | sample S_130626_EF_Meta_FD_87031 | JGI IMG/M metagenome (GOLD analysis project Ga0114975, IMG submission 87031) | Freshwater microbial communities from Lake Simoncouche, Canada to study carbon cycling - S_130626_EF_MetaG | ecosystem: Environmental > Aquatic > Freshwater > Lake | place: Lake...
TACTTTACATGCGTGACAGGGACCCTGTGATAACATTTTAATGGGTCCCATATGTACCATCTGCTTCACTAGACCCTGCCCCCCACAGTCACCACATGACTCAGTGGAAGATGCCCCAGAACCCTTACAGTAATTACAGAACGCATGACGACCGAGCTTAATATTGAAGTTACGACCCTTGTAATAGTCGACGATGCGAAGAGGGAGTTCTTGAGTCTTACCGGGAGACTTTCCCTCACGCTTCCTGCCACCAGGACCACCAGAACCAGGGCCACCAGGAAAACCACCGAACATACCACCAAACATCTCGTGCATGGGGAAGGGCATCCCTCCGAAGGGGTCACCTCCCCTCATACCCATACCACCAAAGGGGTGCCCACCACCAGGCTGGTCTGACGTACTACCAGTCATATCGTACATCTTACGACGCCCGTCGTCACTGAGAATCTCGTAGGCTTCACCAATCTCCTTGAACTTTTCTTGGTCACCACCCTTGTCTGGATGATGCTCCTTTGCGAGTTGTTTGTAAGCTGTCTTGATTTCGCCGATATCTGCTCCACGCTCAACCCCTAGAACTTTATATAGGTCCTTACTCATCTTCTTGTGATGAGCACGTATCGGTTTAGGTCTTTGTTTTGTGGGTCTAAGCAGAATAGAATAAAGCATTTAGAAATGGCTATGCCAGTAAAGCCAATTATACAAACAAGTTTATTTGGAATGGAGCATATTGTGTCAGAATTAGACGCGTGTCTAGATAATCCACCTCATATCTTTTTAGTTGGTTTCACTGGATCTGGTAAGACGACCATTGCAAAGGAATTCGTTGCGGCTTATTTCAAGAAGCATGGAATCAGTAAGAAGGAAGAGTCTGAGTACTGTGTAGAAATCTCATCACACCAGGATAGGGGTATACATACTTTCAGACAGATTCTCAATGACCATGTGAGGTGGATTGCCCCGAGGAAGGATGTGTATCGCTGGATTATTGTAGATGACTGTGATACTCTACCAGCTATTTCTCAACAGGCCTTGAGAAGACCTATGGAGACCTATAGTCATATTACCAGATTTCTGTTTATCAGCCAAAATAAGGAGTCTCTTATTACACCTTTACAGTCTAGATGTCATATTATATTGATTGAACCATCAAATAATATGTCAGTGTATGATCGGGTTTTGGAAAGGGAGGGACTAAAAAAGAGTGACTTTACTGATGAAGCTTACAATGAACTTATTGTATCATCAGTCTCTTCAATAATGAAATTTCAGAGTATGGCACGAATGTTATATACCTTGAAAACTGCGGAAGGTCTAGATATTCTTGATTCAAGTTATATTGAGAAATCGTTGGACCCGCATATCTGGGGATCCATGAGAGAACTTCTTAATACTATAATTGAGGCCAATTGGGCGGAAGCGCAGCGACAGCTATACAAGATTTGGGAACTTGGATATTCTTTTGAAGACATTTTATTTGAGTTGGAGCACAATGTTATTGTAATGGGTGTTGTTAATCACAGGGCCTGGTATAATATACAGCAGTTCTTAATAAGGAGTTGGATTTACCATAGTCAGTCTAGGTCTAGTATTACAGATTTGATGTCGGCCTGTTCTGATGTGAAGCCGTGGTCTTTTACTGCGGCAACATAAGGCCCTCATATATATCACCTTCAAGTAAGGAGATGGCGAAGCTATTTCGCCAAGTACCACCTCTAGATGTCGTAACAAGTACACTCCGTGAACTAGGATTTACTGGTCTGGCAGACTCAAAACTCTTCAGTGCCGAAGATTTGAATATGGATACCTTGGAGACCTGGGCAACAATTCTTGAGCCATATTACCTCCCCTGTAAGGCAAAAAAGTATTTCAATACCTTGGATGCCCGGCGAACGGTCACTATTCTTAGACATATGTTGCCCTTTCATGGATTTCGTCTTCAGACATACGAGCGGAATCATAATGGGAAGAAGCGCACGGTGTATCAAATGCACCCTGCGACTCCTCGTCTCTTGGCACAAGGTGAGGAAATCCGTGTGCTGTTTTTATAGGTTATTAGATTACACCAGCTCTTTTGAATAAATCCCTGATGACCAGATCGCTTTCTGCTATTTGGTCTTCAGACATACGCAAGAACCAACCGAAGGCACGTCTATCCTTCAGTTCAGGCCACGGTAAAGGTACATAGATGGCATTGTACCCGATTCCAAAGGGCATATCACCACCTTGTCCAGCAGCCAAGATATCCTCCACCTGAATTCTGCGGCCTGCCGCGCCCTTACGACTGACTTCTGCGAGAGGGCGGATTTCGTAATCGGGATGCATGACAATGAGAGATAGAAACTCCCATTTGTGGTCACCGCGTGCAGTATCACCCCCGCCAGATGTATCAAGACGATTTTTAGATTTGGCTTCCCATCCAGACCAGAGGGGGTGATTGGCTGAGGGGGACCAAGCCACCTGGAAATTGGGCACAGAGGTACCGGCACTACCAGAGAAAGTCTCATCGGGATCAGTACCAAAGAAGACAGGTTTATTAGGTAACTTTCCGAATGGCTTCAGACAGATGGTGGCTGGAGCAACCCAGAGGCCACCGAATTTAGTTAAAACTGCCGAGCGAATCCACGCATGGTCTGATGGCTCTAGTGTAACAAGAGGGTTCTGTAACTTATTAGGTAACTGGTCCCAGCCACCGAGTAAGTCGGCGAGCCCATTCAGCCCACTGATAGCCTCAATACGATAGTCGGACGCATTATGCCTGGCAATACTCTCATAGCACAGATTCAGGAATGGGAGATTCAAGGCACGAGATGACCGGGCACTGAAATCTGCGCCCAGCCTGGCATTAGGTACGGATGTGTCATAGAATACCCAGATGGCAGGTAAGCCCATACCCTTCATCATAAGACCCTTCTCTTGAAATGGGTTTCCATTCACCATTCCTTGACTTACTGTGAGACCAAGTCCAATTGCTATAAACCCTATTAAGCCTATAGTAAGTGGCATCATCCAGTCATTCATCTCCTTCTTATCTTACCGTGGAAAGATTACTTATCTGTAATGACATAACGCTGCATCATCTTAAAATGCTCACTTATACGACGATCCTCTTCCGAAATTCTGACGGCCTGCTGTGCCTGACGCTGTGCCATACGACGTTCTCCTTCGGCGATTGCCTCCATTTCTTGGGAGCTCAGTGCTACGGGAGCCGACTTCCTTTCTGTCGCGGCGACGTCAAATGATTTATTGGAAACACGGACTCCTGCGACTTGGTGGCTGAAAGTGGAGTCACTGGTATAGGCCTTCTTGAGATCCGTATATTTGAGTCCATTGAGATTGGCTCCGGTGAAATCTTCCGGCCTTTCACGACCCAGTTCAATACCAAGAGTGGGTGCCATTACGAGTGCCTCGGGTTGCCTGTTAGCGAGTTGGGAGGAACTCATACCAGCCCTGTTCTTGATTTCACTCTCAAAGGCGTCATTGAAAACGGAGCGATTGAATTTACCGTTGAATTTATTTAAAGAACCCGCTTTACCTTCCTCGGCCGACTTTAACCAATCTCCGTACCCGTCTCCATCGGGATCTGGAAGCCGTGTTTCCTCAAACGCCTTATTGAAAGTATCCATGTTCAGACTCTTAGGGTTGAGTTTTACTGGCTCAGTCATCTTCCAGGTCTCGGAAGTTGTCTCTCTAGCGGCAGTGAGACGGGCGGGAGATTCCTCGGATACATTGACTGTGTCTGATCTTCCTCCCCTCACACGCCGGAGAATTTCACCCAGGTAGGCGTAAGCGCGGGTGACTGAATCAAAGGCTTCTTCGGAACCTCCCTTGTCGGGGTGTGATCGAATTGACGCTTTCTTGTAGGCATCTTTCAGGATTTTCTCATTCAGGGCAATTTCCTCGCTGAGATCTAGGATTTGGAGACATTGGGAGAAGAAAGTGATGGCTTTGGTGTGGGCTCCCTGGTCTCCTCCTCTTGTAATAAGGCTATTCCCAGATTGTTGTCCTCGTACTCCATTGGAAGATCCCTGAATCTGATTGCCTTTGCTTGCGCTTGCGTTCCCATTGTTTTCCCCGGGAAGGAAGGCGGGGTCTCCACGACGAACCGATACAATGTATGAAAGAATTGGAGCATAGAGTCCAGCTTGCTTGGCGGTTGTAACATACTCCTGGCCGGCAAATAGAGTTTCTAACATTTGCACACGCGTTCCAGGAGATTGAATCTGGAGTACATTTTTATAGATGCGGATATGCGCTTCTGGTATCCCTCCTGCCGCTAATGATAGATTGTTACCCATCCTTTCTATGTAGTGCGATTCATTGTAGTATCATTAGAGCGCATTTCATATCGGAGTCTTTCAGGAGTCAGCATAGGAATGAGCGGCTCGCACTCCCAACCGAAACGTTTCCCGAAAGTTTCCAGATGGAATCCCTGGGGCCAGAATTGGGGGAGTGTGGCCGGTAGGTTTCTGTAGGGGGACTTCATGAGGAGGTACCAACTTCGCATGGGTAAGACGAGGGCTAATTGCTCCTGGGGCTTGAGTGGGACTCTTTCTTTTATTTCCATAGTTCCAATGAACTCTGTATCTGATGTCAGACGCTCTAGGAGATCCGACCAAGTGGGTGGATATCCTGCGCTATAGACCCACTCAAAATCCACGGGAAGGCCTTGGTAGTACCTGAGAATCCAGCACCAGCCTTGCCAGAATTCTGTTGCGCAACGCCCCCTATGTTCTTTATCGTCGCTGCCGAGAGCCAGTCTAGAGTATATCTTTTGCCACCCTCGTTTTAGCCTCAGCCCTCCACCACTACTACCCTCGTAGTTAGATGCGGATTCAATGAGGGGTCTTTCAGCCTGTTCAATTAAAGGGAGGTTATCTTCAGCCGACTCACCATGCCTTGCCGACATCTTACCTTTAATCGTTGTCAGTACGAGTCGCTCCTCTTGAGCCAGCATGAACTTTGTGAAGTGTATCAAACCAGCCTTATCAGGAACAGCGATACCGTCTTCAAATTTTACTAAATGTGTATCTCGCTTCCATAACGTTGTGAGGCAAGAAAGCAGGATGGCGTGTCCATTATCCCGCATACGGAGGGAAAGTCCGGTGGGTAGAAAGTCATTACCGCAGAATGACATTCCGAATATGTAATCGTAGAATTGCTCTCGGGACCAAGTTTCTCTGTTCTGGAGTGAGCTTAATAGGGCTGCGATTCCGAAGAAACAGAGATCGGCATGCTCGGATTGGGAGGGCCTCACTAATTTCCCGAAGGCCATTGATTCACGTAGTAAGTATAACTTATAACCCTCACCCAATCTTTCTCCGGCTAGGAGGCATAGTAAAATGAGATCTGCGTCTAGACCATAAACCACAATTGGCCCAGGTGCTAATTTGCCACTATTGACTTGGAGCCACTTCATGACCTTGTGCTCACCCTCTCCTGTCTCATCGGTGTCACTTATAGTCCATCCGAACTTGGAACCTGCTGCTCTCAAAGCGTCACCCATGGTCGCCATAAAGGCCGTACCAGGTGTGATGGCATTTGTGTCCCATGTTGCTATAGCACTCGCACTAGCAGCACCAGAAGCAGCAGCCGATTTGAATCTACGAAACCTCTGCTGCTTAATTTTGGCATAGGGGACTACACCATCAAGTGCTATAAAGACCTGTGTAGGAGTACCGGCACAACGCCAGACATGTGTTAAATATTTACAGACTTCATCTTGAAGCTTAGTCTCCCATTGATTACTTTCGGGAGATCCTGGTTGCCCAGGATAAGGTATGTTTGACATCTTAGGCTCCTTCAGGATATGGTAAATCATACAGTTCATATCAACTAAGAGAGCGCTCACGGATGATGGTGCCGACCTGGTAATGGCACTGGGGATTTTGCTTACAAGTGTCCGATAATAAGATGGGATGCCCATTGCTTTATATGAATATGTTAGATAGACCTTATGTCGTCCGCGCCCACAAAACCCGTCCCAGGAGGTGTATGGGAAGCAGCAAATGAATTCAAGGACGCCTTCATAGTACCACCTACAATTGAGTTTATTCGCTTACTTCCGGATGGAATAGTACTAGGTGTGGCAATCTTATCAATTCTAAGTTTCTGTAAGTCATACTGTTTCATTTTATTCAGTATGTTTGAATTGATGTTTATTCAGAGAGCCATTTCCAGTGTGATTGGCAGCATTTCCCCCGTGGGGACTGGGCCTAATGCAGCAAACCCAATCTGCCAAAACGGCCTCATGTTTCCAAATAAGATGCGGATTTCTCTGATTGAGACCATCGGTACTCCGAGCATGTTCCCATCACCTACACTCTTTTTCACTAGTGGAATCTTGACTTACATGGTCGGTTGTGTCCAAGAATTTAAGAATGAGATTCTCACTCTTGGTGGTGATTTATCCACTCGCACCACGGTGGCTGCTGTTCTGAGTTCCATGTTCTTATTTGTCTTATTTGCATTCAGATATAACTACGGCTGTGAGGCATTTGGCACTTTACTCTTATCAGGACTCTTTGGTTCCATGGTCGGCTATTTATTGATTTATCAGAATAAGGCACTCTTTGGACGTGATAGTGTAAATATCTTGAATCTGCCCATGATTGTATCTGCGACAGAGATGGGAAAACCAATGTATGTATGCGCAGCCCCAAAATAGAAAGGTAAAAATAAAGGACAGAGTTAGAATGTCGCTGGCATCAGCTTCCAGCCTAATAGGCGGCGTAAAAGAATACATGTTTCGTGGACTTCAACAATTACCTCTTGTATTCGCATTGACGTCATTTATTTTTACGATTACAACTGCATCTGTCGCCCACTCCACCATGTTTATGGGCCTTGCCTTTCTAATGCCGGCTTATACTGGTATAATTCAGGCCTTACTAAGGGTGCTATTAAAGGCAGCAATGCCCGAGCAAGAAACAAACTGGACACGTGCGACGGGTGATATATGTAATATTGTTCCTAAGCATTCGCAGGTGACCTCCTTGTCGTATTATACCAAATCATTGACGGGGGGGACAGTAGTACCTAGCTACTGGATAACCAGTGTAGGCTTTGTCTTCGGATATGTAATTATGAATGCGATTGAGACCTTGAACCTTCCTCCTGTGGCGGGTGCCGACCCAGTGGCACATGAGAAGAGAAATAGCCAAGCGATCTTTTTATTGACCTCAATCTGCGTATTTTTCTTCATTGTAGTTGGAAGCCGATTCTATTTTATGAAGGAGTGTGAGGGTCGTGGCACCCTGGGTCTCGCACTGGGCTCTATATTTGGCTTGAGCGCTGTGGCAATCGGTGTCGGTATTTATTACATGTCTAGGGCATGTGGTGCGAGATCATCTGATTTATTTGGTGTGCTATCTCAACTCTTACCTGCGAGTGCGACGGCAAGCAACCCCGTAGTGTGTGCGGAAGACAAGTAATTGTTAGAGGTTAGACACCAATTAATCGTAATAGTAATTCTAGATGTCGCCCTGCGCTCTTCCATTCTATAGGTTTTAGAACCCCAGTCTGAAGTCCTCTTTGATAAAAGGATTTGAGAAAGGTAGCCTCCTCACGTATATCAATACTACCATACATAGCTTTCAAGTCGTCTTCATTAAAGTCTATATCTACTTCTCTGCGCTCATTCACGGCATTATGAAGTCGGAACACCCATAGACGCATTCCATCCTGTATATCTTCGCCGTATCCTCGTATGAATCCGTCGGGATTATTTGAACGTATCCATTCACGATAATGGGTTTGACAGGTCTTACAGGGTAGAAGCATCCAAAAGTCTCTCAATACTACCCTCAGTTCATTTTGCTCATCGCGTATGATAGGTACAATCGTTTGATTACCAACTTTCTCTGCGATGCCGTGTAGTAGTCTCCAGGCACTGGGCCCCCATTCTGCCGGTGTAACCATATTACAGTGCTTAGTATAAAAAATGAAACTTGGATAGGCTTTAAAGCGCGCAAGCCAATACCAATACAAATGCAAGAATATTCAATTCCAAGAGTCTTATGGGAGAGTCTGGATGCGGTTCTACATGCGAAAGGCGTTACGTTGGCAAAAGAAATTGCCAAAGAGTTAGGTAAGCCACCGCAGCAACTTATTGTGTCCTTGAACACAAAAGAGCGAAGCAAGTTTATGATAATACCGGACGAAGAATCTAATAGGTACGAGTGCCAAGCTCTTGTTAAGACTGGAGTAGTCTATACTAGATGTAGGTCCGTAGTTCTTGGAGGTTGTGCCAAATTCTGTGAGTCTCATGAACACAATCCTGTCGATGTACCAGTTACCCTACCTGTGGTAACACGCCTAATCGGAGAACAGGGTATCTATGTGACCGATCCTAAGACAGGCATAGTTTATACCCTACAGGGTGTCCAGTGTGGTGTATTACATGGAAGTAAATTGGTCCTGTTTGATATATCTGAATGAATAGATGAACCTAAAGCCACTTCACGTTTTTTAGATAAATGGCTGCCCTCAATTTCCCACAATTCCATATAGGTGTTCCTAGCAAGACAAAGTTCAATAAGATGATATCTGTCAAAAAGGCTAAGAAGATCAGACAGGTCTTAGTAAAAAGAAAGAAAAAGTCAAAACTGATGAACGGGATGGAAGAATATCTTAATGAACTGGTGCCGAAATTCGTGCCTTATGAGGGTCCCCGCTGGTTCATACCGTGGGCTAGAAGGGTCAGGCCTAGTGTAAGGTATAAATTTGAGTCACTCTGTACTTACGGGAGGGCTGAAGTATTCAATAAGATTCGTGAAAATCGCATACAAAGCATTTTTAATATAAGTGGATACCCTAATACATTTATGAACTTAGCGGGCATCTGGAAACCCCCATCACTTATAAGGACAATGGTTCAAAATATAAGAGATAGGCACCGAGAGGATTGGAAGCAGGTACTTTTATTATACAAGAGTGTATTTCGCTTCGCCGACATGTTCAATAAACTTAGGCACTATACGAAGGTCACTAAGTGTATGAAGAATACTGTAAATCAGGAGGATCCTGTTACTCTAGAAATCCCTAAGAAGCCAGTCTATGTCTTGAACTTCCAGGGACGCTGTAGTTATGTGTATGAGGCGAATAGTCTGAGACGTGTCATGGAAAACCGCCTTCTTTCCTCTTACTGGATGTTTGTTGAGCCGAAGCCCCCCAATAACCTTTTATCTAATCAGGAATTTACTATGGGTCAGTACGTCTCTATTATTAGACAGTTGAAGGATTACAGGGAATTCTCGGTGGCTATATCAAGGTTCCGTGATGCCGAATTTGACTTGACTAAGTTTGAGAGGAATAATAACCAATATCTGAAGGTCTCGGCCATTGAGCGCCATTTCAAGGATGAGCCTGCCACTTCTAGGACAACAGTCATCGAATTTATCAAGGCCATGACCATAGGCCGATCTGTAGAACCAAAGAAGTTGGAGGCGTTTATCAGGGCCTATGATGTCAATAAGGAGTATTCTTACTTGAAACAGTGGATTCGTATTACTAAGAGGTACTATATTTCAAAGGAGCTGAATGACTTGGATGACCTGGACGATTTATATGAAGAAACTAAACTTCTGTCAGTAAAAATTAATAGCATGTTCTAAAAGTAAAATTGAACTGTCATTCGCACTGGTACTAGTTACACCTAATTAAGAATGACTGTTCTCAGTATGTTATTCGCAGATAAGACTCAGAAGGACTACAGTGTTTCTGAGGTGGCATCTCTGGCATTTAATCTGGAGAAGGGTTGGAGGACGAGTTCAGAGATTAGATTCAATGACGGCAAGGTGTTAGTCTTGGATGATGAAGAGTTCCTTTACGACGGCAAAGAAACTGACGTGTCTAACCACTACAAGTTCTTTGACTGCCTATTATATCTTGGATCTCTGTCTGGATCATCTACGACTGAAACACACATTTATGATATCCCTAAGTTATCTGATTACGAATGGAAGGTATCAATTAGGGAATATCAAGAGAACTATGATGACGAGGGATGTATCGGCTGTGGAGAGGAATACTCTTGTGGGGCAGGAGGATACTGCGCACCGTGTTGGGAGGATAGATATGGTTGTGGGACCTATTATGATGACGCGGTCTATGACACGGTCTAAACCCTACTTTCATATAGTGAAACAGTAATACACATGGGTCTTGTTGAATCCACACTGAAAACACAGTCAGTGAAGCCTCTCGTACGCCCTGATTCTAGCGCCCCCCTCCCCTCTTTTAGTCTAGAGTCGGCAAAATTCACAAATGGGAAACTTGGGTTCGTAGTGACATATGTGGATATCGCCAAGAATACTAACATTTCTAGTTATGTAATTAAGAGCCTTGTTATGAAGGGCAATAATGAAATAGTGTACGCCTGTGAGGACGAGTCCATTTTTACTTTTACAAGCGATAGTATTACAAAAAAGGTATATTGTTTTGCCCAGAGGGCAGGTCTTTCCACCACCCTTGTACGCCCCTGTGTGACTAATTATGAGAATATTGAAGAGGCTAGCCTTGATTTAATTAATACTTTGTATTCAAAGACTCAGGCTAATTTAAATTCAAACCTCGTACATATTGAGGTAAATGGTACTTGAGAGTCCAAGGATTTCTTACAAGTCCCTTTCAATTCAGAATAGATTGAGTCCCATTGAAGACTTGGTGGAAGAGTCATAGGGAGATCTATACCACACTTATATGCTCCGAGACATGATTTGTTTCGCAGCATATAACTGACATACTGCTTCAGAGCTACCTTAGTACTCTTACCTAGGCCCCTACCATGCGATAGTTCCTTATCCTTGGAAGGCCATTCATCAGGTATATCATCTGAGCCTCCTGGGAAGTAGGTATCATAAAACATTTCCTTATAGATGTCATTTTTCCAGTTAGTATTATCATCCATATAGTCCTCTAGGATAATTTGCCAACAGGGTGATGATTTCATAGATTGTTCCAAACCACATTGTATTTCATTTAGCACTGATTCTGTAACTACGAGGCTACTTCTTTCACATGTATAAGTTATAGCCTCTGGCCTAATAGGAAAGCAACGTCGTTTTCTAATTGATTCTTCTTGGTCCCAGTCTAAGACGGCATTTAATATTTCGGAAGGTGTAGCCACTGCTTTTGGTTCGGCAATAGATGACTCTAGAAAACTCTTTGGTATTGTGACTAAGACGAGGCAGGCCGCGAGTATGACTTGTTCTGAAATCTTTTCTTTGAATGCTTTAACAGTCTCCATCATGGACTGACGGTAGGAACCAGCGACTATATGTTTATTAAAGATTTCCCATAGTTCTTCTACACCTATGGCGCGACTCAGAATCCAGGCTTCCAGGGTTTTACCCCTCCTGATACAATCATTTACGGCTGCCTCCACCGTTTCGTAGACCTCTGAGTGTGGAAAAGTTGGTTTCCAAGATGTGGGTGCCACGGACCCCCGGATAAGAAGTTGGGCTACGGTGGTGTCAGGGATCGCACGAGACCATCTGTAGAGTGTATTTACCCATTGGTCTCTATCAAGTTTATTCATCTCAATGATTTCAAGGAGCACTGAATAACAATGGGTTCCGAAGCCGGCATATTGAATCCAGGCCTCTAGGAGTTTCATATCAAGGCCGTCCATCATTCCGCTATCGTATAACTCAAGGCCCCAGAAGACAGATTCAGTGTATTTCCTTTGTATTACCGAGTATATTAATGAGGAAACTACTTCCTGGTATCTATAGAGATGGATTGTAATCGAGTTTTCAGGATATTTCATTATTGGTGCCCTAAGTTTGTACGCGATTCCCTTTCATTTTTACTCCTAGAAGCAATAAGAATGGAGGGGATTCCTGACGCACATGAGATAATCCCAGGGATCTGGTTAGGAAATAAACGGGCAGCCTTGAATGATAAGTGGCTAAGAGGAAATAATATTAACGTGGTCTTTAATGCCACTAAGGATATACCCTTCTCTCCTATTATAAGGATGCAGTACCGGATTCCGGTTGATGATAATCTTCAAGCTGAAGAAATACGAAATATGACTCTCTGGTCAAATGAGATTGTATATAAGTTATTGAAAGAACATAATCAGGGTCATCCGATTCTTGTTCATTGTGCGGCAGGAATGCAGCGTTCCGCTATTATTGTTGGTATGCTCTTAATAATCAAGAAGAACTTGAATTGGATTCAGTCAATTCAGTACATTCAGTCAATACGACCTATCGCATTTCGCCCAAGTGCAAATTTTAAGGATAGCTTGATCGCATTTGATAAATGGTATCATGAGGTGATTCTGCCGAAGGTGACGAAGTTGGAATTGTAAAAGGCTTTGGTAGGGGGGAGGTGATTGTATCCCCAGGATATCCGTAGGGGTTACAGAGAAGCCTGACATTTGTTGCCTGGGCCATAGAGGAACTGTAGGGTATTGTGAAATCATGGGCTTGATGAACGTGCCCGAACATCCATGTATGGAGGGGGTAGCGAAAGATATATTCTAGGTCTTGGGCATAGTTGAATTGAGAAATCGTATTTTTGAATTCGGGTATAATTACACGGAGGGTTGGAGGGTAGTGAGTAACAACGAGGGTCGGTCGCCCTTTTGATATGTTAGCTAGCCCGTACTCAATAAATTCTTGATCCTTCCTGCCTTCATCAGATATCAAGTTGGACCATGTAGTATTATTAGGGGCAGATGACCAGCAGGTGGCTCCGAGAATCTGAACTCCGTCATAGACTTCTGCGCGACGATAGAAGAAGTGAAAATTATCCCACTGGGTATCAAGTTTATTGAACCAGGATATGACACTAGCGGGTACCTTCTTTGATCCAGGAGTTCTGGCATAGAATTCATGGTTTCCTGGTACATAGATGATACGCTTATATCTGGACCTTGCGATATCTAAAAAGTTATAGAGGGTTACTTCGTCCGGGTCACCGATATCGCCTGCGAGAACGAGATTTGGCTTACGTGCCGGCAGTATTTTTTCTAAATCGCCTTTGTTGTACTTCCAGAGATTCAAATGTGTGTCGCTTATCACTTCACCCTCAAAACTCATCTAGTTTAAAGGGTGAAATGCCATTAGGTCTTGTTTTATTTTTATATATTTCGTATCATAGCCTTATGCGATTCTTTTATACGAACCATCATGAAATAAAAGTATAGGAAGTTAAATGAGAGTGTTACGAAAACAATTACGATGACATGCTGTACTCCTAAATCAGACACGCCTTCAGATGTATGTATAGCCTCACCTGGAATTCCGTAAAATTCGTCCATATATGTTATTTAGTTTCGGTATTTAGACCGATATCAACCACGGGGTTATAGACTGGTTTTGGACGGGACACTTTTGGACGAGGGGGTTGAATA
>Ga0114975_10002220_pt1 | contig 13353 bp, 19 predicted proteins | sample S_130626_EF_Meta_FD_87031 | JGI IMG/M metagenome (GOLD analysis project Ga0114975, IMG submission 87031) | Freshwater microbial communities from Lake Simoncouche, Canada to study carbon cycling - S_130626_EF_MetaG | ecosystem: Environmental > Aquatic > Freshwater > Lake | place: Lake...
GCGTAGATGGGAAGAAGTATCTCGTCACGCATGGGGATCTATTCGATGGGATTACACGTCTAGCTCCGTGGTTAGCTTTCCTTGGTGATAAGCTCTATGATCTGGTGTTGGATTGGAACTCAAAGTTCAATGCGATACGTCATAAGTTAGGCATGGGTTACTGGAGCTTGTCCAAGTTTCTCAAGGCAAAGGTCAAGAAAGCTGCTGACTTTGTCTTTCAGTTTGAGAAGAATCTAGCCATGTATTGTAAGAAGCGTGGATTCGATGGTGTGATCTGTGGACATATACATCATGCTGAGATTAAAGACATTGATGGGATTACCTACATGAACGATGGAGATTGGGTAGAATCAATGACTGCACTGGTAGAACATCATGACGGTCGTTGGGAGATAGTAACATGGACAAAGGAGAAGGACGATGAAAGTCAAGAAAATAATCAAGAAGATGTATGAAGCATGTGTCAATCATGACACAGTAAAAGAGAAGAAGTTGTGGTTCAAAGCACTAAGGAAGTCATTGAAACATAAGCATACAGAAGCAATCAAGTAATAAGAATACCTTTCGTTATGAAGACAATTTTAGTCATTACAGACAACTTACCGGATCAGATCAATGGTGTCGTTACCACGTTCAAGAACTTGGAAGATCATGCTACTCGTGATGGGTATCGTATCGTTTATCTTGATCCCAGGCAGTTCCGTCATGTTAATGCTGTGGGTTATCCTGAGGTCAAGCTCTCACTCCCCATTGGTATTGGTAAGAAGATTGAAGCGTTATGCCCAGATCATATTCATATCGCCACGGAAGGCCCGATCGGCCTAGCATCTCGTTTATACCTCGATCGAGTAGGTCGAGTCTATAACACGTCATACCACACAAAGTTCCCAGAATTCATCAAGAAGATCTATGGCATACCAGAGTCATGGACCTATGCCTATGTGCGTTGGTTCCACAAACATTCCGGTATCGTCCTGACAACTACAAAAACAATGGTGAAGGACCTAAGGGATAACAAGTTCCAAGGTAACATAATCCCTTGGACAAGAGGCGTGGATAGAAGTAACCTCAAGCCCAGCATCAAACATAAAACTAATAAGATCCCAATAGTCCTTTACGTTGGTAGAGTCTCTAAAGAAAAGAACCTCGATGCCCTATGTATCTTATCAAACACATACCAAATTAATATAGTAGGGGATGGACCAGATAGAAAACGATTAGAATCAATCTACCCGAGAGTAAACTTCTTAGGCTACAAGCAGGGAACCGACCTCGCCAATGAGTATATCAAAGCAAATGTATTCGCTTTCCCATCTAAAACAGACACATTTGGTATAGTAATAATAGAAGCATTATCCCTAGGTACACCAGTCGCTGCATATCCTGTAGCCGGACCTATAGACATATTAACATCTTCTACAGGTGTAATGAAACATGATCTAGAAGAAGCTATACAAGAAGCATTACTATTAGATAGAAAAGTAGTAGAGAAAGAATCTAGAGTATGGACATGGGAAGAGTGTTGGAATATCTTTAGAGATAACCTACAGTAATAGAATACAGTATCTTGGTTAGAAAGATCAACTAGTTGATCAAAATAGTGACCAGATTACAGGTAAACAAACAAGGGTGACCTTGTAGCATACGAGATTCAAAAACTGATAGAAAAGGTGTTAGAGGTGTCAAATAAGCAGATAACCAAAGTGATTGTCTATTACTCAGACGGAACATTTGAGGAGATAATAAAGATGAACGTAAGCCCAGTGGCGCCAGTCGTCCCTATGCATCCAGAGAGGTATACGTACAGGTGCCAAGTGTGTGGAGGAACCCATGCTATAGGGATACAGTGTACTAGGCTCACGGTGACCTGTGGCGTAGGGTTAGAAGACTCAGGCCAATAGACCTATACAGAACAGCACATAACCCATTGATTCTAATGGGTTTTTTTTCGCCTAGAAATAATCGTTTAGAATCAACAACTTATGACACTATCTTAATCTGTATCATTCTAGACACAGTCTAAAGTTTATTTTCATTTAGCCCTGTACAATAGCTCGCAACTGGTGTATAATAGATCCATCAAATCAAAAAAGGAAAGTAAATTGACTAAAGTAAAAAGCACCTCTTCTCACTCTATCATGATCAGCTTTGACAAGGCTGCTTCTAAGTTCAAGTGTTCTATTAATGGTAACAAGTTTGCTACTAGCAAGCAAGACTACATCGAATACATGTTCAAGAAAATCACTGGTGAGAAGGCTACTTTTGCTGAGATCTCTGAGATGCAAAAGCCTACGGTATCAGATAAGTTCGGTATCAACGAGCGCTTTGGCTTCGTAGAGAAGTTAGTCAATATGGTTTCCTCTGGTGTACAACCCTCGGCTGTTATCACTGGTCAAGGTGGTTTGGGTAAGACCTACACAGTCATGAAGACTCTTGAGAAGTCTGGCATCTTGGACTACAACGAAGTCATCCGTAAGGCAACTATCGGTTCTTCTATTAACATGGCTAAGGTCTTTGTTACTATCAAAGGTTACTCTACACCTAAGGGTCTTTATCGTACTCTCTTCGAGAACAACAAGTCAGTTATCGTGTTTGATGACTGTGATTCTATTCTTAAGGATCCAGTTGCTTTGAACCTGTTGAAAGGTGCTTTAGACTCATACGGTAAGCGTATCATCAGCTGGAATGCAGAGTCTTTCGGTAAGGATGACGATCTTCCACGTACCTTTGAGTTCACTGGTAAGGTAATCTTTATCTCTAACATGGATCAGAACAACATCGATCAAGCTATTCGCTCACGCTCTATGATGATTGACTTGTCTATGACTGATGACCAGAAGATCGATCGTATGGAACACATTGCTGCTACAGACGAGTTCATGCCTGAGTACGAAGCTGAACACAAAGCAGATGCTCTCAAGCTCATCCGTGAGTTGAAGGACGAGTGCAAAGAGATCAGCCTACGTACATTGATCAGTGTTACCAAGATCCGGTCAGCAAACAAAGACTGGAAAGACTTGGCAGCTTATGTATTGTGTAACTAATAAGGAATCTATATGAAGAAAAAGACTTTGAACCAACTCCTCATGAAAAGGTTAGGCCTTAAGCCTACTCTAGGACAACTACTTAGAAAGAGGCTATCTAAATGATGTTAGTAATCAGAACCCAAGTACAGGAAAACTACGGTGCCCACGACTGGGACGGAGAAGGCCAGTGCCCACAGTACTGGAAGTTCAAGGGTGGATCTGAGTACAAGATCACCAACGTTCCATTGAACATCGACCATAACCAGATAGTCAAGGCTTCTGGTATAGAGCAATCAGGTGACTACTTCATTGAGTCCATCATTGATTGGTCTATAGAGTCAGACGACTACCTGAGCTGGTTTGAGAAGAGTCAACTCGACTACGAGGGTACCATTGCTTGTAAGGAACCCACTATAGACTATGAGACTATCTCTACGTCTGAGTATGCTAAGGCCTGTGTATGATGAGTACTACATTGGTCTATGAGTATAAGGGATACCAGTATAGGACCTATCTGGACGTAGAGGAAGACAACATGAAAACATTCCACTATTGTTATAAGGATGGTAAAGAAGTAAAGCTACCCTATGACTTCTATAACCACAGTCCCTACTCTGATGTGCCATACGAATCTTTTGTGTCTATAGTAGACGAGTACAGCGCATCTTGAAAACCGTCTTTATAATAGGGTATTTCGGACGGCCATCTACTAGGGGTTTAGTGGCCTAACTGTTAATATGAAAGGTAGAACTGTGATTACGTTTGGACCGCTGTTTTTTAAAAAATTTTCCTACGGGAAAAAGCAGCCTGAAAACGGTTGCGTACGTGTGCCACGTATGTTGGAAAATATAGTTGTATCTAGCCCTGTACAGCGGGCTTTGTTTGTGGTATAATAGATCTATGGTGGTTTTGATAAAAGGGATTATATAATGGTTGTTTACTTACTACATGAATACGTAGAAGATCTACATAGTGTATTAGCTGTATATGCTTCTGTTGATAAAGCTGTTGCTAGCTGTAAAGGTATTGCACTACAACATGGATTAACTCAACAATCTGATGATACTTCTATTGCTATAGACTATAACATGATTGGTTCTACTAGTACTAATCCTATCATTGTTGAATACTGTAATAGTAATTATGATGCTGTTGTATGGGTTGAATCTATGGAGGTAGTTGAATAACATGTACAAACTGTTTAAAGAGACTACTAAGGATTGGTCCTCTCCCGTTACTAACCACATATACATGCTTTCTCCCGACAAGCAGTGGATGTATGGCATGATAGTTCCTGGTACGCGTGAGCTGCGTGTATTCAAGAATAGGATTCAATTCTCCACTCGTTATAGAACATTTAAAGTAGTTACACATAAGGATCAAATATGATTAGAACTAAACAGCCTTCTAGCTCCCCGCTGATCGTAGATTTAACTGGCCCAGACGGTAATGCTTTCGCTCTACTGGGTATGGCTAAACGCTGGGCTCGCGACCTCTCCCTCGACTTTAAGAGTATTAGGGATGACGCCATGTCCGGAGACTATGAGCATCTCCTCTCTGTACTAGATAACCATTTCGGTGACTACGTTATATTTGAAAGGTAATATGAAACTACTACTTGCGGTAATCCATTTAATCGAGGCTAGAGCTTATCTTTTCGCGACCTGCCTGCTTTTAAGTGTGGTAGCCCTCCTCTCCCCTAAGTTATGTCTGACGGCGCTGAAAGCTATTAAAGATGACAGTACCAGTTGAAAGAACCAATGCTGTAATTAATACAGAACAGTTTCTATTAGATCTACTTGATCCGCATAAGACTCCTCGAGTTCCTTCTGCAATTAGAGAACGTGCTCGAAGCCTGCTTAGACATTATCCTTCTAGGTATTTTATGGATATGATTGCTGAACGAGAAGATAGTAATGAGTTCCCCCTCCACACTAAAATTTTTGGAAAGAGTTACAAATGAGTCTAGATGTTGATTTGATGGTGACACAACCTACAAGTGTCTATAGCGCCAATATTACTCACAACCTGAATAAGATGGCAATGGAAGTTAAACTCGGCGGAGGCTTAACTTTATATGAAGTACTCTGGCGACCAGATGAGCATGGTATGAAGTTTGCTAGGGATATCTCTGAGCATCTAAACATGGCTTGGAATATTCTCTACTCAGATCCCGAACATTTTAAGAAGTTCAATCCTGAGAATGGCTGGGGTTCTTATGACGGGCTTTTTAGATTTGTTACTGACTATAGAGAAGCATGCTGGGATAAACCAGATGCAGAATTAAGTATCTCACGATAAAGGAATATAATATATGGCGTATTTAAAATTAAAATCATACAGAACACCTGGATGTATCGTTGTTAACACCGAGACTATCCTTGCAGTAGAACCTAAGGTTGATGAAGACCAATCTACATACACTAACATCTATGTAAGTAGTGGACGCCTAGAGGTAGTTGAATCCCTAGATTATATCTTTAACATGTTGAATCAGAACGCACAGACAATTACTTCTATGGAAGCACAGTAATGTATACCCCTCGCCAAGAGTTTAAAGTTCCACGAGATGGATACTTCCTTATTGATGTTGAATGGACACATGGCTTTAAACATGTAATCGCTTGTCGAGGGTATAACCTTAAGTCTTGGCTAGACTTCCAAGAGAAGCTTGGCAAATTCAACATAAAAAAAGTGACCTACAAAGAGGTCACTAATAAGGTGTGGGAAAAGAAGCGTGCTAGTTAGGCACCATAAGCCATGCCTCTTGACCACTGATCATCTGGTTCCCAATTAGTTGTCTTGGTCTTGATGATAGCAGCCTGAGTAGTATTGTTATTCACAGTCTGCTTAGATGAACTATTACTTACTGCCGCACTCGCTGCCGCCGCTGTTGAAGCCGCGGCATCTTTTGCTTGTACGTTCTCTGTAGTAGTTTTCTCAAGTGCCTTAGTAGCTACACCAGTTTCCCCAGTTGCCTGTACAGTACCACCTGCTGCAGCGCCTCCACCCTTAGGATCAGGTAGACCTAATAGATCTAATACTTTCTGTTTGATGTCGATACCAGTAACTTTAGATAGACCAGAGAATGGTGCTAAGAATCCAGTAATCATTTGAGCTAGCATGTTCTTAAACATGTCGCCCCATGATATCTCACCCTTGAATGCTTTAACTAGTTCTTGAATCATGCGAACTGGTGTCATAAAGAAATCTACAATTCCATCAACTGCGTTCTTAATTACGTCTTGGAATGAGAAACTATCTAATGATTTACTTGCGTTCTCAAAGCCTAACATACTTAGTACCCAAGAAGCGCCATCTTTCAATAGATCTAATAGACCACCAATCAATCCATTTAGAAGACCTGTTAGTCCTCCCTTGACTGCGCCAATAAGTTTATCTATGAAGCCGCCTTCGGTTTTATCCCATCCGTCTAAAGCACCAGACACTGTATCAAAGATTGACATGATAACTTGAATAGGAATTAATATCTTACCGATAATGCTACCTAATACTTTACCAAGCTTAAAGAAGTATGAAAGTTTAGAACCAATGCTTTCAAAGAATTCTACAATTGCTTTAATAAAGCCACCACCACTTTTGCCAGCGCCAAAGACTTTGCTGAAACCAGCATAGGCTTCACTAAGTACTTTTCCAATATCGTCTAAGAATCCAACGAACTTGCTAAACGATTCAGTTAAGAATTTACCAATTTTAGATTCACTTAAGAAACTTCCAAGTTTAGTAAAGATTCCTGTAAACCATTTCCATCCATCTTTGATTTTATCTACGAGAGTAGTCCAACCTTTGCCTTCACTAGAGAATAAACTCAATAGAGGTTTGAATACTTTTCTAAAGATGTTAAGGTATTCTTTAGCAAGACCGATAACTGAACCTGCAAGTAATGCAGCACCAGCTAAGATCATATCTAATAAGCCACCCTTCTTTAAATCTTTACGAAGACCGGCAAGTTCTTCTAATGATTTATCAAGTGTAGACTTAATAGAGTCTTCTCTCTTATTATCTTTTTCTGTTTCTTTAGCAACTTCTGCTTTACCTTCTAATCCAGAAAGATTAGATGTAGATGCTGCAGCACTGACTGACATGATTACCGGCATCTTTAAGATGTGATCTGTCATATCAGCAATATTACTAGAGATGTTAGAAAGAATAAAATTGCTTGCGACGATTAGTTCGCCATTATCAATACTTTCTTTTCGTAGTTGATCGACGAGAGTTCTTAAAGAAGACTCTCCGCCGGTTCCACCAGATTTTGATTTATTATTTTTTGCCATTTTATTCTTCTACTGTTAATGTTTACTATTAAGCCTCTTGATACGTTCATTCTCTTCTTTAACATAATCTACTAACATAGCAATATAAATTTCTCTCTCCCACGGCAACATCTCATCTAATTCAGTTAAGCTATACTTGTGATGTTGCATCATAATAAAGTTAGCTCGGTAGTAATTTTCCAAGCTATCGTGTGAGAGAGCTATCCGAAAAAACTTTCTAATCCTTCAAGGACTATGCTATTATCAAATCCACATTTCTCACATTTGAAGGTTTCTGTATGAGATAACTTTGGTAACTTATTAAAGAAGTTTTTAATCTTCTCAAATTGTTGTTGGTTCAATGACTCAATAAAGTCTTGAACTTCTTTCTTACTTTGTGTAGCCACATCATATACGTTATCAGTATCAAAGATCTTATCGATACATGCACCAATAACGTTATAGGTATTCTCTACATCTGACTTCTTACTATCAATGTTACGTAGTACATCGTCTGACGCTGGGAACTTCATGATTACACCAACAGAATCACTAAGCATAATCTTAGTATCTGGTAACTCATCTAAGTTTAGTTTAATATCTTCTAAACTAATATCTAATTCGTTCTTAGCATCACATGATTTACACGCTAAACCAATGTGAGCTTTCTCGCCAACAGACTTACTTCTAATCTTTAAGAATAAAAGTTCTAATTCTGCAACTGGTAAATCTTTAGCTTTAAGTTCTCCAAAAGTACAAGTGTCAATGATATCATGCATTGCTCTCATAATTTGCTTTTGGTCTTGTGACTCTAAAGCCATCAATAAAACTTTTTCTTCTTTCACTAAGAATGGACGATATTTAACTGTCTTCTTGCTTAGTGGTAAATCAACTTCAAATGTAGGCGTGTTTAAAATAGGTAATGCCATAATATGCTCCAATAATTAAATGTTATAAACCAATAGTTCTTCCTACTGAACCAAGTAATACTTTGCCCTTTGATAGGACTGATTCTACGAAACCTTCTTCTGCCCAATCTTCATACGTAAATGTGATTGAGAGTTTTTGTAATGTGCTTTCAGATGTATTAGATAAATCGTATGATGCAACTGTTGTTGGATATGCATTCTTTAAAACACATGTATAAACAGGTTTATCTCTTTGATCTAATTGCTGAATGATAATGTCTGTTGCATAAGAAGAACGATACTTCATTGTCATCTTCTTCTTATTAAAGATTCTACCTGTCCAGTTCTCAAAGAACTTCTTCATGTAGTGATCGTTAGTAATATGAAACTGCATTGTCACATCGTCATTAATATAGTTATATGGCATCTTAATAGACATCATATTATTTGCAAGTTCTGTTGTTGAGATCTGACGACCAGGCATTGTAACTTGATCACATAAGATTGAAACATCTCGTGGATCTTGGAAGAAATTATTTCCAGTGTTAGCGCCTTGACCAAATGCTTTTGCAATTAGTTCTTGTGGGTCGAAACTAATAAGTGGTAATGGCATATAAACCGCGTACCTGTTTGCAGGTGCGAGTCCGCCACGTTTACTTACAATCGATTTAAATGTATCTACATTCATACTTTTAGTATCTTCTTCTTAGAGTCTTTCCAGACAGCCTTCTTATTTGCACCTTCGAATCGTTCGGTAGGTAAGAAGATTGCGGTTTCCCATTCTTGAGATGGAACCATCATTAGTCTAGATGTAATGTTTGTTGTTAGATAATGTTTAAAGCATGGTGCAAATTCTTTAAACCTCTTTGAGCCAGATAGTAGATTATAGTTTAATCTAAATCTTGTCTTCTCATCGAACTCAGTCTTACTTGCAATGTCCATTAATTTATCTAAGAACAAAGCACGAGTTAATGGTTTTAAATAATGTAGGTTAAGTCCATAGAATCCACCAGGTGCCGGAGCCACTGCAAGGATTAATGGGAACGTATCATAAAATGGTAGAGTCTCTTTTGTCTTTGGATCATATGTAAAGTGATACATGTATCCTGGAAAGAATCTACTTTTACGAACTAAGTTTGGATCTTTGAGGAATGAAACCTCATTGATACGTGCAATTCCCTTGATACGATTAGTGAACCACTTCTGTGATTCTTTCGTATAGTTATTAATCCCAGCACTAGCTAGTTCTTTTTTTAACTTGTCAAATAGAGAGATTGCCATATATCTATTTATTAAAGAATTACGATGCCCATTGACCTAATTGTGTCTTCTGTCCAAATAGCAAAGGTCCACCCTCTATCTTTAGCATACTCTTCAGCAGCTTTCCATTTACATTGATTCTTTACGTAATTAGCAGCTTCTGTCAAATAACGAGCAGTCTGTCTTGAAGGCTTCTTTGGTGGAACCGTTTGATTCTTTGGTTTAATCTCAATTAAGAAAGTACCTTCTTTTGTAGTGAACTTAAGATCGACAAAGTATCGATGGTGCTTTTTATCTAAAGGATAATAATAAGGTACAACTACCTCTTCACTAGACCACTTAATGATCTGCGTGTTCTCGTCACACCACCTGAAGACATTACGCTCCCACAGTGATCTATAGATGATATTCTTAAAGTCGCCCGCATACTTTGCAGGATTTTTAGGTTTAAAGAAACCTTTGTAGGTTGCCATATAAATAAGTAGGTCCGTATGTATAAAAAAGAGATCAACCAATGCTTGACAATTTAACTAATTTAGTCAACTCAGCGCTATCAGAAGTTGCTTCAGCTTTCTCCCAAGTTTATGGTGGTAAGAAAGTAAGCCTTCGCTATCCGTTAGGTGACACAGACAAATTCCAGAACATGATTAAGTTCACTGCTTTGTCACGACAACAAAAGAATAACAAAGTTGATAAGTTTGTCGCGGCCCCTGAATTTGCTGCATCAACACTTGGTGCTGTATCTTTATATATGCCTGCTGGATTACAAGTAAACGATAACTTATCTTATGATAACGTCGACACAGGCATTGGTGGTATGTTAGTTAACACATATCAGAATGCTGCTTCATCATCTGAGTTCTTAAAACAAGTTGCTGCTGATTCTCCACAACTAGGTGATAGATTCATTTCACAAAAACTTGCTGAAGCTTCTGGCAATAAAGGTATTGTTGGTGGTGCAGCAGGACAACTACTTATCAATCGTGGTGAAGTAGTTAACCCTCACACGCAGATGTTATTTAGATCACCAGCACTACGTCAATTTAACTTTAGCTTTAAGTTAATGCCTAGATCTAAAGCTGAGGCTAAAGAGATTATTAAGATCGTTCAATTCTTCCGTCTTGCTGCATATCCTTCTTTAGGTCCAGGTGCTTCAGAAGCTGGTGCTCAAGGCGCTAATGCTAAACAATTAAGTATGGCTGCGTACACATTCCCAGACGTATTTGAAATTAAGTACATGTCTGGTTCAAGACAAAATACTAATTTGATTAAGTATGGTAGAGCATATCTAACTTCAATCAACGTTAATTACAATGCAACTTCACCTACATTCTATGAAGATGGTATGCCTTCTGAAATCGATTTGGCATTAACATTCCAAGAAACAAAAGCTATCTCTCGCGAAGATATTAAGAACGGATACTAACCATGTCAAGTTATTTCCAAAACTTTCCACTAACACAATACGATCTATATGGTGATAACCAAAAGACTGATGTTGTAGATATCTTTCGTGTTGTCAAAGTTAAAAAGCGTTTTAAAGACGACATTACATTCTATACATACTACACTATTCAAGATGGTGAGCGTCCAGACGTAGTGTCAACTAGATTATATGGAAGTCCAGATTTTTTCTGGACATTCTTCATGGTTAATGATAACCTTGTAAACATTCATACTGATTGGCCATTATCAACAACAGACTTGCAAAAACTAATAGATAAAAAATATGAAGGTGTTGCATTAACAACTAATGAAGATATCTCCAAAAAGTTCACAAAGGGTAATACTATTGCTGGACTAGTTTCAGGTGCACGTGCAAAACTACTTGATAAAGATCCAAACTTAGGTGTTATTAAGATTGAACCTATTAGTGGAACATTTGTTGCTAATGAAATTGTTCGCGACATCTTAACTAATGAGTTCGCTACTATTAGTAATCAAGTATATTTTAAAGATGTACCACATCACTATGAAGATGCAAATGGTTACACTATGAAAAGCGCTATTGGTGCAACTCCAGTAACTAACCAAGAATATGAATTTTTATTGAATGATAAGAAGGCACAAATCAAAGCCATCCGTCCACAATATGTACAAAGCATTGCTGATCAATTCATTGATCAAATTAAAATTGAAGATCAATAATGTCAACGAAGTTTGAGTATTCAATTGAGTCTGTATTACTTACTTCATCAGTAGGTAAAGAGAATGAGATCAAAGATTTAGTAGTTGGTATAGACTTCTATGAATCTTTGTCATCGCCATATATTAAATGTGAGTTGTCTATTATTGATGCAGCCAACTTAATTGAATCTGCACCTATCATTGGTCAAGAGAAGATTAATCTGCATATTAAAGATTTAAACACTGGTAATACAATCAAACGAGACTTTTACATAGCATCTATTAATAACTATGTAAAAGGTAATGGACAAACTGCAATGTACGTTTTAAAACTTGTCACTGCAGAGTATATGATGAATAGTTTGTTACTAGTATCTCAAGCATTCACCGGCACTATAAGTGATTCAGTTAATAAAATTACTAAAGACTATTTAAAGAGCACTATTAAAACTGTTGAAAAAACTAATGGTGACTATAAAGTAATTATTCCAAATTGGAATCCATATAAAGCTATTGAGTGGTTAACACTACGTGGATTAAGTTCTAAAGGTTATCCATTTGTATTTTATGATACATTAAAAGATGGTTTAGTATTCGAATCATATGAAACGATTTACGCTAAAAGTATCTTTAATAAGTATGTGCATCGCGGTGGCAATACAGCTAAAGATGATGCTGATCAAAAAGCAGCAATGATGAATACTGCTTTGCAATATGATATTATTGAAATGTCTAATACTGGTAAGAATATTCTTCGTGGCGCATTTGGACAAGGTATGCATGTAATTGATCATGCAAATAGATCTTATAACTTTATCACATATGATTATGATAAAGACTTTAAAAAGAAAGATCGCTTAGATAAGTTTCCATACATCTCAGATCAGTTCACTGTTAATAATAAAAAGCTTAGTGAGTATGATGCTATTCATACAACATTATATAAAAACTCATTAGCGTTTGATACTACGAATATGAATAACTATAATAACAAAGGTGAATTTACAAAGTTAGAAAGTGATCCATTCATGTACCAAACTGGTCTTGTTAAAATTACAATGACAGTAAAAGGTAGAACTGATTTAACAGTTGGTAAAGTTATTGATTTTGAAGTAGAACGTAATAGACCAGTTTCTATTAATACATCTAAGAATTCAAATGAATATCTTTCAGGTAAGTATGTAGTACAGAACATTCACCATAAAATGGAATCTGGTAAATACTATATCATTATGGATGTTGCAAAAGAATCGTTGGGCAAAAAGGTGAAGAAATAATATGATGCAAATGTTTTGGTTTACTGGTGTTGTTGAAGATCGTGAAGATCCACTTGAGATGGGCCGAGTGCGTGTTCGTATCTTTGGTATTCATACTGACGATACAACTAAGATTGGCACAGGTGATTTACCTTGGGCTAATGTGATGATGCCAGTTAACTCTGCTTCTATTTCCGGAGTAGGTATCTCTCCAACTGGATTAGTTGAAGGTTCATGGGTTGTAGGTTTCTTTGCTGATGGACCTAATGCTCAAGATCCAATCATCATGGGTTCACTACCAGGAAAAGCTGCACAACCTTTGAATGAGTTAAAAGCATTTAAAGATCCAAACTTAAAATATCCACGTTGGTTTAATGAGACTGACGTCTCACGCAATGCACGATTTTCTACATGGAAAGACACACCAGCATATGCAACTCGCTATTCAGCTAGAGTTACATCTGTCGATACAGCAACTCCTCCAAAGTTAGACACTACACAA
>Ga0114975_10002223_pt1 | contig 13346 bp, 14 predicted proteins | sample S_130626_EF_Meta_FD_87031 | JGI IMG/M metagenome (GOLD analysis project Ga0114975, IMG submission 87031) | Freshwater microbial communities from Lake Simoncouche, Canada to study carbon cycling - S_130626_EF_MetaG | ecosystem: Environmental > Aquatic > Freshwater > Lake | place: Lake...
ATCTGATAATACTTTGCAACCACTGAACCTGTTGCCGAAGGTTGAAAACAAACCCTAACCACATCACGCAACTCTAAAGCTAACAACAAGTTTTGTTGAGCAGTAGTCAAATCGTGTAAAGCAACAGTAATAGCAGAAGCCCTATATTCTGGTAGACGAAATTCAGCCAAATAACTTGTAGCCAAAACTGCGGGTCTAGTAGCAGAAGTAGTCAAATTATCTGTTTGCGACCAAGAAAAATTGCCATAACGAGAAATAAGCGCAGTATCTGAAGCAGTAGCAGTAGCGTTCACACCCACAACTTGCACATTGTTATACATCTGATCTGAAGCATAAGTTATCTGCAAATCAGTAAAAGGAATACCTGTGCCATTACCATACAAAGCGCCTTGAGAGTTCTGGTCAGCGAAAGTAACTAAAGTAGGTGCAGTTGCAGTTGAAGCAGTTGAAGTAACTAAACCTGAAGAACTTATACCAGGTGAACCAAGCCAAGCAACTTCATAACGAGTTGTTGCGCTAGTTATACCTGGATTAGAAGCCCCATCAAAGTAAGTTCCAGCAGAAGCACCTTGAGCAATATTTTCAGCAATAATTCCGTTAGCATAAAAACCTACAAGCGCAGTTCCAGTGCCATATAAACGAAGTTTTAAACCTGAATAACTTATATCACCATAAACTGCGGTAGCCGAAATCTTTTCCCAACCACCAGCAAAAGTAATAGTTGTCGCTGCGCTACCAATAGCCCCAGTATTAGCAGCATTAACTAAAGTCAAACGCATAGTCATATCTGAAGCCTGCAACCCATAAACATAAGCTGTGGCAACGACAGTTCCAGCAGAAGCCTGATCAGGGTTATATTTCAAAGCGTTCACTTCATTGAACAGCATTTCGGTAGCATTATTCGCAGTAACAACTTGAGCCACATTTGCTGTTCCTGATTGATAAGGCGCAGAAGGGTCTATTGTTGTTGCTGTTCCATAAACCCAACCAGTCGGAATAGCTGTTCCTGTTGCTGTTGAAGCAGTAGCAGTTGATGGCGGTGAAATAAGGTTTTGTCTAACAACATTTGTGTAAGTGTAGTTAATGAAACTACGATCTTTGAATGTATAGATTGCTGAAGAATCACTATAAAAATCGCCAGGTTCACTGCGAGCAAGATTCTGTAAATAAGACAAAACATTGTTACCCGAATCCTGAGTATCAGCACCCACCATAGTTATGCCTGCTTGAATACCTGCATAATCGGCTGCACTCCAAAGAAAACTACTTAGAACACGCTTCATCCTGTTACTTGTAGGTTCAACAACTCCTTGAGTTCCACCGGCAAAAGTATAGTTACTGCCTTTATATAAAACATCTAAAGCAGTTACTGTTGCTTGACCATCTAAACCTGCTTGATCGTAACTAAAATCCCAAGTTTGAATAAAGCCTGTAAAAACTCTTGTAGTCGTATTAGCGTTAACACGAATCTTGCCACCAGGCTGAACCATCGTATAGCCACCAGCAGAATAGTAGAGAATAGAGCTAGTATTTAGCGGGTCAAAAATACGAGCATTATTTACAAAAGTTATAGATATTGTGCCAGCCGAATAGTCATCTAAAGCCCTAGAAATACCACGACTAAAAGAAATACTTTTTACATAGGCCGAAACATCAACATAGGCACTAGAACCAAACTGTATTTCAACAAGATAAGTAGGCAACGCCATTTATCTGCCATACTTACCAGTAGTTAAAACAGAAGGCAACGCACCATTAAGTTTTACATACTTAGCGATAGCATCAACAGTCGCTTTAGGATCAGCATTAGTAACAGTTATATTAATGATGTTATTAGTTGCCTTATCCTTTCTAGCTTTATTTTGAGCAGCAAACTCATCCGCAATACTTTGCTTAAATGTTTTACCAGTTGTAGGATTTATGTCGTTAGTAATATCTCCACCCATACCAACACCAATCATTGGTGCAAATTTTAGAAAACCGCCCACTTTATTTGCAATACCAGTTTTACCACCACCACCACCAGTAGGTGCAACAATAGGAGTATTACCGCCACCACCTGGAATAGCATTTTTACCTTGAATTAACCCCATAGCGGTTACAAGTGAAGCAATAGCTTTACCTGTTGAAGCGAGCACCATAATTGCCTTTAACGCTATAAGTGCAGGAAGCATTTTTACAAGCGTGCTTCCAACATTGGCAAAACCTTTCATAGCATCACCATTACCAAACAAGGCAAAGAAGTCTTTTACATAACCGAAAGCATCTTTTACAGCGTTCTTGATATCTGTAAACATTTTGCTTGCATCACTGTTAGGGTCTTGGAAAGAATCAAGAAATTTACTAACTTGATCTATTGGTCCGCCATCTTTACTAATGTAATCAACAAAATCTGAGAGCAAAGGCAAAATGACTGCACCAAGTTTTTCTTTCAGAATGTCCATACTGTTGTTGAACTTCATAAAAGGGTCGGCATTGATTTCAGCCATACCTTTGTATTCTTTAGTGAAATCACCTAAAACATCTTTAGACTTCTTAAGTTCAGGAAACATTGCAATTAGAGATTTAGTATTTCCATCGTAAGCCTTGGCAACAGCGTTAGCAATTTTTGTTTGAGATTTACCTGAACCAGCAGCAGCATCAAGAGTTATAGTAAGAAGTTTTTGAGCCTTTGTAACATTGCCGGTAACATTTCCAAACTTAGCGTAGGCAGGTCTAAGGTCATCGTCAAGAATTCCCGTTTGTAAAGATAGTTTTTCAATAAACTTATCGGACTGCTTAATTTGTGCTTTAGTAGCACCAGCATTTCTAACTAACTGAGTGTTCAACAGTTTTGTTGATTTAGCATCACCCGCAGCAGCTTTAGCAGAATCTAAAAGCAAATCAGTTATCTGAGATATGCCTACACCAATACCGATAGCACCGATAGCACCCTTCAGCCCACTAAAACTGCCTTTGGCTTTACGAATACCTGAATCATCAAACTTAGAAAGTAACTTAATAATTACGGACATTAGTTGAGTTTCCTGTTCACCTTAGCTGCGTATCGTTCAAGAATCAATTTTATCTCAGCCTGCACCATAGGCAGACTGTTCTCGGCAGCAGGATAAACAAAATTACTTGCATTTTTTGAACGAAGATGTTTAATCATCTTTTGACCTTGAGTAGTAGTCCTATGAGTTCTACTGCCATCCTTATAAGGATAAGACTTTGTTACAGGATTCAGGACTGCACCTGATCCTTTACCAGCAACATCAGCTAAAGCAGTAGCAGGAGAAGAAACAACAATGCTCACTAAAGAAGTTACAGCAAACTTTTTTGATGCCTTAGTTTTGAAGCTAGGTTTGACTGTATCTGCCGCGACTTTTACACCCCAACCTAAACGACCACGCGTATTAGCGACAGGTCTAACACTAGAGATAAAAGGGTTTACTTTAGGGATAGCGGATTTGATTGCAGAAATAGTAGGTTTAGCCGCAAACTTTACTTCTCTAACCAAAACTTTTTTCATACCAGGTTCAAGCGCTTCAAGAGCCTTAACTATTTCTTTAGCGTTAAATACGACATCGCTAGCCATTACCGCCCCTTTGATGTTGCAAAGCAAACAACATAGTATTTAGCATCCGATCTGATTCCTGAAGCAAAACTGATGGCGCAATACCTGTGGCAACCGAAAGATTAGCAATCAACCAATGCTGAGAATCAACACCGAGCGCGCTTAGGCTTTTGGGTCTGCAACCTGCACATCCCCAACAAGGTCAATCCAACCATCAAAGTTTTCACCAGTTTTCTTTAGGCGTGTTACAGCAAGCCAAGCAAGATAGAGCAGGTGAGTAACTTTTTCTAATTTATCCACACCAATATCAAAATGAGCTTCCCATTTGACGATATCGCCGGCAGAACATTTGACTTCCTGAGAAGTGCCATCAATAAAATTGATTGTAAGAGTTATCTGATTCATACAATAACCCTAACCTATTTGTTACGCTGTTGCGCGGGAAACAGTTCCAGAAGTAGGCCAAGTAACTGAGAATGTAGCCAAATCACCAATCTGACCTGAAACAGGTGTTAGATCAGTAACCAAACAAACAGCAGTGTAAGCAGGGTTATTTGCTGAAGTAGCTGTGCTAGTCGGCTTGATAACGACAGTCGCGTTAGAACCTAGAAGCGGCCAAAGAGTTGCATCAACAGTAGTTGTAGCGTAATCCTGATTGAACTGAAGTGTTAGAGAACCTTCTTTTAGACCTGCAACGCGGGTAACCCAAGTTGCACCAAAAGCAGTAGTAGTGATGTCGTTAGCCGAAGTCTTTAGTTCTACCTGTGTAAGGTATGAAGCCAAAGCAGTTGATCCGTTGATGCTAACGCTAAAGTCTGTTGCGACAAAGATTGCCATTTATTATCCTTAACTTGCGAACACTTGAACCGAGAACTCGGCACTGTAATAGTCTAATGCATTTATAGATATAGAACCTATGGCAGAAGTTTCAGCCACAAACACATCAAAGGCATAGCCACCTAAAGTTCTATCAGATTCGATAGCGTATTTGATTGAGCCTGCCCCTGGCGCAACATACAAATCCATGTTCTTTTGAGCAGTTCTCTCAGACACTCTACCAACAACGACAGTAACTTTAAAAGTGTATTCAGCCATAGACCGATTGTTTTGTTTGTTGTAGCTGACCTTATCTAAACCGATCATAGCCATAGGCGGATTTACTACATCAGGCAGCGTTTCAACAACTCGAAGCCCAGAGATTGTTTGAAGGTTTGTTGCTAAAGCAGTTCTAAGATTACTGATAGCCATTACGCACCAGTTCTAAGAAGCCTAAACGGATTGATTAGTTGCGCAACATCACCATCAATGTTTGAGCCAACACGCATAATTCCCATGTCCGAAACACCGGCAACACCAAGCGGAGATTCTAAACGCTTAAACAATCTTGAAGCCTGAATGATTGTCGCAAACTTAATTGAATCAGGTGTGGTAGCCCAACCAAAAGTTCCTGTAACTTTCACTAAAGCCATGTCCGCCCAAACAGGGAATAAATAGTTATCGGTTGCGGTTATAGCGTAGTAAGGCGCATACGATCCATTTGAACGCTGATTAGGGTTGATTAGCTGATAATCGCCTGACTGCCATGTTGTATCAAAAATAAGCGGGTCTGTGCTAGAAGTTTTGATTTCAGTGATGGCCTGAGCATCATCAATCCAACACATAAAACCATCGTTTGCTTTGTAGTAACGCACTTCACCTGGCGAACCTGAATAGAAGTATCTGTTGCAGTATTGGTCAATCATTCTGGAAGCAGAATTTATGCTGTTCTCAATCAAAGAATCATCAATAGTGTCGGCAATTCTTAGAGCTGCTTTTACATCCGCTAAAGTGCAGTAGCCATTAGTTATAGCCAAAATAAACTCCTAAAGTCTGTTCTAGTTTACCTTCAGTCTTGCTATACGCTGTTTCAAATCAGTAGTAGAAATGCCTGGTGTATAAGGAACATAAACAAGCTGAATCTCTAACTGATCTAACCATTCTCGCGTGAACTGCATTTGAGCATAATAATCTTTGCGAGCCCAATCATCACCAATAACAACATAGTCAGGCATAACCTGTTCAATGCTCGGCTTAGAATCTGCCCCGCCAATGTTAGCAATCACAGAATCAACATATTTACAGCCTAAAAGCACTTCTTTACGCTCATCAAAAGACATAATAGGCGCAGAGCCCTTATACGCCTGAATGAAGGCATCAGTGTTCAAAGCGACTACAACTGCACCATCAGACCCAGCAAGCCTTCTACAAGCCTTCAGGAAGCGCACATGAGCAGAATGGAACAAGTCAAAAGTGCCACCGGTATAAACAATCATTCCCACGAATTAGCCCGCCTAACCTGCAAACTCCAAGCCCCTTCACTAAAATCCTTATCTTCAACCTTCTTTTCAAACAGCTTATGATTCCTGTTATAAGTCAAATCATTCTGCGAATGAAAACCTGAATTTAGTGTGCTCGAATTGTCGTGTCTGAGAGTCGCATAAATAAAGTTTGCTTTTACCCCAGCCTGCTCTAACCTGCGCTCATAATCATTATCTTCAAAATAGATTGGATGAAAACGCTCATCAAACAAACCAGCCTTCAACACCGCACCTTCACCAAGCACAAAACCACTCCATTTAGGCATAATGCTAAGAAAATTGATTGCTTCAGTATCAGTCTTATCAGCTATCTTTTCTAAAGCCCCAGGCTCAAACACAGCATCATCATTCACTAACAGCCAATACTTAGCAAAAGGTGTCGATTTGACTATCAGATTTAGCCCGCCACCATAACCTAAACCGAAAGGCACTTGAATCAACCAAAGATTCTTAACCAAATCAGGCTTTACAGGTTTATAAGATCGCTTACCCGAATTATCTACAATAACCAAATGCTCAATCGGATAGTCAATGCTAGCCAAAAGCCTGTCTGCTAAATCAAATTTGCTGTAAGTGAGAAACCCTAAAACAGGAATCACTGCTCAGATAACTTCTTGATTAGTGGCTTCCAACCTTCTTGATAAACCTTATCTGCATCATAATTCTGAGCAAAAGCCAATGTATCAGGATAAGTATTTCTACCCCGCTGATAAGCCTGCTCAAGCGCATCAACAATAGCCTGCACATTAGGCACATTAAACCAAGTGTGTTGCCCAGCATCCCACAAAGGTTGCCCATTCACTAGGAAACTATCAGGCCCTGCAAGCTCAGCAGAAGCAGCAAAATTGCTAGTGATAATAGGCACACCACAGGCCTGCGCTTCAATCTGTGGCACACCAAAGCCTTCACCATAATTAGTAAACAAGCCAACATCCCAACCAGAATAAATAGCAACCAAAGTATCCTGGCTAATTCCATACTGATAAGCAATCGGATCAACAAACTTCACCTGCTCGGCAGGCACACCACAAGCAGCAAGAATGTTAGGCAACACAAACCCTGACTGCTTTCCATAAGGTTCAGTATGAAGATAAAGCATCACATCATCATGCTTTTGAGCAAAAATACCGAAAGCAAGAAAGTTCTCTGCAACCGCTTTACGATGAATAAAGCCACCAGCCTTGTTAGCGAAATTCATTCCAACAATAAACTTATCTTCACCACCACAAAACTCACGCCCACTAATACCTTCAGGAAGATTAGGGGTCGGCTTAAAAACAGTCGTATCAATAGCATGCGGAATATACTCGCTTTGAATACCCGCGTTCTCAATCATCGCCTTACCAAACTGCGACATAGCAATCGGAGTAACATTAGGCTTCTTCAACCACTTCAAAACATTCTCAGGCGCAGGCTGATGATCTACCGGAGTCCAAGAAGCAATAGGAATACTATCTAACGCAGGTGAATCTAAAACCCAAACATCATAAAGCGTAATCAAAAACGCAGGCAGTTTAGCGTTCTCAGCCTTCCAATGAGCATGATGCAAAGGCATCACATCAGTAGAGTATTGATTCATGCCACGACTGTAATGCGGTATAAGCCCTGACCCTGTTTCAATCGTGCTATTTACACCTTCACCACCATAGTTAGAAAGCATCGCAACCTTATGCCCATCAGCAACTAACCGCTGAATAACCTGTTTAGATTGAGTGCCATAACCAGTCGGCTGATTCAAAGAATTGCTATACCAAGAAATACACGCTTTAGAAGTCATACCTAAAAGCATAATAGAAAAACCCCCCAAACCTTTTGAGTTCAGGGGGTTTCTCTAATGAAGCAGGATTAGCTTGCGCCACCCTTAAACTTCTTGATGTTTGCAGTCTGAACTAACGCAGAGTCAATTCTCCAGGTCGCTCTCCAAGTGCTAAGTGAATTACCAAAAGCATATTCATCGCTTCTGTCGACTTTAAGGCCACCAGCATTACGAATATACAAACTTGCCAAATCTCCGGCAGCAACTGAGTTCACACCAACAGCAGGGTCTGGCATAGCAGGAGTTTCAAGCACTGGCACACCGAGAACTAGGTCGCGGCGATCCTTTGAATCTCCAACTTGGAATACATAGTTTCCAGCAGTATCCTTTAGCTTACGCAACGCAGCAATAGAAGTCTTGTTTGCAAGAACTGCAAAAGAAGGCTTCTGACGAAGTGCACCATCAAGGCTGTAAATCAAGTCAATGATCGAATCTGCAGTGAAAGCACCAGACACACCAGTTGAACCAGTTACACCAGTTCCAGCAACAGGCAAGAAACCAGTAGGCTCAACAGTTCCAGTTCCGTTAACAATCTTGTTTGCAATTGCAAAACCTAGGCTGTTACCAAACTGACCGGCAAGGAATCCAATAATATCAACGCCACTATCAGCAATCAATTCTGAAGACAACTGTGCGAGCGCGCTGAACTTATATGCACCTAGAGTTGTAAAAGCGTTAAATGCAGGCTCTGAAGTTCCAATGCTTACACCTTGACCAACGATAGTTGCAGTTGAGAAAGCAGACTGTGAAGGAATCTGCAGGTTCTCACCAGAAGCAGTATTGATTACAGTTGCATACTCAAGAAGCGGGTTTACAAGTCTTGCAACTTCAATTATAGAGTCGAAGAAACTTGTTGGCACAGGCGCGCCAGTGCTTGAACCGGTGATAGCGCGGAACTCATGTCCACGAATTTCACCCAACGCCATCTTGCGAAGAATGTCTGCATCAGAGTTAGCTGCACTAGTTCCAGCAAAATCAACTGTTGCTGTTTGCATAGCTTCGGCAACTTTTGCTTCACGCTGCTCTAGCTCGATTAGTTCATTTCTTTTGTTGATGTCTGCGGTTAGAGAAGCATACTTTGCTTCATCTTCGCCTGACCAAGAACCGCCACGCGCTTCAACTGAATCAATCAGTTCCTTAGCTTCATGCCATGCTTTAGCCTTTGCATCAACCTGTTTTGCGATAAATTCGCTCATGGTTTGTTCCTTTCAAGAACATAAATGTATAAAGGGGATTTTGTTTAGATCAGAGATAAACTCACATATCTTGTATCAGGGGATAAACGCGCCTAACAAATAAAGTCTATACCAAACATTTATACAAGATAAAAGAAAACCCCCTAGGACAAAGTAGGGGGAAAGAAATAGTTTTCTTTTTTAGCTTCCAACACCAGAAGGAGCAAGTCTAATTATACTCGCTTCATCAGCAAATCAAGTTCCTTTTTCTTCAACTCTAAAAGCGCATTAGGGTTAGTAACTTCAGGGTCTTGCTTCAAAACCTTACCTAAAGTATCTGTAAGCAGATCGCCCTGGCGTTCAGTCAATTCATCGCCTGACTCTAAAGCCAAAAGCGCATCAGTCAATTCTTCAGCAGACACCCCACGAATCTCAGCAAGGCGAGCAATCTTAGAAGCAAGTTCAGTCATAGCTCTAACACTAGCCGAACCTTCAGTGCCAAGATAGGCAGGGAACGCAGTCAAAGATGCTTCGTGAATGTTTACACGCTTTAGAACACGCGTGTTAGCGGTAGGCCAATTATCGCCACCAGCAGGAACACGAAAACCAAAACTAAAACCAGTAACATCGCCACGCTTAATTAACACTGCTGCATCACGCCCAGCATTAGTATCAGGCAAACTAGCCATCACAAGCAAACCTTTATCATCTTCAGATAGTTGTAAAGTGCCTGCCCTAGTTGAACCTAAAACAACACTTGTATCGTGATTCCACAAAAGTTTGATGTCGTTACGAGAATTGAGAGAATCTCTAAAAGCACCAGGCTCAATAGTTTCAGTAAAAGGCAAAGGCTGAGAAGGTGAATTGAACACTGCTGCATAACCCCTAAGAGTCATACCATCGCCTTCTTGACGAATCTCAAAATCAGTAAAACCCTGTCTACGCTCAATACCCTTAGTTACACGCTCACCACGCTCATGCAACTCAGCGACCTTAGCCGGTTCAACAAAACGCACACTATCCATTTCCATCATAGAAGGATCAACAGCAGGGTCAGCAGGCACAGCAGGTTCAGCAACAGCATCAACAAGTTCAGATAACTGCTCAACAGTCATAGACAGATAATGAATCAAATGTAAAGTATCAGCCTTTAAATGCTCTACCTTAACCACAAGCTCTTCTTTACTTAACGAATAATCTTCCAACTGTCTATCTTCCATTTCATTAGAGTTTTCTAGTATCAAATCTAAACCATTCCTAGTATCTTCAGGCAAACCATTCACCCAATCTTGACCTGCATCGCCACCCCAAGCATCCCAAGCCACACGACCAGCAGAAGGAAAACCTTCATCCCTATTATCAAAACCCACAGCAGTTTTATCTACTTCATGCCTGGCAAAATAACTAATCATCCTATTTACAACATCGGCAGAAACATCCGCACCCGAAGCCAGCTGATTAGCTCTCGCACGACCCACAGCAGTAAACCCACTGCCAGCCAAACCATCAGCAATCCACTGCAACGCACGCTTCGCAGCAACAGCAACACCTTCAGGCGGACTATAAGAACCAGAAGCAACAGCACGCTTCAACTCACCGCCAACAGGAATCTTCTCAGCCAAACTAACTGCAACCATCTGATCTATCGCATCCTGCTTATTAGCATGCTCACCCAAAACAGTGCCATCATCCTTGACTGTATTCCAACCAGAATCAACTTGTTCAATAAAGTAAGGCATCAGTCTTGTTTCTGCACAATCACACCAAGAGAATAAGTCCCAGATGTAGTTACAGCGTAAAGAGCATCACCTGGATCAAGAGTTAACTGCAAGATATTGGCAGAGTTTATATGGACAGACTGTCCCTGCACTAAACCACTTCCACCAACCCAAATCTGCCTACTAGCAACAGACTCAAGATTATGCAGAGTTACCTTTACAGAATTGATATCAGGGGCAACAACCTGAGTTAAAGCAGTCCCAATAGAATAAGCAGTTTGACTAATCGGCATTTATTCTCCCGTTTCATAACTGCCAGCAGGCACAGTAGTAGGATTCTGTAACTGAACTGTCGGCAAACCAGTATGAGCAATCGGGTTAAGTCCCAAAGACTTCAAAACATCTTCAGGCACAAAACCCAACCCAATAAGTTTCTGAGCCATCGCAACTTTAGTTTCATCTTCAGTCAAAGAAGCAGCACTAATGTTCACATTCGCCAAAGGCACACGAACAACATCGCCACCATCAATCGGCGGCATATTCTCTTTACGCCTAACTTCATTAGCAGAGAACACACCATTCTGAAGCATCTTCGCATAACCTTCAATACGAGTCGCATAATCGCCACGAAGAAGGTCATCAGTGTTAAAAGATAGAAACGCAAAATCAGGTAGCAAAGTTGAGAAAGCATCTTCAAGTTTTGCAAGCCAAGGTCTAAGCGTGTGAGTAACAAAACTAATCATCTTCATTTCCACAGAATTATAGGATTGCCCACCATTATTTAAACCAATCATGTCTGTCGGAACACGATAAGCGCGAGCAATATCTTCAACAGCAAGCCTACGAGAATCCAACATTTGAGCCTGATCGTTAGCAACCTGAGTAGCTTTGAAAGTAGCACCACCAGACAAAATGCCGGTCTTATGCGCTTTACGATAACCCTTATGCGCCTTATCAAAACTGTTCGACAAATTCTCAGCTTGCTCAGCAGTCAAAGCACCAGGATATTCAATCACACCAGAAGTTTGTGTTCCCTGCCCAAAGAAACGCGCAGCAAACCCTTCCAACGCAATAGCCAAACCAATGTTCTCTTTCAAAGTATCAATCGGTGAACGACCACGCAAATCACCAGCCAACAAAATAGAACCAGCAACATGCAACACTTCATCGGTAGACAAAGTTTTACCCGCTTCACCCACATAACTAAAAAACTTTTGACCCAAACTATTGCGGGTAACAGAAACACTCAAAGGATTCAACACAATCAGATTAACTATGTTGCCAGAGTTGTCCCTAAAAATACGGATAAACGCATTACCATCAGTGAGCAAGCTAATCAAAGTTTGCTGCCAAAATGCCACACTAGGAATAGACACATCAGGCTTAATCACCCAAGCAGGTCTAGGGCGGTAAGGTGTAGCAATACCATCACGCCTAATCAAAGTATCAACAGGCAAAGCCGAAATAGTATCTGAAATTAGTGAAACACAAGCCCAAACAGCGTTTACTTGGAACGCAGAATTGTAATCAACATAAGCGGCAGACTGAGTTTCATAAGAAGTCAGATCACCTGCACCCCACAAAGACTGAAAAGAAATAGCCCTATTTTCGCCTGCAAGTTTTCTAAGCATTACTTATCGCCATTCTCTAACGCCAACCCAAACAATAAGACACCCACACCAATAGCTAAAATGCCTAGCGGAAACCAAACAAAACCTAAACCAACAGCAGTAATAACAACACCACTAGCCTGCAAAATAGTCGCTAACATTCTCATCCTTAGAACACAAAAAACTCAGGCACAATATCAGTATCTAGTTTACTTGTTGCGCGGTCATATGCGATAACAAACGCGACAGCAGCATCAATCCTGCGCGAACTATTACGCGACTCTTTCACAATACGAGCACCCATGTTATCTATCTTCAACATACAGTTATCAAGATGTCGAGCCAAAACAGGGTTACCATCATGCGTCAAAGTGCCTTCAGTAACAGCATCAAACACCTTCTGAGTAGCTCCAATCATGCGCCTAGCCGAAGTCGAAGGCCACTCAACAATAGGCAAACCCAAATCCATCAAAGCCTGCATAGTTCTCTGCCAACGAAAAGGGTCAAAAGCAATCTCCTTTACCCGCGAATACTTTTGGCAAAACGCAATAATAGTTTGCTCAACATCTAAAGTATCAACACGCCAATCATCCTGATCTGTCGGCTGCTTCTCCCACGCCTTAACAAGAAACACATGAGCCTTCTCATCTCTAGATTTAGGGACAGTAACCGCAACAATAACTGTCGCATCCCCACTAAACGAACCATCAACACCTAAAACAATATCTGTATCAAAAGGCACATCAACCTGAGCTGTAAGCGTTCCCCATAACCCTGAAGGCAACCACGCATTCTGAGAACTCACCCATTGATTGCAACGCTTAGTTCTAAACTCCGCTTCCGGTGTTCTCTTCACCATAGATTCAAAATCAGCTTTAGAGTTCAAATCACCATAGCCTGGATTAGAAGCAACCCAAGTGCTCTCTAACCTATGGTCGGCTTCAAGTGGTGCTTCCCACCAAGCCATATAAAAAGTAGGGTCATCAATCTCACCCCGCGCAACTTTCTGCCCATACTGATAAAGCTGATAAGCAGTCGAATCATGCCCAGTTGAATCAGACTTGACACCGCAGGTAGTAGTAGCCAACATCATAGGTTGCCTACGAGAAGCCAT
>Ga0114975_10002224_pt1 | contig 13346 bp, 14 predicted proteins | sample S_130626_EF_Meta_FD_87031 | JGI IMG/M metagenome (GOLD analysis project Ga0114975, IMG submission 87031) | Freshwater microbial communities from Lake Simoncouche, Canada to study carbon cycling - S_130626_EF_MetaG | ecosystem: Environmental > Aquatic > Freshwater > Lake | place: Lake...
CGCCCTGGGCATCGTAGAACATGACATCACGATCGGCCACTTCTTCCAGAGGACGACGGGCGGGTTTCACGTTCTTCGCTAATTTCGCGTAATCTGAGGGGTCCATCGTCACCGTGTTAGAATAAACAATCCAGATGACGTCGGGTTCGCATGGGGGAACAAGGTTGGTTCCCGTGTACGTGTAGTACGCGGGTGTGTCGGGAACTACATCTTGGAGAGACCACGAATTTCCGAGATTGACCTGCTGATCGGAATCCGAGTAAGGGACAAAGGCATTGAAAAACTTAGCAGATGCAGTATCTCCCGGAGATGTTCGGACAATCACGGACATGTTCACCGTCTTTCCCGAAGGATGTGTGAATGTAGCAACTAGTTCAGCCTCGCCAAACACACTGTCTAGAGAATGCTGAGCCGTAGAGTAGAGAACCATCTTTTTGCACGTGTACCCATCTCCATTAAAACTGGCTGTGGGTGTTCCGTTGGAAAATCCCGTGAGAGTAAGTCCATCGTTCGTTGGAGTTTCCACAGTTGCCTGTCCGACAGAAACATCGTCCACTTTCCATTCGCATAGACGGTCGCATGGGAGGGCAAAAGACTGAGATAAATTAATGGGAGATTGATGGGGAGCGCCACAGGCCTTGTACTTATCTGGCCAATCCTGAACACTATCAAAGATGCTCATCCCGACCGATTCTATTATTACACGGGCAGACGTTTTCTTCTGGTTTTGTAATAATGAGTAGTGACCCCACAGTGAGTCTAGCTGCTGCGTCCCTGACGTTCAGCATTCTGTCTTTTATTACCATCGTCGTTGGTCTCCTATTCCTGGTATTTCCCGGGTGGCTGGAGACCATTAAGAGCGCTACCAGCACTATCTCCGGCCCATCGTCTGGGGGATTTCTGGATAGTGTGAAGGTATTTGCCGTTCTTGGTGGAGCTCTTGCCCCTGATATTGTTCTCCTCATCGGCTTCATCTCCGACTTGATGAACATGAAGTTCCGCTTCTCCGTTACCAGTCTCATCGGAATCTTCGCCGTGATTGTTCACTGGGGTATTGGAAGTCTAGTCTTTGGATCCGCCGGATCGGGCGTCCTCCAACAGGCGTCACAGGCCGCTAGTAACATTGCTGCATCCATCGCCCCTGGCCCATCGGCTCCTAGCGTATCTCCCGGAAATCCGTCAACATCAACGGCATCGCAGCTTCTGGGAGTGGGAAGCACGACCCCTCCAGTCTTGAGTGCCCTCGGAAAGAAGGCGGAGAAAGCCAAGACTGACGCGGAATTTGCCCAGGCTCGTGCAGAAGCTCTTGGGAAGGCTGCAGCGGCATCATCAGTGGGCACACCGTCAACGCTAGACCTCAACGACAGCCCGGCAGCCGCAATGGCTCGTAAGACACGCAGCGCTTCCAAAAAATCGGCGGAGGCAACGTCAAAGATGGCGGCAAATAAGTTGGTGGGCGGAACTCAACTTCCCAGCATGATTGCCGACAAGTTCAATCCGTGTGCGATTCGTGGTCTTGGTATGTTTGATGTGAAGGGATCCCCGATGGGACTGGCCGCCCTTGCTGCCGTATTCTCTGTCTACTTCCTCGACATGACGGCGGGAAAGAAGCGCACTACCACGCAGATCGGAGGATACCTCGGATTCTCTACCCTTGCCCTCCTGTTCAATATTTACGCGTACCGGGAGTTCGGGTGCTTCCAGGATCCTTCCATGATGGGAATTGTAAAGTCCTCCGTGTTCCCACTCGTCACTGGATTCACCATTGGCGGAATCGGGTACTCTGTCCTGAAATCTAGGTACGTAGACTTCCTGCCGCTCGATGGTCAGGTACTTGATACCGGCGATTCTACCGGAAGTGGGTCCAGCGTTCCATCTGAAAACAATCCTAGCTGCTCGGCTCCCAATGATGATAATCAGATGGTGTGCGATGCTTACCAGGACGGAAAGCGGATTACTTCGGTAGGGTTGAGCTGAGGCGCTTGGCGAGGGCAAAATAGCCCATGAGCTGCGTCCCCGAATGACGACCAACCTCCACACCATTGCTAACTGCTACCATTGTTGGGACGTGCGTCACCTTGTGTATCCTCGCAAGATTGCCGGGATCGGCGCTCGTGTCCACCGTAATCCATGTGAGCCTAGGATGATCCTCCGTCAGCTCGGAAACCACTGGCTTCACGGCCTTGCAGGGACCGCATGTAGGAGACGTGAAAAAGTAGATCGTCGCGGTTGCGGTCGCCATCGTGCACTGCCCTATATTAACTATCTAGCTTTTCAATGGTTAAATGGGTCTTCTCAATGAGTCGATATGCAGCCGCACCGTGAATCTTGGTCTTTTCTAGATCGTAGGCTCGGGCATTCATTGTCTTCTTGAGTGCGGAGATAAGTGCCGCTCCGAGAAACTTCTGATCCAGCGATGCCGTATTGGCTAGAATAGCCTTTACGAGATCGGTCTCCGATAAGGGTGCACCCATAATCTTCAATGGAATACCTGAGAGAACCTCATCAGCAGTGGTTCCCGTGCGTACAACCTTCTCTACCAGCTCTTCAAACTTGACCGGACGGCCCAGTTCGGCAGCTTTGGTGGCGAGTTGGTCGGCGTAATCGTTCCACTTGCTATCGGTATCCTCGCCACCCGTGTGTGCCCGGACATGCACGAACTGGTGAGGAACGCCCTCCAACTCCTTCAGAATCTCCTCGAGAAGTACTTTGTGAACCACCGGCTTTCCCTCTGCCGTCTTCCAGTCCCGTTTCTTCCATCCCGAAACCCACTTGGTCAGGCAATTAATGGAGTACTCGGAATCGGTGCAGATGCGTAGGCCCAAGCTTGGTATGCTGCCGATTCCTTTGAGAGCTCGGATGCCCTCCAGGATTCCAGTAAGCTCAGCTGTTTGGTTGGTTTGAGATCCGTCAGCGGGAAGTGGGCGACCAAACGATTCCGACGGTAGACTCGGATATACAGCTGCAAACGCCCCCTTCGAGTTCTTACGACCATTGTCACGCGAAGAACCATCTGTGTAGATACTCAGCATTGGGTGTGTGCTTTACTGTACTACACGAGATGCTGCGTCCGTTTTTATCTGTTTCCATACATCTACGATCCTCTTTGTATCGCCGGTATGCGTAGGAGATACTATGTGGGGCTCGGCCTTAATCACTCGGGAAATACACCGACTCTGAATCGCTGATTGAATGTTGTTCATGTATTCTACATGAAACCATACGCGCGATCGGTAACTCTTCGTTTCCAGCCACCGACGAAGAGACTGCTGGCATGCGAGTGATAAAAAATGAGCATGCCACACCATCAAAAGCTTGACGCGTTTCGTAGATTTGGATGTTACCCAGATCTCAAACAGCTTTCCAAACTCGTCGACGGAACAAACGGATGCTGCATCAATTTCGTGTGGATCAAGCATGTCCTGGTGTTTTTCTGTGTACTCTTTCCATACCCGAATCATTTCACGATCATCAAGGGGTTCGTGAAATAACATATGAGGGGGAGGACACGCTAGATTCATTTATCTATCTATATACTACTACTCCTTCAGTTCCGAAACTATCTTACGAACGGGAATCGTCTCAGACACGACATAAAGACTATTCTCCGTCAGAACGATATAGCACCCCTCAGACTTAAAAAGGCGCTGGATCGTCGACGTGTACTCGCTCTCGGACTTCACCAGGTACTTCGTATCGTCCTTGACGCCGATGCAGCACTTCTTCTCGCAGCTATCACGCCAATAATCTAAAAGAATCGGGCGGTCATCGTCAACTGCGATCTGGGCGGCACGAAGAAGAATTCCAGCGGGGGGTAGAACGGTGGGAGCAGACGCTGAAGCAGGAGTAGGGGCAGGGGCGGCCATGTGTGTATGTATTGTGTCCTATCCTGCGTTTAAATCAAACCTTACGAACGCAGTCCTCCAGCTTGAACCGCGAACGCATACCGAGGCATGGGGTCTCCGTCTTGGGAATCGCCAGAATCAGCTTGGCCTTCTCGGAGATAAACGTGTCGTCCTTACCGAACAGCTTGGACATCTCTGAGAGGAACGTGACGACCTGGTCCACCGACTCGGAGACAGTTTCGTTCTTCTCCTTCCGAATGTTCTCGGTGAAATCGGACAGAACTGTCTCCAGAGCTTCGTGCAGCAGGTCCTCAGAAATCAGGCCGCGAGTGTGGAGCTCGGCGGCAAACACGCCGAACCCCCGCCGCAGCTCCTTCTGCTTGTTCCACGTGCAAACCCGGTTCTCAAAGTCGGGCTCCGACGAGTTCGGGAAGGCGATGGTCTTGGTCTGGTCAAACATCTTGTTGAAGGTGTCCATCGAGCAGTAGACGTGGAGATCCTCATTGATCTCAGGAACAGCCTCGCACAGGTTGGCGAACATGTCGGCCATGAGCTTGGCGTAGAACGGCATAGAGACGCCGCGATCAAACAGGTAGTTGACGATACGCATACGGAACGAGTTGTCGCGCTTGGCGATCGTGTCGGATATGGTCTTGGACCGATCCTTGAGATTGGAGGCCACAACCTTGTTCACGATGCCCTGAATGGACTCGTAGTCGGGGTCATCCTTGGTGCGAATGGTCGCCTTCAGCTCGGCGATAATATCGCGGCGCCACTCCATCTCGGAAGGCTTACGGTGCTGTGCGAACTTCTTGTAGTTCGGCTTCTTGATGTACACAGGGGCCACAGGAGCCATCTGCATGGCGGAGATCATGTCCAGAACGGCGGATGGGATGGAGAGATGGGTAGTCGTGCGAAAGGCGTAAAGCATGGTAGTGTTCATTCTGATGGGCGGTGACTCTGTTCTAAACTGAGAGAAACTGGATCCGTTTTGTCCAAAACGGATTTACGAATCCCTAGATAAGATAAGTAGCGGCTACAATCATGACTACCCTTTCCATCACTACCCCCCTCCCATCCATTACCGATACCACACCATTCACGAACACGTGGGTGCTGTGGTACTTTGATCCCCGTAACAAAGACTGGAGCCTCTCGAACTACAAGAAAATCGCCGACCTCTCCACCCCGCAGCAACTCTGGACCATTATTGCCGCTATCCCCCGTGAAGCCTGGGAATGCGGATACTTCTTCTTCATGCGCAAAGGCTTCCGTCCCATCTGGGAGGTTCCCGAAAACGAACAGGGTGGATCATGGAGCAAGAAGATTCCTACGTGCGACCTCTACGACATCGCCATCGACCTCGTCGTCCACTCCGTTGTGAGCGCCGACCACATCATGAATTCAAAGAACGAAGCGTATGTCGGCTTCTCTACTTCGCCTAAAGGCGAGTTCAATATCGTGAAGCTGTGGACCAATACTACAGCAGTGAGCAGCGCCAAGACATTCCTGAACTCCAACATGAAGATGACGATCACGGACGATGTCGTCTTCACTGCTCACAAATCTCGCCGCTAAATATAATACGAAATGGCTACAGTCCCACGACGCGGTAATTTTACACGGCGGAAACGTCGTTTTTCTTATGTGGGAAAGTATGAACCTTCGCCTCGGCCGATGACGCCTGGGGACGAGACGGAGGATTATTCAAGCGCGGAAGAAGTGGATATTGATGATATAGATCCTCGTCAGGTCGCGTTAGATGCAATGCGTGAAGAGGAGAATCGTGCGATCCTAGAGAAGACTATACGAAATGCTGCTGCCGCTGCAGAGGAAGCAAAAAAGAAGGGTCCGATGGTCCGTGTCGTTGATCGCAGGGAAGCACTTGCTCGACATATCGCAAATGTTGTGAGTCCGGGAAAGAAGGTAACAATCAAACTCAAGAGGCGGGGAGAATCAGGAGGAGGAGGGCGGTCGAAGAAGTACACCAAAAAACAAGTAAAGACTCACGGCAAACACAAACAGAATAAACATACAAAACGCCAGCCAAAACGCCGAGATTAGGCGGGGGTTTTGAACGTGTTGGGGAACAAGCTCGGCAACCTCAACGTAGGAATGCTCGTCGGTCATATATATCTACCGCTTTCGGCTGTGTAGGTGCCTTAAACTTCTGGAGCAGTTGAATAGCCTCCTGGCGCTTACTGCCTGGAATCTTATAATCCTCATCATTGACCCGCTCCCAGAGCGTCGTCCTACCATACATCGTCTCAAACGGATGATCTGCCGGAGATTTCACTCCCATCTCCCTCAGAGTATTCAGAATACCGTACAGTTTGCCTCCGTCATCCGTCATGACGCAGAACCACGCATCGTTCAGGAGGACAGACGGGTCGTAGGTGGGCTTGCGCTCCTTGCCGACATGGCCGTACAGAGACGTCGACGCCTGGTCCTGACCCAGTAGACCAAAATCGGTCGCCATACTCTCGAGACCCATGACGTTGCCTACGCTATCATAATCGTAGTTAGATACTTCGGGCGCTTCCTCGGCAGACTTACGAGCCATCATACGCTGACCACCCTCAAAGGAACGTTCCAGGTACGGCGGAGGCTGATGGGGGCGCGAGGGGTCCATTGTTCTCTTGAACCCACATTCTTGTAAGTTCTTTTACTTGGATACCACCGAACTGTAATCCGAAGGTTTGAGTTTTGCATTTGTTGCCTGAAATGCAAGTCCTATTAGGAGAGGCATCGCCATATTTTTCAAGAGAGCTGATGCCCCCGTGGTTGCATAGGTCAGCGAGTACCCACCCAGAATGTCGTTGTCGTTCTTCGCCTTTTTCACCATTTTCTTTGCATATTCCGATACCGCATAGATCATCGCCATACGTGTATCAAACGGTGTATCCACATTGAGAACAGTTCCTTTAGGTAAGAGGGATGAAAGGTCCTTGTTCTTGTTGAAATCATTAATGAGTTGGGCGTTGGGCATACCGTACACAAACTGAAAAAGAGCACCAAGCGCCCCGCCCTGTCCGTTCTTCACCAGATTATCGATGCCGCCGGTAATCGAGCCATACAATTCATGCTGCTTCGCCGCTAATTCCGCGAGTTTGGTAGCATCGTACTCGTAGTGTTTATCCAAGATACTTTTGACTTGGCTAATGAGGGTGGCCCAGTTCGGGAAATTACCCTTCATGTTCGTGAACTCTTCTCTCCGTCGGTTCTGGCCGTAGAGAACAGCAAATAGTATAAGAACAGAGACTCCTATCAAGACATATCCCCACTTCATTATTATTCGTATTATTCTTTAAGCAGAGGAATTGGAGCAGGGCATCAGACACAGTTTAATCTCCCCGAGGTTTGCGATAACATACTTGATCATCATGAACCAATCGTTCTTCATGTAGAGCTCCAAGTTGTTGGAGAGGTTCGTGCACTTCGTGAAAAGCACGAGATGGGGAAGAGAAAAGGTCCCGGAAATAATGGCGTTTGTCTCCTCCTTCTTAATGGAAAACTCCGAGTCGGAATCGCCCAAGACCGTCTCGCGATTGGCGAACTGACCCTTGCACGACAGAACTAAAGTACTGCCCACGCTCTTGATATCTACCGTCTTCGCCATCAGCAGGGTCATATCCCGGCACTTCTTCTGGAAATCAATCGACGGCATCGTGATACGCGCGGAAAACTCCGTAGACGGCATCTCAATGTTCGGCTCGTCGCGGTCCAGCAGGGAGAGGGAATACCGCGTGACCTCCTTCTTGTCGCCGTTTTCCAGCAGAACACGTAGGTGGTTGTGGTCGCCCTTCTCGATATAGAAGGTGAGCGTATCGTCGTTGGTCGCCGTCTTCACGATACGATACAGGTGGTCGGTATTGAGACCAATAACCGTCGGCGTAGAGCAATGATACTTCTCGAACCGTCCAGCCTCCAGGCGCATGTGAACAAGGACCGTACGAGTATTGTCCATCGCCGCCATCTTGATCCCGTCCTTGTCGAAGGTGAAATTCATCTCGACCAGAATGCACTTCAGGGCCTCAATGAGAGTACGAATGGCTCCTGTCTGGACAGTCTTCGCCTCCACCAGGTACTCGGTCATTTTTATTAGTTCAGGGCGACATGCTTAAACCAAAGTAAACACAAACCCCAACATATACCCACACAGAAACTCTACGATGTCCACAAATACATTCACCTCTTCCACATCTAAAAACTGGTAAAAAATGAAGAGAGGAACCAGCATCCTGATCTTGGTTGCGAAAACGCCAAAGGCAATGTGCCAGAATGAGTTCCAGTTATCAGTAAACAATCTCCGAGGAGAATATGTCGTGGATTTACCTCTGGCCACTCGTTTTTTTGGGAGCGATGGTAGTTCTGATTTTGGTGGTTCTTCTGATGGGGGCGAATCTTCTTTTGGGGTTGGCGGTTCTGTCTCTGTATGGACTAAGTCCAAAAGAGGCGCTATTTGATTCGGTGGTAGAACGATTACGAAACGAATCGGTGGAAGAGAACCTTCAGGCAACATTTCCAATGGTGGAATGTCCTCCCGACCTTCCGCCAACATGTATCTTTGTTTGGAACCCACACGGTTTAATTTCCGTTTCGTCCGCTCTCTTCAATTCTCTCCGTGTATGTCGCCATCCCAATTACAAACCGAATCATGTGGTGTCTCTGCCCTTTTATCATTACATTCCCCTCGTAGGTGATATCGGACGATACGTAGGAGCCATCCCATCCGATTACGGAAGCATCAAGAAAACGGTGGGAAAGGGCGAGTCTGTGTCCGTGATGCTGGGAGGCGTGAGAGAAATGAACTTGGCCGATCCCCGCAAGATGGTGCTCTATATCAAGAAACGTACGGGTATCTTCAAGATTGCTGCTGAAACGGGAACGCCACTTGTCCCGGTAATCACGTACGGAGAGAATGAACTGTTTCCCCGTTCGGACAATTGGGTCGTGAATCAAGTGAACACGTGGCTCCATTCCACCTTTGGGTTATCCGTCCCCGTCCCAAGCTGGACGTCGCTTCTACACTGGTTTGAAGTGTCGTACCGACCGCTCAAACCAATACCTACCTATGTTGGCCACCCCGTAATAGAGAAAGATCCAGAACTATTAAAAGAAAAATACATTGCCGCGATCCAGACCCTGTTTGATAAAACCTCGCCCCCCGATTATAGCTTAGAAATTATTTAGTAAATCTCATCCTCATCATCGCCGCCGCCCTTCTTGCCCTTCTTGCCGTGCTTGACCTTCGTGGGCTTACCGTTCTTGATCGTCCAGCGGTGTCCCGTCTTCTTCTCCCACTTCTTCAGCGTACCCTTGCTCTTGGCCGACGCCGACTTGCGCGCCGACACGATCTTGCCGTACTTGTTGTACTTCAGCTGCTTCTTCGTCAATCCGCCCTTTGTGTGATGAGCGGTCCCGTGCATCACCTGTGCACGGGATCCGATCGCGCGGCGTGCACCTCCACTCATGATTTCATCGGCCATTTATTAGTATGCCCTACATTTTTCTATCACACCTTCAGTTTTGCCGCGACATCGCCGTCCGACAGAATTACTTCAGACGGCAGTTCAAGGTAGAGAATACTGCTGAAGAACGGAGATATCCGGTTCTCAAATACCACGCTCCTGATCTTATCGTTACTCGCCAGAGTTGAGATCAGGCGCGATTCAAGAACTGTACGTTCCAGAGTCGGACGAACCTGTTTGACCTGGACTTTGCAGGATGCGCCGTCCCACACACACAGTCCCGAGCAGTCCGACTGCGGAGCACCCGTACACGAATGACGCATCTTACTGTAAAATGTTGGAGGGGTATCCGCTTCACTGAAGGTCAGAGTATCATCAAACCATTTTTTGACGAGGGGTCGCAAGTCTTTGATATCCGGAGATGTCTGGGACAGAATACGTCGGAGTTCTGCATAATCTTCACCCTGCATATCGTGCGTCAGCTGGTAGAGGAGAAACTCAAAGATCTCGGCTTCGTACGTCACTGAACGAGCGGTTTTCACGGCTTCAGGATCAGGGGTTCCATAGACCAGTGTCTCTTCCGTCACACCTCGTGTCGTCTCAGTGATTTCGGTGGGGTCACCCTCTATGGTTTCATCGGTGAGCACCGGGATACGTAGGCCGGATCGGGTCACTAATTCAACCACCACATGTTTCGCATTGGCGGCATCGTGGGCGTACGCGTATCCCGGATGCACCTCCGTCGCTGTCTGGAGGAACGCAACCATATCGGCCTTGGAAGGGTAGTCGGACTGGGCGATCTCCGAATATCCGGCAACCCGCTCATCTAAAAATGTAGGGATTTGAGACGTTGGACGAAACGGTAGGAGAATCACCTTTGGAAGAAACAGGGCTTGGGCACGGCCGTACGGGTCCAGAACAACTTTGAGTTCGGGGATCCGGTCTTTGAGAGGCGTCTTTCCAAGGAATGTGAGAGCCTTATCAATGGTCGGAATGTCGCGGACACACGATTTCACGCGGAGAGATTCCAGGGTTGGAACCAGCTCTTTGGGAAAGAGGCTCATGTACAGATTTCCGTTGAATACTGGGAGCGCCGACGTCCTTGAAACGTGTGTTACATAATCAATGCTGGACATATCTCCAGCATCTATCAGAACTAGCACCGCCTTGTTGGTACGACGAACTGCACCAATATTCATAAAACATGCCGAGTGAATCTCGTCTCCTTTCACGTACATCGTGTACACCATACAGTTCAGGGTAAGGGCAACGTACTCCAATTCTTCTAGAGGGTTCAGCGATTTCTCGTCGTACGCCCGGCCAATGGACTGAACCCGGGCCGCCAATTTATCGTCCACGGACGTTAGATCAGCTTTGGACCAGGACCGGAAGAACGAGCACCGTTTCGTCACTTCTGGAGCCGCCGAGGGCGATGGAATCGGAGTCGTGACTCCAAGAATCTTACTTAATGTCGTTGCCGAATGACCTACCCCTGCACGGAAAAATCCAGACTGTCCTGACTGAATACGATTCATCGCATCAATTGTTGCCTTGTACTCCAACGGAATCCCGAGAGCCCGACCCACAGCTTTTGGGATATAGGCAATACGCAACTCTTCCAGCCTCACCTTGGTTTCTCCGAGAACGTAGTACGGTTCGGGCTCCTTTGCCGACGTAGCAGCTTCAGATTGAGAGTAGGAAATCTTGGTGGTCTGGGCAGTCGTGTAGCAGCACGGGATCTGTTTGCCCGACTTTTTGGACTTGTACTTGATATACCCTGGGTACACAGACGATGCATCGCGCTTAATCACCGAGAATTCTAGAACATCCTGGGTCTTTTCTTCGGCTTTGGTGGATGATCTCACCTTTCCTTCACAGACTGGACACTTACCATCCACCAACTGATCAGCTTTCAGAGGTATGCGATCTACCGTACACCAGTACTCGGGGCAAATCACTACACCATCGGGTTCTTTGACGGCTAGAACTCCCGCTGAACCCGCGGCACGAGGATCGTAGGCAGATAGATCTTCATCATCAAACTTCTTCATCTCAGAGTCTTTGAGAATGATTGGTTGGCGGGGCTTGTCGCATTTATTGTACATATCAGACTCCGACGGGTCGTAGGTCTCCGGGTCAAATTCACGGAGTTGACGCAGGAAGTAGTCGGCCAATGAGGTACGTGTTCCTTTCGGCTTGACTTTCTTCGCCGCCTTCTTTTCGGGTTTCGGTTCCTCCTTCTTTTCAACGGTTCCGATCCCGGCAATATCTCCCAGAAGTTCGTCTAGGAAACTATCTTCCTCTGCTGCTGCCGCAGGTGTCTCTTCAGGGATGGCTGCCGACTCTGATTCTACCACTTCCATGCGCTTAGGGCATACATCATCCAACTCGGGATTGTCGGGACGCATAAGAATATCGCGGAGGAGTGTGATATACCGCACCACGCGTTTCATATCAGGGGCATGAGTGACTGCGACTTTGGACGACGAAAATTTGAAGGTCGGGAAGGCCGAATAGTTCCGTTCGCCAATATCCGGATTATCGGACAGAAGCTGTTTCACACTTTGTAGAAGAACTCCGCTGTCGGCAATCGAGAGTTCCGGGATCTGATCATGGACTTCTTCCGGGGTCACTGCTACACTTTCACGCAGCATTCCGACAACCTGCATTTCATTGCTAGACAATCCAATATCAGTATCGTCGGTGCGGAGGAACTTGAACACGAGTTTATCCTTGTCGGTAATATCGTAGATGGACCGCAGACAATCAAAGCGACGGAAATCAGCTTCTTTGAGTTCGGTGTCGTAGTGGACGACGCCCGACATATCTTGGAGTTCCCACCGATCATCTTCGTAATCTGCGGGATCCAGGAATGCCGCCAGACCGTCGATGGATACGAGGAACTCCTTGGCTTTCTGCTGTAGTTCCATATGCGTATCGGCTCCCTCTTCGCCGCGCGAACAAGAAATCACGATTTCGGTAGAATTCACGGTAATGCGATCGTACGTTCCACGTGCAGTTCCGCGATAAATGAGCAGAGCCGGTTTGTTCTTCGACGGTTTCGTCGCGTTCCACCAGTACGACCACATACGTACATCCAGAGACGGTGTCTTCTCGTCATTGTCGGTAAAGAATTTATGGCGAGACTGTTCCTGCCGACTGGAAAAGAAAGAAATGACGGGAACATCCGGGGATACTGTAGTACCGTAAAAGATCTGTTCAAACCGATTCCGGATTGCGTGTCCAAAGTCCGTGTTCACCAGCGGAAGTTTCCAACGAACCTGGTTGATGGATACTTTGGTAGGATTCGGAACACTGAGCGATGAAAGTGCAGAAATCAGATCTGTTTGACGGGCAATGGATTTCTCTATATCCGCGGGAACTTTGCCGGGGGATGTGGGGCGGAGACGGGGGTAGTAGAGAAGTTCCAATTTAGGCAGGAGAGTGGTTTGGGGTATCACCACAAACTGGACAATTTCGTAGGGATGGAGGGTTTTAAATAAGGAACGAACATCGATAGTTACCTGTGCAGACGGAGGGAGGTGTTCAGGGACATCTGTGTTGTTTTGGGGGTAGATCCACGACCGTTCTTCCGTGACTCCTAGAAGACGTCGCTCACGAAACGGGGCATCTGATTTAGAATCAATCGCCATCCATGCCGACTTGTCGTATGAGGTTTGGTCAAAGACAAACGGAGGATCACGAGCCGCATTGTAGTATCCTAGGGATTTGCGAACAGGTTTGCCTTCGGGGGACATGCGGAGAAACAGGTTCTCCCATCTGCGGGAATCCTTGGTGTAGTAATCCCCGTCAAACTGCCCTTCCACATATATCCGGAGCCGATCAGGATGAACGCCAATCAGGGTTCCAATACGGTTCTGGACAGTTTCAATGGAATCGTCTGTGAAATATTTGAAGGTCGCAGAGTTCCCCGTTTGGAGATTGAGAACGGTTTGGGAAACCTCCTCGGACATTATTTTATGTGATCAAAATAATGTCGTCCTTTAACGTCGGTCTTGGAAGCTGGAAG
>Ga0114975_10002225_pt1 | contig 13338 bp, 12 predicted proteins | sample S_130626_EF_Meta_FD_87031 | JGI IMG/M metagenome (GOLD analysis project Ga0114975, IMG submission 87031) | Freshwater microbial communities from Lake Simoncouche, Canada to study carbon cycling - S_130626_EF_MetaG | ecosystem: Environmental > Aquatic > Freshwater > Lake | place: Lake...
AATACCAAAGCTGAAGTAGTAGAGATAAAACCTACTAAAGAAACCAGTCTCAAAGCAGCTGGCAAGAGCGCATATAATCAGGCTATGGCCGTCATAAATCAATGCAAGTGGCAAGCTGCTGAGAAATGGTGCAAGGATCAAGGATTCGCATTCCGCATATTGACCGAGAACGATATTTTCCACAACCCTAAGAAGAAGCGGTAAGTATTTGCATGACAGAGAAACTAGAAAACGTGTTTGACCTGCCCAGCATGACTCGAGAAGAAGCCATGGAAGCAATCGGTAAAGCCGAAGGTATCAGTCGCGAGATGAAGACCATGACTAGTAACGACGATGTACTAGATAATGAGATTGACGACATCGCACGCAAAGCTATGGTCAGCTACGATGACCTCATGAACCTAGGGATGAACGTAGAAGCACGTTTTGCAGCACCTATATTCGACAGTGCAAGCAAGATGCTAGGGCATGCTGTCACAGCTAAGCTAGGCAAGGCTCAGAAGAAACTCAAGGAAGCAGAGCTCAAATTGAAGGCAATCAAGATGGGCGAGATGGATAGAGATTCTGACACCCAAGAGATCACCGCCACAGTGTGGGATAGAAATAGTTTAATCAAATCCATGAAGCAGTAATAAATACTGCATCGAGGATATTGATATGAAATCATTTACCAAAATTCTTACCGAAAGCAAGAAGCAGTATGCTTTCCGCGTAAAGTTAGCGGTAGGATGCAGCAAAGATGATCTAGCAGATCTCAAGTCAGCATTAGACAAGTACAAAGTAGCAGCTATGAGCGAGCCTAAGACAACTCCTATCATAGCTACCCACATGGACTTTCCGCACCTAAACAACGTAGATGTCACGATAATCGACATACTAACTGATTATCCAGCTAACCCAGTACAGATACGTGAGATCATCAGAGATACTATGAAGATCGCTGAGACTCACATCATGGTAACTAGTCCCCAGAGCGATGAGGATGCTAAGCCCGTCGAGCCCAAGAAGGGTGTCTCGGTTATCGACAAACCATATGAAGATGAGAAGAAGAGATTCGACATACTTGGCGAATTGAAGAAAGTATTAGATGATCACGAGACTCGCAAGTTCGAGTTTGCTGCAAAGAGCGATGCTAAACCAAACAGCACCAATGATCTTCCACAGAACAATAACAGCATAATGGGCACGCTGAAGAACAAGAAACCGTTACCTACGGGGAGAAACAAATAATGCAAATGATCGATGTAATCACAAGGCTTAGGGAGATATCAGAGCGTAGTCCTGAGATCGCCCATGCTATAGAAAACACAACAAAACTAAGTGCTCAGAGAGTAGCTGAGAGCGTACAGATCAACGTAAGCGGAACAGATGCAGTGTTGCATCAGATCCTCAGGCTTGCAGGCATGATCGGAGCCGAGACTGTGGACGTCTCATCTGATCCTATGGGTCCAGGAATGAGCCCAATGCATGGTCCCGATACGCTAGATATGCCTCCTATGGGTGCTGACATGGGTCCAGAGATGGACCACGAACCGATGCACGACATGGGACATGCAGAACCCATGGGGCATGACATGGGCGACGATGATATGGCTGATATTGATCTCGATCTTAGCGGTATCGATTCAGAGGTTGACGAAGCCGACAATGCACCGTATGCTGCAAGTACTGAACCAGACGAAGTGATCTTAGCATTTGATACCGCAGTGCCATCCGGCAGTGATCTCCACAGGGAGAAAGGAACTTATCCTAAGGTAGCTGGTGCAGATAACCCAATGGCTATGCCTTCTGTTTATGCGAGATAATGATGAAAGAGTTTAAGCAATACTTGGCTGAGACCGAGAAGAACAAGCTAGACGAAGCGGGCCATGAATTGATGGATCCTAGCCAACCTTATGCTCTTGCTAATCCCAGGATAATCAAGGTAGGCGACGAGCCTAACGGCATCTATGACTATGCTGTTCTTGGACCAAACTATCTCAGCACCTTCCCTTTCAGCAAACATAACTGGAATAACGAACAGTATCACGCTCGTACTAGAGGTTACATACTGAAATATGTAGGTAACGATCCGGACAAGGCTGCTGCAGCTTCAGGATGGATGGGCCCAGAGATGAAGATGGGTCATAATATGAGAGGCGAGAAACTCGCAGAGTTAACGACAGAACCTGTTCATACAGACGATAGCGATCATCAGATGGAAGATCTACGCAGACTATCTGGTTTGAAACCTCTGACAGATAGCGTCGTTGCAGTCTCTTCATTCACTGGTGAAAAGACCATGTTGATCGAAGGACAGTAAGAGATGAGGCTCTGGGATCTCATTGAGAGTACGACTGAGTTAGCTCCTATGCATAAGAATGCACAGAAGAAGATCACCCGCATGCGTGATGTTGGTGGGTTAGATCGTAACTATCATCTCAATAGGATCATGATGGCTGCTGCAATGGCAGACGGTGTGAGCACTAAAGCAGTAAACTCTCCTGCAGATACCTGGGCCGAGAAATACAACACTGCACATCCTTATACCGATCAAGAACACAAGATGATACAGGCAGCAATGAATACAGTGCCTACGAACGGTAATCTAGTCAGCGGCGACGGCAAGAGCAAAGAAGCTGATGATGTTCATACTATTAGTCCGGTTCCACATAACAGCGGCAGGATTAGGAAAAAAAGAGCATGAGGGCTAAGGAATTCATAGTCGAGAAGAAATCAAAGTCTCATCCAAGCCACGCGGCAGGGATGCAGCCTAGTTTGGTATTTCCTGACATGGATCCTGGTTATGATTACTATCGTTTCATGAACATAGTTGCTAGCCATCCTCATCATAAACCAGCACACGATCACGAACATTTCCGTGATCATCCACTAGCGATAGCTTATACCCCGCAAGAGAGAGAGATGCTAGAGAAGAGCCTAAGCGGGCTCGGACATAAGATGAAATGGATCACTAAGAACAAGAGCAGCGAAGCCAAAGGAACACATTCGACCAGTCCTGTTCCTCACAATAGCGGCGCCAAACGAAAGAAGAGAAAATCATGAGAGCAAAAGAATTCACTGAAGGTTATTACAACCAGAAACCCGGAAGCACTGTAGGCGATCACGACATGCCAAAATCCTTAGGACCTGGTCCTTCTCACAGCATGAGCGACAATGATCGCGCTGACTTCGATAGTCGATTGAAGACATTCTTAAAACTTCCTGGCGGGTATGACCCTGAAGATTCTCTAGATTCTAGGAACATCTTTCCAGGCAAGATAGGCAAGATCAAAGAGGTTATCTTGTCACCGGGCGATCAGCCTGATCCCACTGACGTAGCTGTTGGCAGATTTGGACAGGATCTCGACAGTCAGCTAAAAAACAATCCTCCTACTCCGCCAAAACCAGGTCTAGGTATGCCTGAGATAGATGACATGCACAAGCAAGCGTATGCTGTGAGAAAAGGTCGTTAAGGATCTTAGAATGAAGATCGAAGAGCTACAAAGACTGGCAGGGATCAAGAAAGAAGATCACAGTCTGGGCCATGAGATTAGTCATCGGGGTACGCAGCTATCTAATTATGCTAAGAAGCACAAGATACGCCCAGGAGATCCAGACTGGTTCAAGTTATGGTTTGCTCGCCCGCATCTCACAGGAGAGAATCCTACACCTAAGCTAGGAAAGTCTGCCAAGAAGGATGCCTGATCTCCACGTGGAACTTCTTCCTACGAGCAGTTAACGTCCAATAATCAGGTTTGAACGGCTCACGGATCGGCTTCATCAGCTTGCTACCCTTGCGAGTATTACAATCATAGCAAGCAGCAACGCAGTTCTCCCAGTTGGTCTTACCGCCCTTAGAGACAGGATACACATGATCGATGGTCAGTTCACCAGAATCAAAGGTATCGCAGCAGTATTGGCACTGATACAAGTCGCGCAGATACAGGTTCTGTTTTGAGAACCGCACACCTTTCTGAAAGGCATGATAATCCTTGGTGATTGCGAGAGCAGGAACGGCCCACGACTTACCAGGACTGTGGACATCCCAATCGTCGTAATGTTCAATTACTTTGATCTTGTCCATAAATGAGAGCTTCATGGCTTGCTGCCAGCCGATCACTGAAAGTGGTAGCCAGCTGAGAGGTTGCCAATTAGCATTGAGTACCAATGTGTCTGACATCGCAGTTATTTACTTCTAGAAAGATTACAGTTCTATTAATAATAGCGCATTTCTCAAATGTTGTCAACCCAAAACTACCCACTAAATACGATATGGCACCCAATACAGATTCGGTACTGGTTAAGAAACCACACAGCAAGACAACATACACCGATCAACAGAAGATCGAACTTAGTTTGTGTATAGATCAGACTGATGGTCCTCTCTATTTCATGCGCAATTTCTTCTACATCCAGCATCCTACTAGGGGACGCATACAGTTCATACCGTTCGATTATCAGGAAGAACTGGTATACAACTACACCAATTTTCGTTTTTCTATCAACATGCTGGGTCGTCAGATGGGCAAGACCACCTGTGCTGCTGGGTTCCTGCTATGGTATGCGATGTTCGTCCCAGACAGTACCATCCTCATAGCTTCTAACAAGTATGTGAGTGCCCAGGAAATCATGCAGCGTATACGCTATGCATATGAGAACTGCCCAGATCACATCCGTGCAGGTGCTACAGACTACAACAAAGGCAGCTTGACATTCGATAACGGTTCTCGTATCGTCAGTGCTACTACTACTGAAACTACAGGTCGTGGTATGAGTATCTCGCTACTGTACTGTGACGAGTTGGCCTTCGTCCGACCTACTATTGCCCGTGAATTCTGGACTTCTATCAGCCCTACACTGAGTACAGGTGGTAAGGCAATCATCACCAGCACACCGAACAGCGACGAAGATCAGTTCGCTATGCTGTGGAGAGGTGCTGTCGACACGTTTGATGCACATGGGAACGAAGGGGAGATCGGAAAGAACGGATTCAAAGGCATGATGGCTACTTGGGACAGACATCCCGAGCGTGATCAGCTATGGGCAGATAGAGAACGTGCAGGAATCGGAGAAGATCGATTCGAGCGCGAGCATATGTGCAGGTTCGTCATCTACGACGAGACGTTGATTGCTCCCATGCGACTTAACCTGATGGAAGGTATCAACCCACTGCAGAAGATGGGACAGGTGCGTTGGTACTCTGATCCCAATCCAGCACACATGCATGCAGTAGCATTAGATCCCAGCTTAGGAACGGGAGGAGATCCTGCAGCTATACAGGTATTTGATATGAATACTATGCAGCAGGTAGCAGAGTGGCAGCATAATCTAACACCTATTAATCATCAAGTCCGTATAATGACAGAGATCTGTAAGCATCTGGAAGACGTGTTAGACGATCCTAGCCAGATTTATTACAGCGTTGAGAACAATACTATCGGCGAAGCAGCACTCAATGCTATCTACGACATCGGAGAAGAGCATATTCCTGGTATCTTCCTAAGTGAGCCTGTCAAGAGCGGAACAGGCCGCCGTTATAGGAAAGGATTCAACACTAACCATCGAAACAAGCTAGCAGCCTGTGCTAAGATGAAGGCTTGGGTAGAGACAGATAAGATGGGCATACGCAGCAAGGCACTGATATCCGAGCTAAAGAACTTCGTTGCTATGGGAAATACCTACAAAGCAAAGGTAGGCGAGACTGACGATCTGGTCATGAGTGCTTTGCTGGTAGTACGCATGGTATTATTGCTGAAGCAGTATGATTCCGATCTAGACGAGTCTTTCAGCGATGCTGACGAAATTATCGAACCTATGCCGTTCATAGTCTTGTAATAAATATGATATCATGTCAGAAATAGAAAGCATCGCAGACGAACTGTTTTTTAAGCTACGCAATCGCTTCCCTCGCATCCAGATGGGAGATGAGAGCGGACAGAGCACGAGTAGCCCATCAGACAGTAGGTTCTTCAACTTTGATTACATCATACACGGTAACGCATATGGTACTGTGACCTGCAGCTTGATCGATAATCAAGTGCTTAAGGTATTCTTTAGCCAGGATATCACGGAGCAGATGGACGAGCATACTGAGGAAGATTGGTTCCAGCTATTGCGAGAACTGAGGAAGTTTGCCAAAGCACACATGCTTATGTTTGATGTCCGAGACATTACTAAAGACACGTTAGACCAGAAAGACATAGAATTTGTCAGCCAATATCATAAAGAGAAAACCGAAGTAAGCGAGAGCAGGGTGCTGTGGAATCGTCGAGGACGTTTCAGCGAAGGCAACCAAGAGAGCATCCGCATACATGTAGTACACAAGAACAAGCTAGAAGAGAATCCTAATAATAGGCTTAGTCAGATAGACAAGATCTATCTAGTCAACAGCAAGCAAGAACGTTTCCTCATGCCATTCACCAGCGTCACTGGTGCTAAGGCCATGGCGCATCACACTGCAAAGGGTGGTACTCCTTATGATGAGGGCGGATTAGTCATTGGCAGAGCTGTAGCTGAGATGAAGAACCTACAGCGTTTTGCATTGTCCAATCGCAATCGTCAGTTCGAGAGCGAAGATCCTCAGCGTGTGCTAGAAGCAATCAAGCACATCAGAGAAGCTATGCGTAAGCATGTGCTAAAGATGGCCGAAGACAGAGATTTTGACGAACATCTGACAGAACTTGCTAAGCTCACTAAGCTAAGCGATGCTAGAGTAAACGAAGACATTAAAGGTTGGTTCATGCAGAATACCTTTAACGAGAATTACGATGCATGGATAGAGTCCGCAGCTAATGCATATCACAAATATGAGGAAATGATGATGAACGAGACCAACGATGATGGTATTCCAAGCAAGGACATGACAGACGTCCGCCGTGCTAATCCTGCTAAGGTGGGTAACACAGTCCAGCTTTACATGGATCCTAACAAAGACAAAGAAATGCAGGAGCTGATCCGAAGCCAACCGATGCGTGGCATGGTCCGACTGATCCTAGCTGATATTGCAAAGCGTGCAGTGGATGATGAAGTTGCTATCCTAGCAAGCAAAGCAGACGAAGGTGAGATGACACAGCGTCACTTAGCTATGATCAAGTCTTACATACATGATCTGTATAGCGGCAATCCTGATCGCACTGCTCCTGCAGCAAAGAAAGACATCCATGGTAAGGCTAAGAGTCCAGAAGAAGAATTTGAATCAACCATCATGGGCATGGGTGAAGCCGAACAAGAGACAGATGAAGGCAATGCGTTCAGCGGTGCGATGGCTGCAGCAAGAGCAGCAGGACATGATCATTTCGAAGTAGACGGCAAACATTATTCCGTCACTGATGAAGGAATGGGCGAAGACGACGTAGATGAAGGCAATGCGTTCAGCGGTGCGATGGCTGCAGCAAGAGCAGCAGGACATGATCATTTCGAAGTAGACGGCAAACAATATAAGGTCACTAACGAAGGTTCCTGCAACATGACATCAGAAGGCACTATGTGCCCAGTACACGGCATGGAAGAGTGCTGGAGTGGCGGCGGTATGATGGAATCGGATGCAGAGCTTGACGACATGAGAAGGCTGTCCGGTCTTGCCGAACAGAACTATGTTTCAACAGCACCTTCTAATCCAAATAATCCTATCGATCAAGCAAGTGCTGCGATGAGGAATCAAACTCCAGCACAACACAATGCTAGGGTAGCCAGAAACGACGCAGCTGAACGGGCATTCTACGCTGCTAATCCTAATCTAGTAGGCGACACTGCTACCATGCAGAACCTTCGTGACCGAGGTAAGCTAAATTTCAATCCTGGTACTCTAAGCAAGGGATTTGACGGTATCGAAGTTGATCCTAGTCGCACTCAGAATCGTGCCGCAGTTGATGCAGCAAAGCAGCAAAGAAACAGAGAGATCGATGCTGCTCAGACACAAGACGCGATAGGTCAGATCCGGAGCAAGCCAGCCTGGAGTCCAGGTGATGAACCTTGGCCCGGAGCAAATGCTCCTGCGGCACAATCTAAACCTGCTGTTGCTGCTCCGCCACCAACAGTTGGACCAGATGCAGAAGATAAACCATATAGCCCACCACTATATATAAAGCCTATGTCAGAATCAGACAGTCTGACCTCCATAATGAAACTAGCAGGATTACGCAAATGAGTAGAGAACTGAACGAGATTAAGAAACTTGCTGGACTCACTCAGCTAAACGAATACTACATCTATGCTGATGAGGAAGAAGATCCGATCGGCAAGAAGATCAATGACATTGATCGCGGAGAGATGGACGATCTCGTGAAGAAGAGCACTGCTCCCGATCCTGAGAACGTGAAGACTCCTATGCCCCCAATGCGTCCAGGTCCAGAGCCTGCTCGTAGCCCTGAGGACAAAGAGATCGGAAAGGTTCTTAAGAACGCACCTCCGGGAATCAAGATGAGGACTATCGAGCAGAACGTGAGTGCTTCAGGTCCTTGGGCATCTAAACCTGCAGCACCTAAGGAAGTTGATAATCGTCCTATTCCTTATAACCCTCAGGCAACTGCACCTGCAGCATCTAAGGAAGTCGATAATCGTCCTATTCCTTTTAGGCCTAAGGCAGATACTAGTGACATCGAATTACCCGGTGGCGGAACAACTCCTTATAGTCCTCCTCGTTCTCCTCCTGCTACGGCAATGACGGGTGAGAAAGATACTAATCCATTTGGAAAGACTGGCTCACAAGCAGTGAAAGAAGTAGCTAAACCGGACTACATAGATGCAGACGACGATGGTAACACAGTAGAACCTATGAAGAAGGCACTTGCTGATAAGGAAAGATCAGATGAGAGCCTAAGCTGGATGAAAAGACTAGCAGGTTTAAGCGAAGGAGAAGGTTGGATAGTCGATCCTACGACCAAAGAGTTGACTCCGATGGCTCCAGATGACGAGCTTGATAATTATCCTGACGGTGAGACTACCCAGACTCTTCCTAACGGAAACATCTTAAAGACTACAGTCACCAAGTATCCAGCACCACTCGATCCACAAGATCTAGAGATAATCGGCGGACAGCATAAGGCAGGTCATCCCGGTCCAGCATACGATCCATTCAAAGGATTGATGATGAATAAGGACGATGCTCTTAAAGCATTCGGTGCTATGAAAGGAGTCAGAGAAGGTGCTAAGCCGGACTACATAGATGCAGACAATGACGGAAATGAAGAAGAACCGATGAAGAAGGCACTTTCTGATAAGGAAAGATCAGATGAGAGCTTGTATTGGATGCGTAAGCTAGCCGGACTACAGGAAGCACTTCCTGTATTCGCACAGCCGATGCCTAATGCTCCAAAGACCATCAAGAAGGCAAGTGCTAGTACACCTGCTTTTGCTGATACACCATCTGCAACTAGCTCGATCATCACTCCATCTTCTATCGAGAGAGCAGCAGCAGCTCGACAAGCCGCTAGCAGCAATGATGATTCGTCGGCAATAGATGCTGCTGTAGATGCAGCAAGAGATATAGATCCAGAGATTGTTTCTAAGGAAAAATCATGGGATGAGAAGTCTTGGGATGAGATGACACCAGCTGATAAAAAGAAGTATCACGAAGTCTATCCGCCAGAGGCACCAGCGGCACACAGTACTTCGGCATCAGACGATTATAATCCATACGATGCTCTGACGGGAGGATCTTACGACGATACTGAGGTTGATGCGAAACCTAATCCAAACGCAGAATGGCTAGCTAAACAGAGTCCTGAATGGAAGAGAGCTGCTGCAGCTGGCGAGCTAGATGCTACAGGTAATGCTGCTTGGACTAATAATGATCCAGTACAAGGTAATCCTATACTTCAACCTAGCATGATAGCAAAGTATGGTCCTAACCCTAGGAATCCAGATAATGCTGTCGTAAGACCTATCATTGATCCTAAGGACGCACATCTATATACTCCGGATGCTTGGCAAGCATCCATCAAGAAAGCCATAGATGTATTACCAGCTTCTGCTCGTGGACAAGTAGCTGAGAGCAAAGGTATATTGGATAAAGAACAGCACATCGCATGGCTGCAGCAGATTCTAGACTCTACTAACACGAAATAAAGTAAATAATACCAAACGGGATGGTACAATGGACGATTTAGAAAGAATCATGGAACTAGCCGGGAAGATCGGTGTCAATACAAAGAAGACTACCAAGACGACTAGTTCTAATAGGAATGACAGTCCAGACGGGCCTACTCCCAAGATGACTAATCCTGCAGACACAGGAAGCCCGACGGGCGATATGTCTCATCCTACCCAGTTACCTCAGACTGCTGTAGATAAGGCGATCGACAAGTCTAAAGAACTCCCTGCAGATGACATGGGTGTTAGCAGTGACATCGGTAATCTAGGCACTAGCTATGGTGCTAGGACTGCAGATGATGAAGGTCCTGTAGGAGTCAACCCTAACTGGGCAAAAGAGTTCGACGATGTCGGTCCTCATCATGCTCCATACGAAGTTCATAAGGCACTGGAGAAATCCGGTTATGGCGGGCTCGATGGGCTTGACAAGTTCATGCAAGATCATGGTCCAAAGACTGTCAAAGATCCTTGGGATGCTTTTAAGAGAGATGAAGAAAATAATCGTGTAAGAATGGACCAAGAAGATCTAATTAATAATCGATTGAGACCAGAATACGATCAAGCGACAAAAGATATGCTAGATAGATATCAGACAAAAACATCTGGTTTCTCGAATGTTTTCACACCTAGTCCTGATGCGGTTACATTTAATCCAGACGGACCTGCTCCTAAGATGACTAATCCTCCTTCTATGGGTCCAGGATTCCATGCAGGCACCGAGCCGGGCCCATACGACCGCGTTGCTAACGAACACCTAGAGCGCATCTTGAGATCGGCTGGTCTGGTCAGCGAAGATACACCTCCTGCTAAGCCTAAATCTGCAATGCAGAATCGGATCGAGAAAGCTAGACAGGATAGGGAAGCTGCAGCAAATAACACAGCAACAGATGATGTTGCTAAGCTAGCAGCCCAGATGGATCAGCAGGAACAGCCTGATCGTGATCCTCCCCCAGCAGATAGCACAGCTATCGACAAGGCAATCGCACAGGCTAAAGACATAGATGCAAGAGACGTTCCCGAGCCTGCGGTGCCTAACATTCCTTATCCTACTAGCCCTGGTGCAACTAGCGGAAAAGACTTTGCTGATCTTGGTAAAGATATTCCTGGTAAACCGATATTCAATCCCAACTGGTCTAGCCCGGACAAAGGTAATTTCACTCTAGACGGACCTAAGGGAACGGGTGATCAAGGTGGAAGTTGGAATGAGCCATCAGCACCTCCTACTGCACCTCCTGCTGCTGAACCTCCTGCTGCTGAACCTTCTGCAGCGTCTCCTGCTAAACCTCCAAAAACTACAGATCGTCTAGGAAGCGAAAATAATCCTATTACAGTAACAGCACGACCAAAACCTGCTGCTGAACCTACTGCACCTGATGTAGATTTCTCAGGATGGGACAGCCCTTATAAGAGGTTCCCCCCAGGATATCAAGCAGGCGGTAGTCCTTGGGCAATGTATCCTAGGTCAGAACCTGTAGCACCAGTTGCTCCAGCTCCAGCTCCGGCACCTCAAGGAAATCTTCCTACGTTTGCTAGAGGTCCTCTACCTTACAGCGAACCAAAACCTTTTGCAGGGGATAAAGCACCCGCAGCCGCTCCTAAGTCAGCTCCTAAGTCAACACCTAAAGCAAAAGCTGCAGATGATGACAACCAAGTATATTACAGAGATCCCGGTGATGGCGGTCCTATTGTAAGGCTAGGCACACGCAAAGAAGCTGGCGCTGGTCTATATGGCGACGAGAAAGGTCGTTTCGACAAGATGCCTGGCGACAACACTAGATTCTTCAAGGCACCTAAAGAAGAGAGCATGAGAGAAGGCGAGGTAGATCCGAGGACTCTACCAGGTCAAGGCGGACCAGGAAGCGAAAATGATCCTATCGTTGTTACTCCAAGAAGTGTATCACCGTTAGGTTCTCCTTGGTCAGGTGGCAAGGCTGCAGATTGGAATACTGGCACACGTGATACTACATATGATGTGCTTCCTCCAGCAGCTCGTTCTGCACCAGTTTATGTCTCACCTCCAGCAGCTCGTCCTGCACCAGTTTATGTCTCACCTCCTGCTGCTTCTCAGCCTAGACAGGGCGGGGGAGGACCTTCCATATCAGCTTCTGAATATTCAAAACGCCTGACATCAGATTATCCTGCATTGAGCTATTATCTGACTCCTGATATGCTGAAGCGTTATGCAGCATCTGTGGGCGTCAGGGCTTCGGGAGATACCATCGGTGGCGATAGACGTTATACTGCAGATGAGATATCAAGAGCTATTGGCGCTAGATATGGCTACAATGTACCTCCTGGCACTGTGAGATCTTATGCGAACAAGTATTCCGTTCCGATCGACGAGAGCATGATCATCATGATCGAAGGATTTATGCATCATTCGATGAACGAGAGTGCGCTGGGAAGATTGCGTCAGCTGTCTGGATTGACAGAAGCAGACGCGGTTGATTCTGCTATATCTGCAGCACCAAGTCTTAATATTCCTAAACAATCAACAACTTCTGACGCAGGTGAGAAACCAGCGCCAGCGCCAGCACCAAGCATCAATATTCCTAAGCAGTCTACGACTTCGGATGCAGGCGAGAAACCAGCGCCAGCACCTACTCCAGCACCTGCTCCTGCAGCACCTGCTGCGCCTCCTCCCGCATCAGGAGGTGGACAGTTTAAGGACACAGTAGGCAGAATGACAGACCCCAAAGGTGTAACACAAGACACCGTAGGTAGATCGACTGACCCAAAAGGCACATATAGTCACACTCCAGGTTCATTTCCTAGTGGTACTCCTATCCCGCCTTCATTTACTCAGCCACCTCCAGCTGCGGGTACTGCTACTACGCCCCCCAAATTAGGCGTAGACCCTAATGTAACGAGCGGTTTTTTTCCTGATTATACCAAATCAGATACCTCATCACCGGCAGCTGGCGTACCTTTTAAAGATACCTCATCGCCGGCAGCTGGCATACCTCCTAAAGATACCTCATCACCAGACGGACCGGCACCCAGAATGACTACTCCACCGGCAGCTGGCGTACCTCCAGCTGCACCCGGTACTCCTAAGCCACCTACATTTACACAACCAATTCCATCAGCTCCTAACCCAGCTGCACCTCCAGCTGCACCCGGTACTCCTAAGCCACCTACATTTACACAACCAATTCCATCAGCTCCTAATACTGCTATCGGCCCTAACCCTGCTACTCCAGCTGCACCTCCAGCTGCACCTGCTACTCCAGCTGCACCAGCTGCACCAGCTGCACCAGCTGCACC
>Ga0114975_10002226_pt1 | contig 13338 bp, 12 predicted proteins | sample S_130626_EF_Meta_FD_87031 | JGI IMG/M metagenome (GOLD analysis project Ga0114975, IMG submission 87031) | Freshwater microbial communities from Lake Simoncouche, Canada to study carbon cycling - S_130626_EF_MetaG | ecosystem: Environmental > Aquatic > Freshwater > Lake | place: Lake...
AATCTTTGAGTCTTTTAATGCTTGGTGCAATGTTGGAATCATTGCTTCTAGGTGGGCACGGCTAGCAATTTCAGGTACAACTCCACCAAAACGTGCATGCTCTTCAACACTTGAAGCAATCACATTTGCAAGCAAGGTACGGCCACGGACAATGCCAACAGCGGTCTCATCGCATGATGTTTCGATACCTAAAACAATTGGCTCACTCATAAAAGCTCCAATCGCATTACCTGGGCATCAAGGCCGGCACCAAAGTAATCCTTACGAGTATTTAGCTTTAAATATCCCAAGGATTCATACAGCCCAATAGCTTCAAGGTTGTCGGTCTTTACTTCCAGCATCATCGACGTTGTTCCTTGCGCCTTTGCCCAATCGGTAATCAAGGCCATCAGCGCTTTAGCAACGCCCTTTCCCTGATGTTCTGGCACTACTCCTACCGTCAAAATGTCAGCCTCTGCCGCACCTGGTGCGAATACTCCTGCATAGCCAAGGATGTTTTGGTGTTCATCTAACGCAACAACAAAGTGACGAGTTGGACTAGAAAACTCTTCTTTATATTGCGATGCAGACCACGGTGAGTATGGAAATAACTGTTTATCTAAAGAAACAAAAACAGGAAGATCAAAGGCGTTAGCTTCGCGATAAGTGATCATTGACGATCTGCCGTTGCTACTGCATCTGGTCTGCGCAAGTAAATTGGTTCTGTAATGTTTCCAGGTATTTCAACAAGTGCCTTCATATCCGGAAATAGATCAGCGTGTATCGAAGCACCAGTTACATCGGTAGGGAAATTAACCGCAGGCTCGCCAACTCTGATGCCATTTATGTAACGCGCCCAATAAACCTCTTTGCGTCGAGCATCCACTGTAATGATGAAATCTTTCTCATTGATCTGCGCCGCGATGGCATCTAGCGAACACACTCCACGGACTGGAATATTGCGAGCTAAACCAAAACTTTGCGCAAATGCAATACCGACTCTTAAACCCGTAAATGGACCGGGACCCATTCCAACAACAACTTCATCTACTTCACTAACGGCTAACGCCTCTTGTACTAGTGCAGGTAGAGATGGCCCATGCGCGGTTGCTCCATCACGAAATCCACTAAACAAAACTGAATCTGCTTCAATGATTGCTACTGATGTGCGCGAAGTTGATGTATCTATTGCCAATACTCTGCTCATAACGCGAAACCTGCCCAGCGCGATCCCACTGGCTTAATCTCAACTTTTCTTACATCTTCGGTGCGGTCAATAGTGATCTCTAATCGATCCTCACTTAAGCGCGCAGATTCAGCGCCACCCCATTCAATCAAGGTAATCGAATTGGAAATATCTAGGTCTAAATCATCAAGATAGAGGTTAGGATTTTCTGAATCAACCAATCGATATGCATCCACATGAATAAATGGCACTTTCGCTTTGTGAACTCGGGAAATAACGAAGGTAGGTGAGGTAATTCCCGTAACTCCAAGACCCGCACCTACACCTTGAGCTAAGACGGTTTTGCCAGCACCTAATGGGCCGTTTACAAGTAATAGATCACCGGCACGCAGATGAGCTGACAGTTTTACGCCAAGGTGATGCATATCTTCGGCGGTAGTAATTGTGATCATCAGGAAGTAAGGGTAAAGGAAAACGGGGGCCTCGGTTTCCCGAAGCCCCCGCTCTTTACCCTCGATTTTTATTTATTGTCTGTGTAGAACTTCAGCAAAGGAGCGCTAATTCCCTTATCTATAGAGAGGTTGCCAGCTTTGCGTACCGCTGTATACAACGCTCCACCCGCTGGAAGCTTTCCAGTGCTAGAGGCAGTTACCAATGTCTTCGCAACCATCACTAATTGTGCTGATGTGAAGTTACAGTGATTTGTGCCCTGTGCTGCTGCACTAGATGTAATTGGTGACCCTGCAGCATCAAACTTTGTATAGCTTGATGGAGTTGTATTCCAGAGCATCAATAGTTTACTTGTAGGTGTCTTGTACGCACGAGTTGTCTGGTACGCCTTGAGAGCAGCAGCCTTTTCGGCTGCATACTGCTCGACATACAGATCAACTACGCGCTGTGAGGCACCTGCAGGAGTGATTGGATCAGCAAGACCAACCATAAGAACAGTTGGAACATTGATCTTTCCTGTGTTTGCATGAAGTGAATTCATCTTGGTAATTGCTGCAGTGTTACCAACTGCGCGAGGCGCACCTGGGTTAGCTGCAGAAAGTGCACCGAGAAGAGCATCAATTACTGTGTTGCCTGAAAGTGCTGCGTTAAACACAACTCTTTCATTTTCAACACGTGCTGAGTAATCAGTCTTTGTATTATCAAAGATCGCTCCGCCCGCTTGTAGCTCGACATCCTGTGTTGCAAGGATTCCAAGTGCTGCAGCATTTGTTCCGTTTTCAAGAACTGCTAGCGCTGGGCTAACAGCTAATGGGAAGGTCAACTTCAACGCGCCATCTGGGCCTGAAATTGAATCAAAGTGTGCAGATTGAGTTGGAATACCTGACATCAAACCAAGTAGCAACAATGCGCTACGCGATGGAACGCCAGCTGCTTGCAATGCTTTACCTGTTGCAGATGAAGTATCTGGCCAAGCGCCACTTGATACACCACCTTGTAACTTGCCCATAACAGTGAACACCTTGACTAGATCTGCATAAGCTTCTGCATTTCCAGCTGCGCCAGCTGCGTAATTTCCACCCTTGATCGTTGGATCAAAGAGAACCTTGATTCCCCAAAGGAAATCTCCAGCCATTGTTAACTCTGGTGCAATGTTATCTGCCATACACATTGGTGCAACAGCGGAAACAAGTCCAGGGTGCTTTTCAGCAAGACCCTGAGTAATGACGCCACCAAGTGATGATCCCCAAGCAATAACCTTAGTTGTCTTTGGGAACTGCTTCTTAAATGTGTCAATCAGCTCGACATTTGTCGCGATTGCTGAATCTGGATTCCACCCTTGACGAGCAAATCCTGAACCAACGATTGCGATGCCTTGGCTAAAGAAGTACTTAGCTACATCGGCATTTCCACCAGGTACTGGTTCTGGAGTATTAGTGATCTTATAACCACCAATGAGAGGAATTCCAACAGGTATATCTATGTTGTAGCGGTATCCGTGTGAATACAAAGCAACTGTTCCGTTGAAGTTTGCTGGAACCTGCATTGCATACGGTGCGCCATCTGATGTAACACCAACACAAGACTGAATTGGGCTCTTACCATCACACGCAGGTGCTGCATTAGCAACAGATGGTGCAGTGATTAGAACTGTTGTTACAAGTGCTGTAACTGAAAGAAGCGAAAGTAATCTTACTTTTTTCATTAGTTAGGTAATCCCTTCGCTGGCATCGCAGGACGCTTGTATGTTGACTTAACAACAGCACCAGTTCCTGAATCAGTTGTATATGTGACATATGTACCGCCGATTGGAGCAAGATCACCGGTTGGTGAGTACTTTCCGACCCAATATCCGGTTAGCCCAACGTGGCTTGTCTTTGAGTATGCAGCAGGAACTAAAGCAGAGTTTGCAAATGTTGCACCCTTGCTATCGATTGCTGCCATCAAAGACTTACGAGTTGGATTTTGACCTGCAGCCTTTAGGGCTTGGGCGGTCATAAATGCTGTGTTCATTCCAAGCAATACGTTCAGATCAAATGCTGATCCAGGTACTGCCTTTGCATAGATATCTGAGAAGAACTTTACATACTCATCAGTCATATCTGTTGTCGCTGGAACCGGAGAGAATCCAATTGCGTTGTATAGAACGCCTGCTGGAACACCGGTCAACTTGATTGTTGTTGCATCTCCACCAACTGAACCAAGCATCCACTGTGGCTTATAGCCCAATTGTGCAGCTGTTCCTAGCATTGCAGATGTCGCGCTAGATACGCCAAATAGAATTACAACATCGGCTTCTGCCGCCTTAAACTTTGTAATCCAACCAGCAGCTGCTGCTGCACCTTGAGAACCTGATGCATATGGCACCTTGACTGCGAAGGTAATGCCAGCAGTTTTAAATCCTGCAAGAGCATCAGTTCCGAAGTCATCATCTTGGTAGAGCAGGCCAATCTTTTTAGTTCCAAAATTTTCTTTTATGTACTGACCCATGATTTTTGCTTCCATAATGTATGAAGGCAACACCGTATAAGTCGTTGGATATTTCTTTGTGTCTGCAAAACCACTAAATCCTGTGTTTACAAACAACACTGGAATTCCACGACGGGCTGGGTTTACAGAAGATGCAACCGCCTTTACATTTGCGGTTCCCAGAGGGGCAAGAAGGGCCATGACTTTATCCTTAAGAATAAGTTCATTGGTCTTTGCTACCGCCTCTGTTGGGACATAGCGGTCATCCTTATCTACAAGAGTTATCTTGCGACCGTTGATTCCACCATTAGCATTGAGATAATCGAAGTATGCCTTTGCAGCACCCGGAATCTTGTTGTATCCAAGTGATGCGGTACCTGTCTTTGGCAAAGTCATACCGAGTTTAATCTCGGTTGAGCTCACGCCAACTTCTGCCGCTTGTGCTGGGATAGCTGTTGCAGCTAATCCAACTACGGCCAGTACCGCTGTTGCTGTGAGCAACGTACGGCGTTGTATTGCCTTCATGTGTTTCCTTCCATCGAGGGTTTTGTTACTAGGTTTACTTCTTTGTGCTGTTGTGTACTGCTTCATGTTTTGCTTTGCGAGCGCGATGTTGTTCAACCGGACCGTTTGGAACAAACAGAACCGTCAAAATCAACAACCCGCTAACAATCAAACCTGGCAGATTAGTAGTAACTCTCTCAGAGCCACCGAGGCGGTGAGCAACCACATCGGCGATTTCTGGGATGGCTACCAAAACCACTGCCCCAATAATGACGCCTCCGAGGGTAGTTATGCCAGCGAGAACCGCCCCTGTCAGTAGGGAAAATGAGAGCGCAAGCGGGAATGCGCTTGGGGAAACGGTGCCAATGGTCATGGCCAGCAGAGCGCCAGCCAGACCTGCAATGCCAGCGCTGATTGTGAAGGCTAGGACCTTCGAACGGGCTGTATCGATCCCCGCCAGTTGTGCCGCGACCTCATTGCCACGACCCGCTCTCCAGGAACGACCATACGCAGAGTTCAAAATATTTCTAACAGCCCACATCGACATTAATGCGGCAAGAGCTGCGATCCAGAAGTACCACTTGTACTGCGTGAAATCTTGCCCCAAAGCAAGAGGAGGAAATCCAACATCAAATGCTAAACCTTGCTCACCACCGAGAATTGAGAATTGATTAGCAAGAGATGGAAGTCCGATTGCAAGCGCCAACGTTGTACCTGCAAGGTATGGACCTGATAAACGAGCAGCAGCTGCACCAAGTAATGCACCACCTACTGCGGAAGCTAATACGGCCGCAATGAAACACACAGCAATTGGACAATTGAATTCAACACGAAGCAATGCGGCTGCGTACGCACCGACAGCCATAAGTGCGCCATGACCCAGCGAAACCTGACCCGAATAACCAATTAACAAAATAATTGAAGAAATTGCAATTACATACACAGCAATCGATGCTCCTTGATAAACGCGAAGTTCATCCACCATTCCACTGAGGAAGTACAGAACTACGCCACCGAGAATAAACAGTGGAAGGTGCGTGCTCTCTCTTTTGTTCTTAGGCACGACGCCCCGCCTTTACTCCAATAATTCCTTGAGGTCGTACAAATAAAACAATTAATAAAATGGCAAATGGTGCAATGAAGAACAAGGCGCTACTGATGTACATCAAAACAAACGAGATTGCGATCCCCAAGAAGAGGCCACCCAACACCGCTCCGAGTAAACTATCAAGTCCGCCAATAACCGCTGCAATAAAGCCTGAAACTAAAAGTAAAGAGAACTCAATCGAGTCTGGGGAAAAGTTACCATTTCCATTAACCGTTTGGAAAAGTCCAGCAACAGCGCCTGCTGCACCTGCCAATGCCCAGCCCAGGGTTCGCACGCCATCAACTTTTATACCCGAAAGGCGTGCTATCTCAGGTGCATGAGCAGATGCTCGAAGTGCAAGTCCAAGGTTGGTTTTTTGAAAGAGAATAGTTAGAAGAGTCAGTAAAACAACGACGACAATTAAAACCAAAAGTTTGAGTGGGGAGAAAACCAAAGTCGAGCCATTGATAGTAAATCCATTATTAGAAATCGGGGTCACAATGCGTAAATCCTGTCCACCCCAAATCATGCTTACGGCGGCACGGATAACGCCTAATAAACCTAATGTTGCAATAATTGGGGCAACACCAGCTATCGGACCAGTTGAGGCGTGCTTGACTAATAATCTCATTAAAACTAATTCAACAAGTGCTGCAAATAATGCACCACCGATCATTGCAACTGGGAGTGCAATCCAAAATGATCCAAATCGAGACACTGCTTCATAGCCAAAGTACGTTGATAGAAGCGCCATTCCTGCCTGAGCAAAATTAACTACACGCGTGCTTCGCCAGACTAAGACAAAGGCAATTGCCATTAATGCATAGATAGATCCAGCGGTAATACCAATTAGAAGAGTATTTAGTAGTTGCATTGTTAGTACCCCAAATATGCAGCGCGAACTGCAGGGTCTTCGATCAGCGCTTGTGCGTGATTGACAGCAACAACTTTTCCTAAATTCAACACGATTCCTAGGTCTGCAATTTTAAGCGCGCCCATCGCATTTTGTTCGACAAGTAAAACAGTCAATCTCATCTGAGTTGTTAAATCTCTAATCGTTTGGAAAATCTGCTCAACAACCAGTGGGGCCAGACCTAAAGATGGTTCATCTAATAGAAGAAGCTTTGGTTTCGACATAATCGCTCGACCAATAGCAAGCATCTGTCGTTCACCACCCGACAATGTGTCAGATCTTTGAGTTATGCGCTCACCTAAACGAGGAAAGATTGAGACAACTTGATCTAATGAATCCTTCATTTCCTTGCGATCTTTGCGCCAGATTGCACCTAGCTCAAGATTTTCTTTAACTGTTAATTCGGGGATTACTGATTTGCCTTCTGAAACATGGGAAATTCCCATCCGAACTAACTTTTCGGGCTTTTCACCAGTAATTGTTTCGCCCATCCAATTAACAACACCTTGTGTTGGTTTATTCAGACCCGATAGCGCGCGAAGCAAAGTGGTTTTTCCTGCACCATTAGAGCCAATAATTGCTGCAAGCTTTCCGGTTGGCACTGCTAAAGACACTTGATTGACTGCACAGATCGCACCATGATGCACAGTTAAATTTGAAACATTAAGCGACATGATTGCTACCTGTACCTAAATACGCAGCCATAACAGCTGGATCGCGACGCACTGTTTCAGCGTCACCACTTGCAATCACTTCTCCAAAGTTAAGAACATAGAGCTTGCTACATACCGACATAACTACATCCATGTGGTGTTCTACTAGTAACACGGACATATCTACACTCAAATTCTTAATCAATGAGTTCATCCACTCAATATCTTGAGGACCTAAACCACCCGCAGGTTCGTCAAGCATTAAAATTGTGGGTTCACTTACAAGTGCGCGAGCAATTGCTACACGTTTGGTATCTGGATAGGCCAAAGTGTCAGCGCGACGATGAGCAATTCCACCTGCATATACCCGTTCTAATGCAATGCGTGCCTTATCTCGAATTCGATCTTCATCTTTTCTATTTCTTCCAAAAGCTGCAGAGATTAAGCCAGTCTCCGACAAATGCTGCGCACCAACCATGACATTTTCTAAAACGGTTAAATCACTAAATAATCCAACACCTTGAAGAGTTCGTGCAATTCCTAAATCTACAAGTTCGTTAGGTTTTGGAAAATCTCTTTTTTCTCCATTTAAGTGAAACTCGCCAGAATCCGGTGTGACCAAACCGCACAATGCGTTGAACAAAGTTGTTTTACCCGCACCATTGGGACCAATGAGCCCAACTACTTCATTCTTGCCAATTTCTAAATAAACATCATTGAGTGCGCGAAGACCGCCGAAGGAAACATTGACACCTTCGACGCGCAGCGCTGCATTATTAGTAGACATGAGGTGCGTAGATTCTAGGGACTCGTGGCCCAATTCGTGTCACAATTTCATAATTAATTGATAACGATGCAGCACCCCAGTCATCGGCGGTGTATTCACCATGGGAACCATCGCCGAAAACAATCACCCAATCCCCAGAAACGGCTGAGGAATCAGCGCCTAAATCAACTACAAATTGATCCATCGAAATGCGGCCAATGATGGGTGCTCGCTTGCCATCTAGAAAAACCCCTGCATCATGTGCGATACGCGGAATCCCATCGGCATATCCCATGGCAACAACACCCAATTTCGTAGGTGTTGTTGTTGTAGCTGTTGCTCCATAGCCAATTGCAGCTCCCGCCGGTACCGTTTTAACAAGATGAAGTTTTGCGCGCAGTTGCATGACTGGTTTTAAGGAAAGTTGCTTGCTTTTTCCTAATGTTGAAACATCTGGAGTTAAACCATACATTGAAATACCTGTTCGCACTAAATCAAAATGTGCCGATGGATTCTTCAAAGTGGCCGCTGAATTTGAAAGGTGTTTTATTGGTGGATTAATCCCAAGATTTGCAAGGTCTGTAACCATTTGATTAAAGCGATTTAACTGTTCGATGTTTTGCATTTCATCTGGTTCATCCGCCCTAGCAAAGTGCGAAAAGACTCCGACAACATTTACTGTCGAAAAATCTTGCAATAAGAATTCTTGCCATTCATCCAAAAAGCCACCACGGGTCATTCCGGTATCTAATTCAATGTGAATCCGAGGTTTATTTGGAAGTGCAGCAATTTCCCTAAAGGCTGCAATAGATGCAACCGCAATGTCAATGTCATGGTCAACTGCAGATTTGAAATCAGAACCTGGCGATACTAGCCACGCCAATATTGGAATACGAACACCGTGAGTACGAAGTGTGATCGCTTCTTCTAACAATGCAACCCCAAGCCAGTCAGCGCCGGCCTTTTCTGCCGAGAGTCCAACACCTAATAATCCATGCCCATAAGCATCGGCTTTTACGACAGCCATCAACGATGTTTTACTTGTGGATTTCAGAAGAGCAATGTTGGCTGCAAGATGGCCGGTATCAATTCTTGCTTCAGCGCGATTCATGTTCGCTCCACAATCACCATGGCAGATGCAATCCCGGCATCATGAGAAAGTGAAAGGTGCACATCTGCGCCATCAACCAGCTCAGCAATTTCGCCCCTAAATAAAAAGGTTGGCTTACCACTTTCCAAATTAATTACTTCTGCTTCATGCCATGACAACCCCTTGCCCGCATTCAGGGCCTTTGCAAGAGCTTCTTTAGCGGCAAACCGTGCCGCAAGTGATGCTGTTGGCTTAGTTCGCTCTGCTGCTGTAAAGAGTTTTTCTAATAATCCCGGAGTTCGTTCTAAGGATGCCTTAAACCGATCAATGTCTACGACATCAATTCCGATCCCATCAATCATTACAGCAGTCTAGTGCAACTGGCTTTTAGAGGGAACATACCGATCGATCGCAATGACAGTTACTAGCAAAGCAGTTCCTACAAAAAGACCACCCAAAAGATCGCTAAACCAATGGGTATGTCTGATCAAAGAAACGGTACAAACTGTCAAGCTAATTAAAACAACTCCCGAAGTAGCTAATTTTCCTTGGTACCTATCAACCTTGGCATATCGATAAATCAAATAAGCCAACATGCCCCACGATAAGACAACGTTGGATGCATGACCGCTTGGATACGACATCCCACCCGCATGTAATAAATCAAAACCATCTCGAGGTTTGGTTCGCCCCAGCATGAGTTTTACTAATCCAACAACTAGATGAAGAAAAATCAATGAGATAAATGCAAGAATCAGTGGGCGTTTGGTTTTGAACTTATAAGCAATAAATGCAGATGCGACCAGTAAAACTAAAGAAGTTAACCAACGTGCCCCTAAATCATCTAAGCGAAGTAATACGAATCCTGATATACCTTTAAATATTGGCTTTGGCTGATCATTTATTTCTCGGTCATAGTTAACTATTGCGCCATTTGTGTAAACCTGCTGAGTTATAAAGATGAATCCAGCAAATAGTAAAATTGCCCACCGAAGAGCGCGATCTCTTTGTCTTCGGCGATCTTGCACCAAGTTTTTCATCATTCAACCGTTACAGATTTAGCTAAATTTCGGGGTTGATCAACATCATTGCCCCGGACAACAGCCATTTCGTAGGCAAATACCTGCAGTGGAACAGTTGCTAGTACCGGTTGGAACAATGCTGGTGCCACTGGAATTCGAATCACATGTTCTGCCCCTTCAACATGAGCACCTTCTTCAGCGATAACTATTACACGAGCTCCACGAGCTTTAACTTCTTGAATATTGCTGAGCATTTTTTCATCTAAAGCATGCTCATGGCCTGCAGGCAAAATCGCAATCACGGGAGTTCCTTGGTCGATAAGTGCTATCGGTCCGTGCTTTAGCTCTCCCCCAGCAAAACCTTCAGCGTGAATGTACGCAAGTTCTTTTAACTTCAATGCACCTTCTAGTGCGACTGGATAACCAATATTTCTACCTAAAAATAGAACAGTATTGTTGTGCGCAAAGGTTCTGGTTAATTCTCTAAGTGGCTCAACAGTTTCTAGAATCTGTTCAATCTTTCCTGGTAATTCAAGTAACTCTTTATACAAGTCGCGAACTTCATTATCTTTCAAGGAACCATTTACTTGGCCTAAGTGCAGGCCAATGAGATACACCGCAATCATTTGAGTTAATAATGCTTTCGTAGATGCAACGGCAATTTCAGGCCCAGCATGTGTATACAAAACTGCATCAGATTCGCGTGGGATCGTCGAACTATTTGTATTACAGATTGCCAAGACTCGGCCACCTGCAGCCTTCGCATGGCGAACCGCCATCAAGGTATCCATCGTTTCGCCTGATTGTGAGATTGCAATAATTAAAGTACTGGGATCAATAATTGGATCGCGATACCTAAACTCACTAGCGATCTCAACATCTACCGGAATCTTTGCCCACTTTTCTATTGCATATTTTGCAACCATGCCTGCGTGATATGCGGTTCCACATGCAATAACGGTGATTTTTTTCAATGATCTAATCTCATCAGCGCTCATATGTAGTTCATCAAGTAAAATCTGATTGTTATCGCTTAGACGACCAATTAAAGTATCTGCAACTGCCTTTGGCTGCTCAAAGATTTCCTTCAACATGAAGTGCGAAAATCCACCCTTTTGCGCCGCGCTTGCATCCCATGAAATTTCATACCCTTTAGGTGTTACCGCTTTTCCATCAAGGTCGATAATTGATACAGAAGTTGGTGTCATTGTGACTATCTCGTCTTGACCTAATTCGATCGCCTGCTTTGTATATTCAATAAAGGCGGCAACATCAGATGCCATGAAGTTTTCACCATCGCCTAGCCCCACAACTAGCGGAGAGTTACGGCGAACACCTACAACAACATCAGGTTGATCTGCATGAATTGCTAATAATGTAAATGAGCCTCGTAGGGCTTTAACAGCATCTTGCATCGCAGTGGTTAAATCACCATTGTGTTCCTTGCGAAGATCGCTGAGCAAATGGGCTACAGACTCTGTATCTGTTTCAGATGAAAATTTATGGCCTTTTGCTTCAAGTTGTGAGCGAAGCTCGGTGTAGTTCTCAATAATTCCATTATGGATAACTGCAAGCTTGCCATCGTTATCTACATGAGGATGAGCGTTGGTATCTGTTGGTCCGCCATGTGTTGCCCAACGTGTGTGGCCGATACCTGAGTGAACATTTGGCAAAGATGCATCTAAGGCATTTTCTAGATTTGCAAGCTTGCCAGCCTTTTTTTCGATAAATAGTTTGCCCGAAGTTCCTAACGCAATTCCCGCTGAGTCATATCCCCGATACTCCAGGCGACGCAAACCTTCGATGAGAGGAATTGATGCAGATTGTGGACCTGTGTAACCCACAATTCCGCACATACTTTTTTACCCCTAGCTCTTTTAGAGAGAAATTTCCTTCTTCACTACATCTGCAAGCTGCTGTGCAACTTCTTGCGCAAGGCTATCACTGGAGGCTTCTACCATCACTCTTACAAGGGCTTCGGTACCAGATGCACGTAATAGAACTCGCCCAGAATCGCCTAAGCGCTCTTCAGCTGATTTAACCGCTGATGCAATTGCTGCTGATTGTGGCAACTTTTCCTTTGCAACATCTTTAACATTAATTAATACTTGCGGGAATCTCACCATGGTTGCCGCTAATTCCTGGAGAGTCTTGCCAGTGCGAACTACTTCTTGTAGCAGTTGAAGCGCGGTAAGAATTCCATCTCCAGTATTTGCAAGATCTCTCATGATTACATGACCGGATTGTTCTCCGCCCAATGAATAATCATTTGTGATCATGTTTTCTAAGACATAACGATCTCCAACCGGAGTTGTAACTACGGTTATTCCTGCATCTTTCATGGCATGCATAAATCCCAGATTACTCATCACGGTTCCAACAACAGTGTCACTCTTTAGAACTCCACGAGCTTTAAATCCGCGCGCCAAAATAGTCAGAATGTGGTCACCGTCAATTTCATTTCCGGCTGCATCGATAGCTAAGCAACGATCTGCATCGCCATCATGTGCGATGCCAACATCTGCACCTTCCCTAAGAACAACTGCTCGCAATTGATGTAGATGCGTAGATCCGCAATCATCATTAATGTTCCAACCATCTGGTTGATTAAAGATTGCAATTACTTCCGCGCCTGCTCGGCGATAAGCTTCGGGAGCAACAAAGGATGATGCACCATTTGCACAATCAACAACAATCTTTAAGCCTTTCAATGGTGTTTCTACTGATGCAAGAAGGTGCTTTAAATATCGCTCTGTTGCAGTGTCATCATTAATTGCACGGCCTACATTACGACCTGTTGGACGTTCCCAATCTTCGCCCATGCGTGCTTCGATTCGCGCTTCGATTGCATCATCTAATTTTCCGCCACCGCGAGCAAATAGTTTGATCCCGTTATCGGGCATTGGATTGTGGGATGCAGAAATCATGACTCCTAGATCGCACTTTAATTCGGCGACAAGGTGTGCAATGGCAGGTGTTGGTAATACCCCAACGCGGTGCACATTGATTCCTGCACTAGTTAAACCAGCAACAACGGCTGCTTCTAGAAACTCTCCAGATGCCCGTGAATCTTGACCAACGATTGCAGTTGGCTGCTCACTTAATGAGCTTTCTACCAATATATGTGCAGCAGCAACAGAAACATCTAATGCGAGTTCTGCGGTGAGATCACGATTGGCTAAGCCACGGATTCCATCGGTGCCAAAAAGCGCCAATTGA
>Ga0114975_10002230_pt1 | contig 13333 bp, 11 predicted proteins | sample S_130626_EF_Meta_FD_87031 | JGI IMG/M metagenome (GOLD analysis project Ga0114975, IMG submission 87031) | Freshwater microbial communities from Lake Simoncouche, Canada to study carbon cycling - S_130626_EF_MetaG | ecosystem: Environmental > Aquatic > Freshwater > Lake | place: Lake...
TTAGGTGAAAATATCGATCAAGGGGGAGACGATAGTGGATCACGTAATGGCACTGGTAAGACTACAATCATTAACGGATTGAGTTATGGTATCTTTGGTCTGGCGCTCACAAATATCAAACGTGATAACCTAATCAATAACATCAACGGTAAAGGTATGCTCGTTACTGTTAGTTTTGAAAAGGACGGAATTGATTATAAAATCGAACGTGGACGTAAGCCAAACTTACTAAAGTTTTATGTTAACAATCAAGAACAGAGCCTAGAAGATCTAGACGAAAGCCAAGGTGATAGCCGTAAAACCCAAGAGTCTATTAATGAACTAATGGGTATGAGCCATACTATGTTTAAGCATATCCTAGCATTGAATACCTATACAGAACCGTTCCTAAGCCTAAAGGCAAACGATCAACGTGAAGTTATCGAACAACTATTAGGCATCACTCTACTAAGTGAAAAGGCTGATCTCCTTAAGGAACAAGTTAAGTTAACTAAGGATCAGATAACACAGGAGGCAGCAAACATTGAAGCGACAAAAGCTAGCAATGACAGGATTAAGTCTACAATCGATTCACTTAAACTCAAGAAAAAAGCCTGGTATGTTAAACACGAAGAAGAAATTAAAGATACGGAAGCCGCTATTAGGTCTCTTCAGGCAGTTGACATTGTTTCAGAAATTGAAGCTCAGACGTCGCTCAAAGCGTGGAGCGAGGCACGAGAAATGGTTAAGGGCCTTGTCAGGGAAAAATCTTCCCTCGAGAGCAGTTCTGGTCAAGCGGCTAAAGCAGTACAAAAACTGGAAAGTCAGATAAAGGATTCTGAGGATCACACTTGTTATGCTTGCGGTAGTATGTTACATGATGCTAACTTAGGAATGATACTTGAAAAACTAAACAAGGATCTAAAAGAAAGCCAAGACTATTATGATTCTATCCAAGAGAAATTAACTGAAGTTGTTGCTAAGATAAACGATATTGGCGAACTATCTGCTAGACCAGAAACATTCTATAACAAGATTGAAGATGCTTATGAACATAAGAACAATCTTGATAGATTAACTTCGCAATATCAATCTAAGATAGACGATACCGATCCCTATCAAGAACAGATCGAAGAACTTGAGAATACAGCAATACAGGAAATTGATTGGAGTTTAGTTAACGATTTAACTAGAGTTAAGGAACATCAAGAATTCCTATTGAAGTTGCTGACGAATAAAGATTCGTTTATCCGTAAGAAGATTATTGATCAGAATCTTAGTTACCTCAATCAGCGTTTAACTTTTTATCTAGATCGCACTGGATTACCACATCAGGTTACTTTCCAGAATGATCTACAAGTGGAGATTACACAACTTGGTCAAGATTTGGATTTTGATAATCTTTCTCGCGGTGAACGTAATAGGCTCATACTTTCACTAAGCTGGAGCTTCCGTGATATGTGGGAGAATCTATATCAACCTATCAACTTGTTGTTTATCGACGAGCTAATTGATAGCGGTATGGATAGTGCTGGTGTTGAAAATGCACTTGCTATCCTAAAGAAGATGGCCCGTGAAAGCAATAAGAACATCTATCTAATCTCTCACAAGGATGAACTTATTGGGCGTGTTAACAATGTATTACGAGTTATCAAGGAGAATGGGTTCACAAGTTACGCCAATTCTGTAGATATCATAGGTTAAAGTAGGTATATAATGAGTAACAAAATAGTTTTTGATACTGACGATCTTCATGATCAATTAATGATTGAAGTAATAAAGTATTTTAAAGCTAACGAGCGGTGGGAAGCAGGTGATGCTGATCGCCCAGGGGTAGATGCTCGTAATGCTTTAGCTATGATGAGGATCGTTGCTCGCAAGAGACGTATGGAAATACAGCAACAACGTAAAGAACGTATGAAGAAGAAAGGAAAAAGTAATGAGTGAAGTAGTAGTAACAATTGAAGAGCAGTTCGCAGCATGGAAGGTTGAGGACGCAAAGTTTCTAGCAGGTAATGCTGCTGCCGGTGCTCGCGCACGTAAGGCATTGAGCGAAATGAGTAAGGCTATTAAGGCCCGCCGTAATGAAATCACTGCTGAAAAGAATGCACGTAAGGCTGCCAAGAAGTAATTGTCCTGGACGCATAATGGCGCTATAGTAGTAGTACTACCAGAGGACTGTATTGGTTTCGTTTATCTTATTACCAATACAGTCACTGGTAGGAAATACATAGGCAAGAAATTAGCAAAGTTTTCTAAAACATCATATAAAGTAGTAACACAAAAAAATGGTGTTAAGAAAAAGAAGAAGATTAAAAGTAAAGTTGAATCAGACTGGCAAACCTACTATGGTTCAAATGATGTATTAAACGAAGATGTAAACAAATTAGGCAACGATAAATTTACTAGAGAAATTTTATTCTATTGTAATTCAAAGGCACAGTGTTCCTACATAGAGGCACGAGAACAGTTTACTCATAAAGTTTTAGAATCCACTGACTATTATAATGGACAGATATCAGTTCGAGTCCATGGGTCACATATTTTAGGCAAAAAATAGGCTATAGGCCCAGTTTGATCGAGATGCTCGATCCCCGTTGAGGGCGCAATATCTTGCGTTCGGATGCTCGGGTGCCACAGACAAAAGCTAACTTCAGGCTTTAAAAGATGACGGCTCTGTGAAAAAGATCCAACCGTCATGGTAAGTATTTTCGCTAGAATGGGAATAACTGCCAACCGTAACTAATCGCGAAGCTAGTGTAGGGGGTTTAAGGGTTACCGCCTCCGTCCGAAAGGAATCACTTTATTCTAGTATGACCGAGCAGCTCAGATAATGCTCTATCATTCCATCGCCCGGAAACGGGCGAATTATGACTTCACAGTCTAGATAATATTAAAATTACTTCGTAATTAACATTAAAGAAATAAAGTAATTGATTGAGCTTGCGAAAGCAATTACTGATGAGCTTTAGCTCATCTCTTAATGTTTAATGAATAAATAAACGAACAGCTGGTGGAAACAACAATGAGATATAATGAATATACAATTCCTGTAGAACAAGTAGTTGATGAAGCTCCGATGGGCTTAATGAAAACTGGAATGAATAAATTAGCAAGTTTTGTTCCTGGAAGTATTGGCGCTAAGGCAAAAGGTGCTCTACAAACAGGTGGTAATGCTAATGCTATGTATAAGGAATTTTATACCTATTTAGGTAAGAAAGGCCTAAAGCCAACTACTGCTTCTATTAGTGCTTTCTTAAAAACTAAGGGTGTTAGTGATGCTATTATTAAGCAACATGTTAGCGCAGCAGCAAGTGGTGGAGCAGCAAAGTATCCGCAGGGTGGTGGGGCAAATGCAGCAGCACAAGCAGCAACTGGAAATTCACCTGCTGTACAACCTCCAGGCGCAGCACAAGGTAGTGGAGCAAATGCAGCAGCAACTGGAAAAGGTGGAAAAGCACCACCGCGTACTCCAAGAACTCGAGCAGCAACTACCACTGCTGCTCCACAGCAACAAACAGCAACGCAAGCGAATGCTCAACCAGAATATAATACTCCAATTGATCCTAAAGGAACTGGAGCACAGCCAGAATATAATGCTCCAGTAACATCTGCTCCGAGACAAGCAGCACCAAGACAAGCAGCACCAATGCCTCAAGACGCTCCTCAACCAGATCAACGTGTATACAAAAAACCAGGTGGTACAGGAGATCAACCAAATGTACCAGAATCACGTCATATGAATGAAGATGTGAGATTACAAAAACTATTATCTAAGATATCAAAGAGACTCTAATGAAACTCAACGAATACGTCAAACCAGATAAAAGATTCGCCATATACGAAAGCGTTAGAAATGACTGCGATCCAAAGACCGCAGCATATTTAACAGAAATGCATAATGGTTTCGTATTACCATTCTTAAAACATCTTGATCGATATCTATATGAAGCTGCTATTACTGCTGATCAATCAAAACAATTATGGGCAGATCTACAGGCAAGTGGTGCTCCTGGAGGAAAATCTGCCGCTGCTCCTGCTGCTGAAACTCCATTAGATCCAAAGCAAGCTGAACAGTTTGCTAAGAAGTTACCCGATGCTGAACAAAGTGCTCCTGTTGAAGGGTTCAAGGAAAAAGCATTAAAGATTATCGGCAGTGTAAAAGATGCAGTAGCACAAAAGAGTCTAAAGCAATTAGCACAGGATGCTATTAAAAATCCAACTATGCAGACATTAGCATTGACTGCTCTTAGTGGAATGGCAGGAGTAGCCGCAGCAGCAGCAACAGGTGGAAGTGCTCCACTCGTTGGCGGAATTGTTGGCGGATTGATGGGCGTTACTAGGGCTAAGATGCAAGGTCAAGATTGGAAGTCGGCAGCACAAAGTGGCCTCAAAGGAGCAGCAATAGGCGCCGCAGCAGGATTTGTTGGCGGAACTGCTGCCTCAATGATGAGTACTGGATTACAAGCAGCCGCTGATCAAGTTAAAGGAGCAACAGCACCTCAACAAGCACAACAACAACCAACATCAGATATGTTTGGTAATCCAACAAACGATGTTGCTCACAAGAACGCATTAAAATATGCTCAAGGTAGTGGAACACCACAAGACATGTGGGGTAATCCAGTAGGCGGCGCAGCACAGCAACAAGCACTAGCCCGAGCTGGGACTGATGTTTTTGGAAATCCAAATCCAGGAACTACTTCGATGTCGTCAGATCCATTTAACGGACCAAAATCAGTTCCTGATGCTTCTAAACTTCCAGGTGGTGACACAGGAATGAAAGATGCAGAAGTTCGTTCAGCAAATATGCAAAATGTTTCTAATAATATGGAAAAAAATGCACCATCACCACAAGCGGCAGCATCAACAACTCCGGCTCCTTCAGATGAAAATCCTTCACCAAGACCTCGAGCGGCAGCATCAACAACTCCGGCTCCTTCAGATGAAAATCCTTCACCAAGACCTCGATCAGCAGGAAAAACAACAACAGCAGCAGATCCTTATAGCGACGATCAAGTAGTAGGAGATCCTAAAGCTAAATTAAAAGCCATAACAGACGATATGGCTGAAAAAATGGGGTTACCTCCGGGTAATCATAAGGCTAAGTTTTCTAGAGGAGTACCGGTAGAAATTGATGGAAAACCAGTACCTCCTGAATTGCTTACACCTGAACAGCAGCGACTTGCTAAATCAGGAAAAGATATAGTAGCAAATTCTCAAGCCGCTGCTAAGGAAATAGCAAGTTCTCAATCTAAAATGCAAGCAGATATGGCTGCTTTACAAGCAGCAGCTTCTGGTATGAGTCGAAGCGCTACATCAAATCCTTCAAAATTTGAGTCAAGATCTAACGCAGCAAAAAGACTTTCTTTAACATATCAAATAATTAAAGAAGCTGGTGAAGTTTCTGCAAGCACTGAAGAATTTATTAAAGCAGCATTATCTCAAGGTTATAGCAAAGAACAGATACAAGGTGTTCTTAAGAAAAATAAATTTGATGATGTTGTTGATGATGCTGGAGCCGCCGCAGCAACACCTCCAGCAGCCGCAGCGCCAGCAGTAACACCTCCACCTTCGGGATCAAAACCTGGAACAACTACTCCAGCAGGAACACCACCAGCAAATGCAGCCGCAGCGGCAAAGACAGGAGCACCCGGGAAAGCACCAGCAGGAACACCACCAGCAAATGCAGCAACTAAAGGTAGCGGTGCTTCTAGTGTAGATACAGGCGAAGAAGAATTAGACAAAGAGACTGTTAATAAAATCTTTATGAATATAGCACAAGCAGTTGACGATGATCCGCAAGGTAGTGGACAAACACAAGGTGGACAAACACAAGGTGGACAAACACAAGGTGGACAAACACAAGGTGGACAAGTACAAGGTGGACAAACACAAGGTGGACAAACACAAGGTGGACAAACACAAGGTGGACAAACACAAGGTGGTGGTCAATCACAAGGTGGTGGACAAACACAAGGTGGTGGACAAGCAGCACCTGCGGCAAGTGGCGGCGGTTATACTGGTCCGGATGTTCCTTTAGACAAAGCAGCAATTAATAAGATACTGATGGCTGTAGCACAAGCAGGCGCTTAAAAGAAATTTAATCCAGTCTTCTTTGTGGTTTCTAGATTGTCTTCTACTAACTTACTTATCATCATACGATCTTCGTAGGCCATGTAGTAGACATCATCTATAGTTACGCCTCCACGCATATACCAACAAAGTTTTAATAATTCTGATTTTAGATTTTTGGACTCTTTCTCTAAGTTATCAACTTCCTGTAAAATTTCAGGAATCGACATAGATAAGAGTCTCATCCGAAAAAATTTGATTGATCAAACGTAATTGGAACTTCAAATTCTGCTGGAACACCCGCTTCAATATCTTCAGGAGTACTAACTACTTTCATTGGTTTAATAGTACTATTACTCTTCATTTTTTCAAGATGTTTTAGGATCGTATCAAACATTGACTTATCACTGTTGTTAAAAAATTCTATTATATGATCTCTATTTGATACTTTACCTTCAGGAGTATCAATACTAACAATACTTTCTACAACCATATTAATAGTTAAATCTGTTAATTTTTTAAAACTATTAGAAAATGCCTGTAACTTGTTCTCATCACTGATTGATTCATCATCAACTAATCGAAGTATACGTTGTTCTTCAAATGTTTTTAAACTAGTTTTTGTAAATTCTTTATAGGTAGTCGGGCGTAGTTCAACTGTGATATCTTGATTAATTTGTATAAATGGTTCGTATTCAAATTCAGCTAGTTGATCTAATAATGCTCTTAAATCAATCTCAAATTCTCTAAACTCACCAGTAACTGGGAGTTTAGCAGATACTTCCATCTTCTCACCATATGTTGCAAGACGTATGGCAATTAATACAGCATCACTATCAATGCTTGGCATCTTCCAAGGATCTTTTATATCAGGAATACAACTTTTAATAACTTGTACAACACTTTCACCATTAATTAACGCATCAGGAGTTTTAAACATTAACTCATCTTTAGCAGTCATTGGATAAACCGCAAACTCTTCACTCTCTGGAATATTAATAGAACCCGGAGGATAGTATTTTCCTTTGCTTGGTAATCTAATATAGATTTTCGCTTGTCTAAAATACTTTGCTAATGGGTTATTAGGATTAGTTGCCACGGATTTATCTCCAATAAATAAAAGATATCGATTATTCACGATATTTATCTGCGCATATAACTGGTGAAAAATAATGGTTGAAAAGGTAATTGTAAAAAGTTCTTCATCTGATTTAGATGGTGCTCAATTTGAAAATGCTGCTACTGAGGCAACATTAAAGCGTCTTGTTGACCTTATGGAAAAACAAAAGCCAGGTTCCGGTGCTGCTGTTAAAAATACAGCACAACAAGCACAAGGTATAGCACCAGCAGTACTTAAAGAAACTAATAACGCAATTGGTGCTACAGGAGATGCAGCCAAAGCAGCGGCGTCTGGAATGGGAAGTTTTGCTGCTCAGACTGTTAAATTTTTAGCATCTGGACCTTTTGAATTACTCAGTGCAGGAGTACTTTTTCTTAAAGATACTATTGGTAAGAGTATGGATACTCTTAGAGACACTGCTAAGAATGGCGCAAGTTTTAACGGTAGCTTATTAGAACTTAATAAAGCCGCCGCAGGTTCAGGAATGAATTTAGAAACATATTCTAAATTCATTAAAGAAAACAAAGAAACTATGGCATCATTTGGTGGTACTGTTACTGAAGGTGCTAAACGTTTAGGACAGATGTCTAGGGATTTAAGACGAAGTGATGCTGGACAACAGTTACAAGCATTGGGAATATCAGCAGAAGATATCAGTTTTGGAATGACACAATATGTAGCACAACAGACTGCTGCTGGTCGAATACAAGGAAAAACACAAGCAGAAATAACAGCAGGAGCAGCTGGGTATATAAAGAACTTAGGAGAACTTTCTAGATTAACAGGTGAAAGTGTTGATGCATTAGCTAAACAAGCAAATGATAATGCTCGAGAGGCAAGGATGCAGATCTTGATGTCTGGTATGAGCGCAGATGCTGCTGATGAATTAAACAAAGGATTAACATATGCTGCAAAAGTAAGTCCTGAATATGCTAATGCTTTTAAAGATGCTGCTCTAGGCATTCCAAATAAATTAGCAGAATCTATGATGGCAACAAATAAAGAATTTGCTGATGGTGTTAGAAAAGTACAAAGAGGTCAATCTGTTTCTGCTGAAGAACAACAAGCAATAATGGCATCACAGTCAAAAGGATTTGATAAACTAGCTAAAAGTACAAACGGTGCAGCATTAGCTAATGATGAAGCATTTTTAGGACAAGCAAGAATAAATGCTGCTATGAAAGATGTTGCTAATCAAGTTACGCAAGATGGTATGAAAAAATCTAAAGCAGAAGGAGACAGTAGTGCTTCTGCTACAAAAGCATTGATGAATTTTAGTGATGCAGTAGATGCATCTTGGGGAAGAATAAAAGAAGCAATTCTCAATAGTGAGGTATTTAAAAAACTCGGTGACGCAACCGAATGGGTTGGAGGACAAGTATTAAAATTAATGGGTCCATTGGAAAATTTCTTTGTTAATATTGATAAAAATGTACAACCAGCATTAACTAGACTAACATCAGCATTTGATACTTTATTAGGTCCGGTAATGAGATTATTGCCCTCATTTGATGATGTTATGAAAGTTCTAAAACCTGTAGTTGGAGTTATCATATCTGCTGGTGAAGCATTTATATTAGTAAAAGGAGCAATGCTAGCTTGGCAAGGAGCACAAGCATTATGGCAAGGAGCACAAGCAGCATATCATGGAGTAGTAGCAGCAGGAACAGCGATTATGGCTGCATTTAATGCAGCCAAAGGTACTAATATACTTGCTGTCGTAGCTTCAACTGCATCAATGTGGGCAGCATCATTAGCAGCAGCAGCATTTGCATCTCCTGTAATAGCAGCAGTAGTAATTGTAACAGCATTGATAGCTGCTTTTAAATCACTCTATGATAGTGGTTGGACTCTAGAAACAGCGTTTGGTGCCCTTAAAGGAGGATTCAGTCGATTTGTATTAATGCTTGATGATGTAATTGATGGATTAATGAGAACTCTTAATAAAGTTACTTTTGGTGGATTAGGTATTGATGAGAAAGAATTAGAAAAGAGACAAAAAGTTAATCAAGATAAAAGAGACAAACTTGACGAAGAAGCAAAGGCTCGAGATGTTAAAAGAGGGCAAGTTAGAACTGAACGAGGTACTGAAGATTCATTATTAAATTTTAGTGGTAAAGGTGAAGGAGTAGCAGGCCCACCAATGCCGCCAACAGCAGCAGCAGTAGCATCAGGACAAACATTAGTTGCATCGGCTGAAGATAAGAAAAAGAAAGATGCTGCCGTTGGGTTACCTTCTGAAGCAGATGCCGCAGCTACATTAGAAAAACTAAAAGCACAAGTTCAGGACTCTACAGTTACACAAGCAGCAACACTAAATACTGCTGACGGAATAACAAAGTTAACTACTATTATGACGGCAATTCTTGAACTACAACATCAACAACTTGATGCACAAAAAGATCTTGTAAATGCTACTAAGGGTAGATATAATGCGGTTGGATAAGAAATAAATGAGTTGGAAAAAATATTTTACCCCAGTAAATCAAGATGGTAGAACAAGCCTATTAGGAAGTACTCCAGCTGGATCGCAAGCCTCTAAGACAAATTACAGTTCATATCTCCCTGATGTTTATGTCGGTAGTCCTAATCGTGTTGAACGTTATCTACAGTACGATACTATGGATATGGATAGTGAAGTAAATGCTGCTCTTGATATCATCGCAGAATTCTCAACACAGCCAAGCAGAGAAAACGGTACTCCATTTAAGATTAACTTCCGTGATAAAGCAACAAGCGTTGAGGTTAAACTACTAGGTGATTACTTACAAAAATGGTGTCGTCTACAAGAACTCGAAACCCGCATATTCCGTATCTTCCGTAATACTTGTAAGTATGGAGATACATTCTTTATCCGTGATCCAGAAACTAAGAAGTGGCTTTATCTAGATCCAGGTAAGTTAGTTAAGATTATCGTTAACGAAAGCGATGGCAAGAAGCCAGAACAGTATATCATACGTGACCTAAATCCTAATCTACATCACTTGGTTGTAACACAGATTAATCCATCTAATCAAAACACACAGCCAAGCGGCACTGCTTATATCTCAGGTGGTGCAGGTGCTCGTGGTATGACAGGTGCGTTTCCTCAAAATACAGGAAATAGATTCAGTGTAGCACAAAATGAAATGGCTATTGAAGCAAAACACATAGTCCATATTAGTTTAAGTGAAGGATTAGATAATAACTATCCATTTGGTAATAGTTTGCTTGAAAGTGTTTTTAAAGTTTACAAGCAGAAAGAATTACTAGAAGACGCTATTATCATCTACCGTGTTCAACGTGCCCCTGAGCGCAGAGTATTTTATATCGACGTTGGAAACATGCCAAGCCATATGGCGATGCAGTTTGTTGAGAGAGTCAAGAATGAAATACATCAGCGTCGTATTCCAAGTTCAACAGGCGGCGGCACTAGTGTAATTGATTCAAGTTATAATCCATTAAGCATTAATGAAGATTACTTCTTTCCACAGACTGCTGAAGGACGTGGATCTAAAGTTGAGACATTACCAGGCGGAACTAACCTAGGTGAGATTGATGACTTACGTTATTTTACTAACAAGTTATTCCGTTCATTAAGAATACCGAGTTCATATCTACCAACTGGTGCTGATGATAGTGCCGCAGTTTTTAATGATGGTCGTGTTGGTACTGCTTATATCCAAGAGTTGCGTTTTAACAAATACTTAGAGCGTCTACAGACTCTAATGGAAAAAGAAATTGATAAGGAATTTAAACTTTATCTATTCCAGAATGGTATTACAATTGATGACAGTATCTTTGGTATTGAATTTAATCCACCACAGAACTTTGCTGCTTATCGTCTAAGTGAACTAGATACCCAACGTGTAACAACATTCCAAACAGTGCAAGAAATTCCATATATGAGCAAGCGTTTCGCTATGCAGAGATTCTTAGGACTGAGCCAAGAAGAGATTATGGAAAATGAGCGTCTATGGAGAGAAGAGAATCAAGATATTAGCGGTAATGAAGAAGCAGCAGCAGCAGAACTTCGTGGCGCAGGAATCACTCCAGGCGGAATACAAGACGGAATGGCACCAGAAGAAGGTATGGAAGGTGGAGATGAAGGAGCAGTAATGGCTCCAACAGTTAGCACTCCAGCAGCCGGTCCTTCGGGCGTTCCTGCACCAGCCGGTCCTCCAGCATAACGGATAAATATAATCATGATCTTGAAAGAACTTTTTTATTTTAGTAACAATGACAAGGACATGAGTCAGGACGACCGTTACAGTGCTGACCATGACGATTCTGTTCTCAAAAGAGGTAATACCCGTAAGATACGTTTAAGCCTAAAGCAGATTAATCGCCTACGCCGTGCTGGAGATTTACATGAACTTGAGCATCAAAAAGATATTAAATTTGTTAGCAAAATGTATGCTCCTCCACCCGCAGAAGAGGCTCCTCCGGTATAAATAAGTTCAGTAATATTTTATTACAGCCAAATCACCTTTTTTTAGCCTATTTTAACACGATTGTAATAAATCGTATTAAATACTTGTTGACAGCCTAAGCATAAGGAGATTTTGAATGGCCAAGAAGATTAATTTTGAGCAGCTACTCGAATACGTAGTAAACGGCGAGACTGCAAAAGCAGACGAATTATTCCATCAACTAGTAGTACTTAAGTCACGTGAAATCTATGAGAACATCATTGAGAGTGAGCTTGAGGACGTTGACATCGATGAGGCTTCAGAAGATGATGAAGAAGAGATGGATGAGACTACTGAGTCAGATGATGAAGAGATGGATGAGTCCACTGAAGACGAAGATATGGACGAGTCTACAGAAGAAGAAGAGATGGACGAAAACTTTGGAATGGAAGCATTCGGCGGTGATGAGACTGACGACTTAGCTAACGACATTGGAGACGAAGGTGATTCCGATGACGACGGAATGGACATGGACAGCGATGACGACATGGGTGGCGAAGAAGGTGGCGATGGCGATCGAATTTCAGACCTAGAGGATCAGCTAGCAGATCTCCGTGCAGCATTTGACCAGTTAATGGGTGACGAGGCTAATGAGCCAGAGCATCATGACGGAATGGATGATCCAGATTTTGGCGGCATGGATGACGGCGGAAGCGACATGGACGATGACGAAGACGAAGGCATGATGCCAGGCGCTTTTGAAGAAGAGATTGAGTCAATTGATCTTTCACCAGCAGAGCAGATGAGAGAGTATGTTGAGAAGATTGGTTCATGGGAAAAAGAACCAACAAGCAAAGAAGGTGACGAAGTTGCTAAGGGCGGAAAGTATACAACTAACACTAAGTCAGTTGTAGCTGGCAAGAATGATATGGGTGGAAGTGCTAAGAACATCGTTAACGGTGGAACTCAGAGCAGCCCAGTAGAGCAGAACAAGGGAAACCTAAAGGGCAACGGCGTTCTAAACGGTAAGCCAAAGGATATGAATACTGGTAACGTTAACAAGGTTGGCGGAACTAATGTAAAGCAGTTCTACAAGGCAAACACTAAGGGACACGGTGCAGAGAAAAAGGGCGAGGCAGAAGGTAAGCTTTGGGGCAACGGCGGATCAGCTGGTTCCATTAATACTAAGAGCCCACTTAACAAGGGAAAGTAAGTGATCTATCTTCAAGAACACCTAACATTCGACCAAGCTAAAGTGGTCGTTGAGAGCGACGATAAAGATGGTAAGAACCTTTATATGAAGGGAATCTGCATCCAGGGTGGCGTGAAGAACGCCAACCAACGGGTGTATCCAGTCTCCGAAATCGCTAAGGCTGTCAAAACACTTAATGATCAGCTCAGCGGCGGATATAGTGTACTTGGAGAAGTAGACCATCCACAGGATCTAAAAATCAATTTAGACCGTGTAAGTCACTTAATCACAGAGATGTGGATGGATGGGCCAAACGGATATGGTAAGCTAAAAGTCTTACCAACTCCAATGGGTCAGTTAGTGAAAACAATGTTAGAATCGGGTGTGAAATTAGGCGTAAGTAGTAGAGGAAGCGGCAATGTCCGTGAAGACGGTTCAGGTCAAGTTAGTGACTTTGAAATCGTAACAGTGGACATTGTTGCTCAACCTTCTGCTCCTGGTGCTTATCCTACACCAATCTACGAACACCTTATGAACAATAAAGGTGGAAATAAGGCATTTAATTTAGCAAAAGAA
>Ga0114975_10002231_pt1 | contig 13331 bp, 9 predicted proteins | sample S_130626_EF_Meta_FD_87031 | JGI IMG/M metagenome (GOLD analysis project Ga0114975, IMG submission 87031) | Freshwater microbial communities from Lake Simoncouche, Canada to study carbon cycling - S_130626_EF_MetaG | ecosystem: Environmental > Aquatic > Freshwater > Lake | place: Lake...
AGAATATATAGAAAATACCATTTCCGATTTCTCCGTCTGTAAAACTCCAAATACCGGCACCTATAATAAGAGTAGCTAAAATTAGTTTGATGTTTTTATGAAACATAATATTATGATTAATTATTTTTGCAAAGATAGTAAAAGGAATTTAAAATATTTTTACAAAACTACTTGCAAAGAATAAAACTCTTTGTATATTTGCACTCGGTTTTAGAAATAGATATTTTAAAAACCAATCAAGATATTTTAATACAAGATTTAAAGATAACAAACAATGAGCAAAAGAACGTTTCAACCATCGAAAAGAAAGAGAAGAAATAAGCACGGATTTATGGACAGAATGGCTTCTGCTAATGGAAGAAAAGTCCTTGCTCGTAGAAGAGCTAAAGGAAGACATAAGTTGACTGTTTCATCTGAACCAAGACACAAAAAATAATGTTTATTTAAACATACATAAAGGCGTTACTGTTATTAGTATCGCCTTTTTTTATATCTTTAAACTAAAAAATAAATAAGGATTAAAAAACAAAACTAACTACACAACACTCACCTACAAATGCCAAAAGACAATTCAATAAAATCGATTTTAATTATAGGTTCAGGACCTATCGTTATTGGACAAGCCTGCGAATTTGATTATGCAGGATCTCAATCTGCTCGTTCCATTCGTGAAGAAGGAATAGAAGTAATTTTGATCAATTCAAATCCAGCAACCATTATGACCGACCCTTCAATGGCCGATCATATCTATTTAAAACCTTTAACTACAAAATCGATAATTGAAATTCTAAAAGAACATCCACAAATTGACGCTGTTTTACCAACAATGGGTGGGCAAACCGCATTAAATTTATGCTTGGAAGCTGATGAAAAAGGAATTTGGGAAGATTTTGGAGTAAAATTAATTGGTGTCGATATTAACGCGATCAATATTACTGAGGATCGCGAGCAGTTCAAACAACTATTAGCAAAAATTGGTGTTCCAACCGCTCCTGCTAAAACGGCAACTTCCTTCTTAAAAGGAAAAGAAATTGCTCAAGAATTCGGGTTTCCATTGGTAATCCGACCATCATTTACCTTGGGTGGAACTGGCGCCGCTTTTGTTCACCATAAAGAAGAATTTGATGAATTATTGACCCGAGGCTTAGAAGCTTCACCTATTCACGAAGTCTTAATTGATAAGGCTTTAATTGGTTGGAAAGAATACGAATTGGAACTTTTAAGAGATAAAAATGATAATGTTGTAATTATCTGTTCTATCGAAAATATGGATCCAATGGGAATTCATACAGGCGATAGTATTACCGTGGCTCCCGCTATGACTTTGTCGGATACTACTTTTCAAAAAATGCGAGACATGGCAATTTTGATGATGAGAAGTATCGGAAATTTTGCTGGAGGTTGTAACGTTCAATTTGCAGTTTCGCCAGATGAAAAAGAAGATATTGTTGCTATCGAAATCAATCCTCGTGTATCGAGATCATCAGCATTAGCATCAAAAGCAACCGGTTATCCAATCGCAAAAATCGCTTCAAAATTGGCTTTAGGTTACCATTTAGATGAATTACAAAATCAAATTACCAAATCTACTTCTGCGCTATTCGAGCCAACATTAGATTATGTGATTGTAAAAATACCACGCTGGAATTTCGACAAATTTGAAGGTGCCGATCGAACTTTAGGTTTGCAAATGAAATCGGTGGGAGAAGTGATGGGAATTGGACGTTCGTTTCAAGAAGCATTACACAAAGCCACGCAATCCTTAGAAATTAAAAGAAATGGGCTTGGCGCCGATGGAAAAGGATATAAAAACTACGAACAAATTATTGAGAAACTAACTTATGCTAGTTGGGATCGCGTTTTTGTAATTTATGATGCTATTGCAATGGGAATTCCTTTGAGTAGAATTTTTGAAATTACAAAAATTGATATGTGGTTTTTGAAACAATATGAAGAATTATTCATTTTGCAAAAAGAAATTTCCAATTTTACAGTTGACACTTTACCGAAAGAGTTGTTATTGGAAGCCAAACAAAAAGGTTTCGCAGACCGCCAAATTGCTCACATGATGGGTTGTTTAGAAAGTCAAGTTTACAAATTGCGTGAAGATAAAAATGTAAAAAGAGTTTACAAATTAGTAGATACTTGTGCAGCAGAATTTAAAGCGAAAACACCTTACTACTACTCTACTTTTGAAGCAGAAATTGAAACTGCTAATGGAACAAAATACGTTGACAACGAAAGTGTTGTCACCGATAAGAAAAAAATAGTTGTTTTAGGCTCAGGGCCAAATAGAATTGGGCAAGGAATTGAGTTTGATTACTCTTGTGTGCACGGCGTTTTGGCTGCAGCTGAATGTGGTTATGAAACCATTATGATCAATTGTAATCCAGAAACTGTTTCTACCGATTTTGACACTGCTGATAAATTGTATTTTGAACCTGTATTCTGGGAACATATTTACGACATCATTCGACACGAAAAGCCAGAAGGTGTAATTGTTCAATTAGGTGGTCAAACAGCATTAAAGCTCGCAGAAAAGCTATCTAAACACGGAATAAAAATTATTGGAACCAGTTTTGACGCTTTAGATTTAGCGGAAGATAGAGGTCGCTTTTCAGAACTTTTAACCGAATTACAAATTCCTTTCCCACAGTTTGGTATCGCAGAAACGGCAGATGAAGCATCGCAATTAGCTGATGTTTTAGACTTCCCTCTTTTAGTTAGACCTTCCTATGTTTTAGGCGGTCAAGGGATGAAAATTGTAATCAACAAGCAAGAATTAGAAGAACACGTAATCGATTTATTGAAATCAATTCCTGGTAATAAACTGCTTTTAGACCATTATTTAGACGGTGCAATTGAAGCTGAAGCTGATGCGATTTGTGATGGTGAAAATGTATATATCATTGGAATAATGGAACACATTGAGCCTTGCGGAGTCCATTCTGGAGATAGTAATGCCACTTTACCTCCATTCAATTTAGGGGAATTTGTAATGCAACAAATTAAAGACCATACAAAAAAGATCGCTTTGGCGCTGAGAACGGTAGGTTTAATCAACATCCAATTTGCGATAAAAGACGATACGGTTTATATTATTGAGGCCAATCCAAGAGCTTCTCGAACAGTTCCATTTATTGCAAAAGCGTATGGAGAACCTTATGTGAATTATGCTACAAAAGTAATGTTAGGTCATAATAAAGTAACCGATTTTAAATTCAATCCGCAGTTAAAAGGGTATGCAATTAAACAACCGGTATTTTCTTTTAGTAAATTTCATGGTGTAAATAAAGCGCTTGGACCAGAAATGAAATCGACGGGTGAGAGTATATTATTTATAGATGATTTAAAAGACGATCAATTCTATGAATTGTATTCCAGACGAAAAATGTATTTAAGTAAATAAAAAAAAGCCCCAAATTTGGGGCTTTTTTTATTCTATGTCTTTAATATATTCATCGTATTCTAAGTAAAATAATTCTAGTGCATTCATTTTATCATTAAAAAAATCAAATATTTCGTCCCAATATTTAGGATTACTGACGCTAACATTTAGTTTTTCGACCCAAATTCTGCTAATTACTTTGCCGTTTTCTAAACTATAATTTTTCTCAAATACCAAGTTAGAAATAAACTCGGCTTCCAAAATATTTTTTAGCGATTCTAATTTTTCAAAATATTGAATTCTCTTAATATCATTGCGACTTTCAATATCAATTTGGACTTGTGCTTTCGTATTTTCAACGTAAAATTTAAAAGAAAAATCTTTAATCTTAGTATTGTACAGAACCCATTTTCTAGGATATTTGTTTGCAAATGAAACCCAAAACTCTCTTTTTATTCTTTGATTTTCTTCTTTACTATACATTTGAAGGTATTAATTATTTAAAGGTTGATTTTCAAACAGTTGTGAAATCCAATTTAATAAGCTACATTTATGTCTAATTCGATACAAAAATAGAATATCATTATGGATTTTTCAGATTTTTTAAAATATGTTCCAAAAATAAAACAAGAAAAACTTCTTGCTGAACAGGCTCATTTAAAAATGGTGCCAATTGAACGTATTTTAGAAGTTGAAAAATACACTACCGCTTCAAACAATCCTAGAAAAGCAGCAGTAATGATGTTGATTTATCCTAAAAACAACAAATCCCATTTAGCCTTAATTGTACGAAATACTTATCCTGGCGTTCATTCCGCACAAATAGCTTTCCCGGGAGGAAAAGTCGAAATAGAAGACGTTTCTTTATCACACACCGCATTAAGAGAAACCCACGAAGAAATTGGAATTCATCCTGAAAAAATTGACGTGATTAAAACATTTACGGAGGTTTTTATTCCGCCCAGTAATTTCATTGTGGCACCCTTTTTAGGAATTAGCTATTCTGAATTGGAATTTACTGAACAAGTTGAAGAAATTGCAGGAATAATTGAATTTCCGCTACTGGATTTTATGAATGAAAAAACAATCGTAATAAAGAGAATGGATACCTCTTACGGTAAAAATATTGAGGTTCCAACATTTAAAATAAACAACCATTATGTATGGGGAGCCACCGCAATGATGATGAGTGAATTAAAAGAAGTGCTAAAAAATTCATTTAAAAATTAATTTGTAAATTCGCCTTCTTAATTGATAATAAAATATGGTTTTATTTAAAAGAAACCCGTTTGGACACATCCTTTTTATTAAAAAATGGTTAATCCGAATTTTCGGAGCTATCACCCACAAAAGATACCGAGGTTTCAACCATTTGCAAATTGAAGGTTCAGAAATTCTAAAAACATTACCTGATACCAATGTGCTTTTTATATCCAATCATCAGACCTATTTTGCTGATGTAGTAGCCATGTTTCACGTATTTAACGCAAGTTTATCTGGGCGTGATAATTCAATAAAAAATGTATCTTATTTATGGAATCCTAAGTTAAACATCTATTATGTAGCTGCAAAAGAAACCATGCATTCAGGTTTATTGCCTAAAATTCTAGCTTATGCGGGAGCAATTAGTGTTGAAAGAACTTGGCGTTCACAAGGTAAAGATGTAACAGAAAAACGGGAGGTAAACCCAAATGATACCGAAAATATCAGAATTGCTTTAGAAGATGGTTGGGTAATTACTTTCCCTCAGGGAACTACAAAATCTTTTAAACCAGTAAGAAAAGGTACCGCTCACATCATAAAACAATACCGACCAATTGTGGTTCCAATTGTAATTGATGGTTTTAGACGCTCCTTTGATAAGAAAGGATTGAGAATGAAAAAGAAAGGAATCCAGCAATCATTTGTAATAAAAAAACCATTGGAAATTGATTACGAAATTGATACTATTGATCAAATTGTTGAAAAAGTAGAATTTGCAATAGAACAACATCCATCTTTTTTAAAAGTGGTTCCTGCTGAATAAATATAGAATTTATTGATTGGCTTTAGCTTATAAATTCTTGTTTTTATAATAATTTACCAATAAATCAACGAACTTACTGTAGCCGTCAATTCCGTCTTTTTGTTGGTTAACTTTAAGAAATCGATCGTAAAATAGATGAAATCCTGTTTCCACAAAAGATTCGTAATTGCTCCAAAAATCTTCACTTTCTTTATAATTTTTTATAATACCTGGATGAACTGTTTTTAATAATTTTTTAAATTGAACTTCATCTCTATATCTCCAATTGCTAAGACAATAATGTAAGGCGTGGCTGTAACCAGAATATTTAAAATAAAGATTTTCATTATTTATTGATGCCAAAAAGCCAATAAAATTCGCTTCACTTTCGGATGCATATCCCAATTGGTGGGCCATTTCATGCGTTACGGTAGTTGGAAAATTATACAAAGGGATTTTATCATTGACCTGAGCTTCATTTGTAAAAGGATTCAAATAGCCACTAAAACCCATATAACTTAAAGGCAAACTAAAAAGTGATTTTTTTATGCTTGAATATTTGTAGGTAAATGCTAGATTTTTTTTTGAAAGCGATCGGTATCCATCTAAATTCATTTCAAAAACTTGATTTTGCGAATAAGGAAAAACGACTTTTAAAGTATCATTATTAGTAATTTGAGAATGAATAGAATTCGTTTTTACAATTAATAATTGAGTGAATTTCAGCAAATCTTCATTTGAATATTCTTTTTCGATTTTTAATTTTTCAAATAAAGGAACACGGTAATAATTCAATCCCCAAAGAATATTAAACAAAAAATAAAAAACAGAGAAAAAACTAAGAATTTTAAGCACGCTGTCTTTCCAAGATAATTTGGAGATTTTACGATTTCTAAAGTAACCAATTACAAGATAGACAATTGCTATTAAATAACAAAAATCTCCAATAGAAAAAGGGATAAATCCAAAAATTATCCTTGAAAAACTTGAAACGTAACTGTAAAGCCCGTTGCTGTAAAAACCTTCAATAAATTCAGGAAAAAACGAAATTAATTGTATTAATACAATTTGAATTAGTAACCCTAATGGAAGATAATATTTTTTGTGCATAACCATAAAATAGATTGTTAAAGTAACTAATTTTGATGAATTAATTATTTAAAAATTATTGTTTTTATTATAAAAACTATCTTGTGTCTTTGTAACTTTGGAAAAAATAAAAAAATAAAAAATAAAACGATGAGTCAAGAAATTAGAAACCTAGAACCAAAAGCCCTTTGGAATAAATTTTCCGATTTAAATGCGGTTCCACGACCTTCAAAAAAGGAAGAACGTGTAATTGAATTTATAAAGAACTTTGGATATAATTTAGGTTTAGAAACTTTTGAAGATGAAATTCGAAATGTAATTATCAGAAAGCCGGCTACTCCAGGAATGGAAAACAGAAAAACGGTGGTTCTTCAAGGGCATCTAGATATGGTTCACCAAAAAAATTCTGATACCGTTTTTGACTTTGATACTCAAGGAATAGAAATGTATGTTGATGGTGACTGGGTTCGTGCTCGAGGAACAACTTTAGGTGCTGATAATGGATTAGGTGTAGCGATGATTATGGCTGTTTTAGAAAGTACCACAATAAAACATCCAACAATTGAAGCATTATTTACAATAGATGAAGAAACAGGAATGACAGGGGCTTTAAATCTAAAAGGTGGTATTTTGAAGGGTGAAATCCTATTGAATATGGACACGGAGGAAGACGATGAAATTGATATTGGTTGTGCAGGTGGAATAGATGTAACTGCGACCAGAAAATACAACGAAGAAGAAACTCCTGAAGGATCTGTTGGATATACAATTACCGTAAAAGGGCTTAATGGCGGTCACTCCGGAATGGATATTCACAAAGGTTTAGGAAATGCAAATAAAATCATGAACCGATTATTATTTGATGGTTTTGAAAATTTCGGACTTCAAATTGCTGAAATAAATGGTGGTAGTTTGCGCAATGCAATTCCAAGAGAAAGCGTTGCAAAAATTATTGTAGCACAAATGTATGATGAGGCGTACGTTTTTGATATGCAAGAAATTATCAATGACATTAAAAATGAATATAAAACTACCGAACCCAACTTAGTTATTGAAATAGCAAAATCAGAATTACCAGGTAAAGTAATGGATTTGGGAGTTCAAGAAGGTATCATTCGTTCGATTTATGCAGCTCACAATGGCGTTTACAGAATGAGTGCGGATATGTCGGATTTAGTTGAAACTTCAAATAATGTGGCAAGAGTAATCGTTAAAGACGGCGATATCACTGTTGGTTGTTTAACCCGTTCTTCTGTAGAAACTTCTAAGTTTGATTTAGCGAATTCCTTACGATCTGTATTTGAATTGTGTGGTTGCGAAGTTACGCTAGCTGGTTCCTATCCTGGATGGACTCCAAATGTAAAATCTGAAATTTTGGATGTTTTGGTATCCATTTATGAGAAACAAAATAATGAAAAACCAAAAGTGGTGGCTTGTCACGCAGGTTTAGAATGCGGAATTTTAGGAACTAACTATCCTGATATGGACATGATTTCATTTGGCCCTACCATTCATGGAGCTCACTCACCTGATGAAAGAGCGAGTATTAAATCGGCTCAGAAATTTTGGAAATTTGTATTAGAAATATTAGAGAGTATTCCAGTAAAAAAATAAATGATTTGTAAAAAAAACGCCCCGTAATTGGGGCGTTTTTTTATAATGAAATTACTATGAATTCACTTCTTCTATTGGCTTGGTGTTGCTCTTCGGTACAATCCACTCCATCGGAACAGTTGTTTACTAATTTGGTTTCACCATAACCTTTTGCCGTTAATCTATCACCAGAAATACCTTGTTTAATTAGCCATTTCCGAGTAGATTTTGCTCTGTTATTAGATAAAACAACATTATAGGCATGTGTTTGACGACTGTCGGTATGGGAATTAATTGCAATTTTCATTGTTGGATATTCCAATAATACTTCTAAAATTTTAGCCAATTCAATAGCGGCATCCTGACGAATATTGTATTTATCGAGATCAAAATAAATCTCTTTAATATGGAAAACTTTAGATAAATCGGTGCCAGGAACAATTGGAATTTGTGTTTTCTCTATTGCTAAAGTTGTTTTAGTTTCTCCAGTATAATTTGGTATTTGAATTTCTTTTTCATCAGTAGAGTATTCTGATTTGGATGCTCTAATATAAAAACCTGAACTACAATCTACGAATCCGAAATTAAATTCACCCTTTTGATTTGATATTTGGGTACTAATTAACTGATGGTCTTTTGAAAATAAAGTCACCTCTGAATCAGGAAGAATTTCATTGGTTTGACTGTCAAAAACGGTGCCCGCTAATTGCTGTTCGCAAGGATATAGAATTGGTTTGGTTTGAGTAAATCCATAAATATCATCGTTTCCAGCACCTCCATCTCTATTGGAGGTAAAAAAACCTTTTTTGGTAGATTCATTAATACAAAAAGAAAAGTCATCCATGTTACCATTTACGGGAGCACCAATATTTAATACAGAATTTCTTTTGTTCATTTTATTTAAATCGACTTGAAAAACATCTAGTCCACCTAAACCAGGCCTTCCATCTGAAGCAAAATATAAAATACCAGATTCAGAAATAAAAGGAAATGTTTCGCGACCTTCAGTATTGATACTTTTTCCTAAGTTTTCCGGTTCTCCAAAACTTCCATTTGGTTTGATTTCGACTTTATAAATATCCGATTTTCCTAATGTTCCTGGACGATCGGAAGCAAAGAATAATGTTTTTTCGTCGGGACTTAAAGCTGGATGTGCTACCTGAAAATTATCAGAATTAAATGGAAGTTCGGTAATAGCATCCCATTCTTGTTTTTGATTGATTTGAGCTCGATAAATTTTTAACAATACCGTTCCGGTCTCATTTTGACCTTTTTTACCTTTTAAATAATTATTTCTAGTAAAATAAACCGTTTTTCCATCTTTTGTAAAAACTGGAGTAGATTCATTGAATTTTGAATCAATTGATTTTGCAAATTTTAGAGGGTCAGAAACTAAACCATCAACATTTATAGTTCCAGAATACAAAGAGGTGAAAGGTAATCCAGTCCATGAATGGGTTCTTTTGTATATATTTTTGGATTCTCTTGAAGAAGAAAAAACCAATTGGTCTTTATAAAAAGAACCTCCAAAATCAGAGTTTGGCGAATTAATTGACAATAATTTTAAATCAAATCTATCCGAATTTAGTTTAATATTCTCTAAATATTTTTTTTCATTTTTTATAATTTGAGCCCGATTTTGCTCTGGCACTAATGAAATAAATTGAACCATATACTTATCGGATTCTTCTAATTGGTTAGATGATTTCAATGAAATTGCATATCGATAATAGTATTCCGGATTTAATTCAGAGGTTAATGAAAAGGCTTTTTGGTACCATTCAGCAGCAATTTTATAATTGGCATTATAATAATAGGCATCGCCTATTTTGCAACAAATTTCAGCATTTACAAAACCTTTCTTTACAATTTTCTCGTAGGTTTTTATTGCATCAATGTAGGCTAATTTTTGGTTTTGTTTATCACCATAAATAATTTTGCTATTCTGAGAGAAAGCCCCAATAGTGAAACTAAATAATATCGTATAAAATGTATTTTTCATAATGATCTATATTAAAAAAATCGTGGTGAAACTAGTTTGTCTTTTTTGAAAATAAACTCATAACGAATAAAAACCTCGTGAGAACCATAATTGTACCTGGTCAAAGAAGTGGTGTCAAAATCGTAACTGTAACCGATAAATAAAGCATCATTAACCTGGAAACCGGCTAATCCGCTAAAGGCAGCATCCCATCTATAAGCAGCTCCTAAAACAAATTTATTCATGAACATTGCATTTCCAGAAAGGTCTAACTGAACTGGGGCTCCTGTCACTATTTTTGAAACCACTGCTGGTTTAAACTTTATCCAATTGGAAACATCTAAAACATATCCTCCAATCAAATAATAATTCATTCTTTGAGAATTGACAGTAAATTCATTGTCATTATAATAATTGGATTCTAATAGATTTGGGATTGAAATTCCTAGATAATATTTATCAGAATGAAGATACGTTCCTACCCCAAAATTAGGAACTACTTTAGAACTTACACTTTTCCATTTTGGATCATTTGCTTGAAATGGGGTGACTTTATATTGGTCAAAACTAAAAAAACTAGCGGTTCCTTTGGCGCCGAAGGATAAATTAGTCTTTTCACTTAACCGAATAGTATAAGATAGGTCTCCTGAAAAAGTATTTTGTTCGGTTGGACCAATTCTGTCTGAAATTGCTGATAATCCTAAACCTAAATTAGTTTCTGGAATTGGGGTATTAATTGAAAAAGTGCTTGTGGTTGGAGCACCATCAAAGCCAACCCATTGAGAGCGATGTAATGCCAAAACACTTAAAACATTTCTAGTTCCGGCATAGGCAGGATTTACAGAAATTGTATTGTACATGTATTGTGAATATTGCGCCTCTTGTTGTGCGTAAATACAATTAAATATAATTAGAGTCAATAAAATTAGTATGTTTTTCATATAATTAAATTTAATAAGTTAAATATAAATATCCTGTTTTTTCCAATCTCACACCGCTTCTTGGCTTGGTATATTTAATTACATAATAATACGTTCCTGCTGGAAGATTTGAATTTACATCAACGGTAACTCTTCCTTCAGATCTACCTCCAAATGATCTATCGACATTGTTATATCCATTAATTTCGAAAACTAAAATACCCCATCTATTAAAAATTTGAACATTATTATCAGGGTAAAATGTGATTCCATCAATGGTGAAAATTTCATTCAATCCATCATTATCCACCGATACAAAATTATATACAGTTACATCACATTCGTTAATTTTAACTACTACTGGAAATCTATTTAAGCTAGGACATCCGTTAACAATCTCCTCCGAATAATAGGTCGATTGATTTTGCAATACTGTTGTAAAAGGAATTGGAGTTCCACCAGTTGCTTGACTAAACCACTGAACTGTATTGCCATTACCATTAACAATTAAATCGGATAGTAATGCCGTATAACAAAATTCTTGAGTTGAATTTCCTGTTGGAGTTGGTGGTAAAGGCGTTATATTTATTGTGGCACTGTTTGAAATACCAACACAAGGTGAAACGGCAGCAATATTATAATTAAAAATACTTGTATTAGCACCAAAAGCAGGAGTATACAAACCTAAATTTGCATTAAAAACGCCTCCAGATCCTGATGATTGGCTCCATATTCCTCCGTTTTCTTGGTTAGAAATAACTGTGTTTAAATCTATAACCGATCCAAAATCTTCACAAATATCTAAAACTCCATTTAAACCTAGTTGCGGTTGACGATTTAAATTAATTGTTGCAGTACTTTCATCGTTACTACACCCTACCAAACCGTTAATAGTATATTTAAAAATGCTAGTTGTTGCTCCTAAAGCAGGAGTATAAGTTCCAACGCTCGAGTTAAAAATACCTCCAGTTCCAGAAATTCTTGTCCAAGATCCCAAAGCTTGTTGGTTAGTAATTACATTAGCTAAATTAATTGGTGTAGCATTACTATCACATCTAATTAAAGTACCATCTAGTCCTGCATCGGCATGAGGATTAACTACTACGGTTGCGATATTTGTCACATTAACACAAGGAGAAACCGCAGTAACTGTATATAAAAAAGTACTTGTTGTTGCAGCATTTGCTGTAGTATAAGTGCCATTATTAAAAATTCCTCCTGAACCTGTTAATTGTGTCCAAGTACCCAAAGGTTCTTCATTTGTTATAATTGAAGACAATTGAATCGGAGTAGTATTGGTATCACAAATGGTAAAAGAATCATCAACTCCAGCTACCGGTTGTCTTTCAATAACTATTGGAAAACTAACATTTCTTGCCGGACAACCCTGAAAAGCAGGAATTAAGTAGTTTACATTGTAAGTATTAGATGTAACTTGAAAGGGTGAAAATTCACCATTATTAGAATTTACTCCAAGACCAGTAGGTACAGATGAATAAGAGCCACCTAAATAACTACCAGTTCCATTTAATTGTACCTGTTGCAAACTTGTATTGGAATTACAGAACAAACTAATTGGATAACTTATGGTAGCTGTTGGTGGAGCTACAACTGTAACTTGTTTGGTAATTGAATCCACACATCCTATTGAATTTGTTACAGTTAAGGTAACATCATATGAACCAGGATTAGCATAAACATGAGTTGGAGATACAGAAGTAGCGGTTTGCCCATCTCCAAAATTCCATAAAAATGAAATAGAAGTTAAATCAGTACCAGGAGTTGTAGTAGATAAATTTGTAAAATTAGCACCGGTAGTACAATTGTTTTGGAGAGATAAATTAAAGTCAGGAATTGGCGGAGCGGGTTGCAATACTGACGTTAAACTAACCCTACAACCCGTTACTGATGTTAATTGACAACTTACTGTTTGACCAATAATAGGGTTGTTGATTGTAATGTTCTGTGTTGTTGCACCAGTGCTCCATAAATAAGTAAAACCTATTGGAGCCGAAAGAGTTACAACAGTTGAACCCGCACAAAAATTGGTATTAATTCTCAAAGCGGTACAATAAGCATCTAGGTAAGCGTATCCATAATGGCCTCCCAAATCACAATCACCAGTGGCAAAAACCATACTAATTTGTTGACCGATATAGGGAGTTAAATCTATTCCTACAGTAGTCCAATTTTTATATACAACTCCTCCACAAGTTTGAAAACCTGGAATATTATCATCGGCAACAACAAGATAATAACCACAAACAGGGTCAATTACTTGACCACTTGCATTTAAAATTTTTAGTTCAAATCTAGGCTGATCGGCAGCGGTATGATTAGGATCTTGAAGTACAA
>Ga0114975_10002232_pt1 | contig 13326 bp, 22 predicted proteins | sample S_130626_EF_Meta_FD_87031 | JGI IMG/M metagenome (GOLD analysis project Ga0114975, IMG submission 87031) | Freshwater microbial communities from Lake Simoncouche, Canada to study carbon cycling - S_130626_EF_MetaG | ecosystem: Environmental > Aquatic > Freshwater > Lake | place: Lake...
ATGAGGCGCAACTCCGATGGATTTGACAGGATATAGGGTTCCCATAGGGGGTAGGCGCTGATGCCTCACTGCTGACCGCTGAGCCTCTCGTAGATCTCGACTAGAGGCTTTAGTTGATTGGCCACCTCGTGCCGCTCCTCGGGCGTCCAGCGCTCAATCGGACGCTGCGCCGTTTCCTTGTGAAACCATGCACAGATGTTGCCCTTCCACCCCATCCACTTTGGTGAGTCGATCTTCGTTGGCGCCACCTCGGACGGATTGCTGATCTTCTGGTCGATCACTCCGAGGAGTAACAACTGCCTATGGTCGATCACCATCTCGGACCTAGCCTCGGACGTTCGGAAGATCGAGAGATATGCCTTGGCCCTCTCAATCGTAATGTCCGGCACATTGTCTCGCAGCCAGGCGAGCATCTTGCCACGGGAGAGTTGCTCGGCCTGGGCGATGAAGTTGCCAGCATTGACTGCGGATGACATAGCATCTGCTGCGCTGGTCTTGGCGTCATTGGCAAATGCTTCTGCCTTTGAGTGCCAATGCTTAATTTGCTGTGCGACTGCTGATTCGAGTTCGTTCATGTGTTTTGTGTTCTATGTGACGTTTGCGAGATTTCCGTGATGCTTCTGAGGTCGCCTCGGATCGCATGTATCTGCTCGGCGGAAGTCCATGCTCGGTGCAAAATCGCCGCGCCTCATATGACAGCGACGCCTTAGAGCATCCGAGCATTGACGCGATCTCGGCCATGCTGCGGTTTGAGCAGATCGGATTGTTGGTCGCGAATGCAATGCCCCACTTCTGGACGCTATCGACCTGACGCTCGATTGCGCCGTGCATGACGCGCATGAGACAGTCCGCTGCCTCTCGATAGAGATTCGGATCATGCTCTTGTATCCAGAATAGATCGTGATCGGTGTTCATTCGGACAATGGCGTTCGCGTGAACTTCAAATGCCAGAAAACTCAAAATATGTCAAGTAGGTTGTAAAGTTGCGTGAGAAATCGGAATCTCACGCAAAAAAATGCATCTTGATGCCATTTTATCAATCTGCGGGTGTTCAGTTGAGTAGTCCCCGCAGATTTTGCCTTAGAGCTATATAGGTTGTAGAGCCTTGCGGGGACTGCGGGGACTGAAACGCATGTTTTCATTTTTATTTGGCGGGTGTACCCCCTATTCTCTTATATATTCTTAAAAAAAATAGAAAGTAGTAAAGTAGTCCCCGCAGTCCCCGCAGCGCGCTGTAGCCCTTATAGAATATAGCGATTTCTTGCGGGTACTACTCAAATGAACTCCCCGCAAAAATCATTTAGTCCCCGCAGAAAATGCCGAAAATGGCCATTTTGGACATTCAAACGACAATTTCAAACGATCGTTTGAATTCCTACGCACTGACCACTCAGTCGGTAGGTTTTGGCATTCAAAGTTTTTTCAATGCCAATTCAGAACCTCAGAAGATACCGATTGATCTTTGTATGTTCGTCCCGGCTACCGAGGACAACACCACTTCCCGGCACCTTTGACAGCTTCGCAAGATACGATCCGCAGGCTCCGTACCACGAGAACAATGCCCTAGCTTGATCGCGCACGGTCCCATCCTGATCGAGCATTCTCGACTCGATTTCTGATGCGGTGAATTCGCGGTTGAGATCATGCCAGACGCCGAGGTTTTGAGTCGAGACAATGAGCAGATCCAGCAGGCGCTTTGTCGGACTTGTGGCATCCAGTTCGCGCATCAATTCGTGATCACGCCACGCCTTCACGCCGGATCTAGAATCCTTCAAGTGATCTGGAGTCTCCCACTCATCGAGCATGGCCACGAATGCCGGCAGTTCGGTTTCCAGCATCTTCTGGTATTGCCTGCGACCTTCTGGCGTCGACGTGTCGACATGTGGCTTGATCTTGGCGACATGGAGCAAGACCACCTTGTCAGACAGATCCGAGTCGAGTGGCGGAATGATGTTGAGAGCCTCTGGCGTATCATTGCAGCAGACCATGACGGCCCAGACTGGTCGGCATGAGATCGACGAGTTGTTTCGCTTGCGCAGCTCGATGACTGGCGGGTAGATCGCCTCCTTGAATGCGGCCCCAAAATTGCGTCGCGTCTTGATCTCGGTCGATCCAACGCAGTCGTCGACCAGCAGTAGTTCCGATCCAACTAGGTTGTCATTCCAGAGTGTGCCACCAGACCAAGCTGCGTATGGGTTGGAGATCCTGCCACCAAGCACCTGTCCAACGATCCATGCGAGCAGAGATTTTCCGCTGTTTACCTCACCTGCCAGCACCATCATGGGTGATGGGATATGCTCGCCGCCAATGACTGCCCGATATCGGCCTGCAAGCCATGAGACAAAGACCATGAGCGCGTCCTCATTGTTGCCGAGTCCGGTATTGAGTATTTCAGCGATGAGCGAGAATTCGCCTGCTTCTGGCGTTGGTGGTCGACCTTGGCTAGTGATCAAGATTGGCAGACCGGAATGATCTCGCATGATGCCAATACGCTTGCCTGCCATTGCTCCAGTCCATTGTACACCACCATCAAGTTCACGGCTGGCGATAGCGCTCTGCACTGCCATCTTAAGATCATCTGGCTTCGTATATTGTGGCGCCAGATAACGGGTAATCCCAGTAACGATCGGACGGATCTTGCTGTGCGAGTGAAATGCATCTTCTACCTTGATCAAATATCGACCAGACGGTTGATCGTAAAAGAGATCCGCGGGTGAGTAGCAAATCTGAGTCGATCCACTTGTCGCAGCCGGCGCTTGAACGAGCGCAGCCTTGATTGAATTTGATGTAGCAATGCGTCCCTTCACTTTTATTGGCGACCATCCATGCTGCACAGCAAAGTGCCAAACTGTTCCCACCGTGAATTGTTGGAGTCGATTCCTAAATTTCTCTGCATATTCACCAACTTGTTCCTCGGCCCATTGTGCTTGCAACACCGCGGTTGCGTCCTCGCCAAAGTGATTCCATGCACCAGAGCAAATCTCCAACCATTCTTGGTAACCAGGGCGTTGGATATTGGCGATCATATCTCTCAGATCATCGAGCGTAAGCTCCGACTCGGTGTTGGCAGACAAGATTAGTCCAGCGCTCTGCGCATGTGCCTGAACCTTGAATTCATCAAGCGATTGGTCGAGTGGTTCAAAATAATCAGTTCGCGTCAGGTCAATGAATGCATTCGGATCGTGAGTGACAAAGCACAGGCGACCGGGATCTTTGGTTGCCTTGTCCATCGCGATTCCGAGTGATTTAAAATGCTCCTCGACAGCGAAAAACGATTCCTTGTGCTTCGATGCATCTGGCAAGATCCGAGCGATTCCTTTGATACCTGTTCCGCTTGGCGATTGAAAGACTGCGACGATTCGCTGATCTGCTTGGAGAGTCTTGGCGATGAGATCCAGCTTGATATCTGGGTTATCTTTACCGTCGATATCGAGCTGGATGTATCCAGAGTGAATAAATCGACCTTCTTGGACTGCCTGCTTACGCATTCCATCAGAGATTGTACCGCTGATCGAGACTGCCGGCAGCATGCGCTTCCATGAATCTGCGCTTGCCTTGTCGGACGCTTGGATGAAGTCGCGCACCTTGGCAACTTGCTTTGCGTATTCATCTGATTTTATCGCATCCAGCAGATCCTCGATGGTAGTCGATGCTGCCGGCGATCGAGCCTCGGCATTCGGGTAAAAGTCGATCAATGGACTACTTTTCTGCGGTTTTTTAGCTTTTTTCCTCTCGGCGAGTACTTCTGATATGGCTTTCATCGTATGATTTTGGCGCTTTGTTGAGCGAGAAAACTGCCTATCACGGAACGGGCAGATTGTCGAGGACTTTCACAAAATGAAATTTTTTTTCACTTTGTGCGAAAAAGATGTCGACAGGATCATCGTCATGTGCAATTCTCTCCCTGTCGCCGCTGATGGCGACCTAATCAACGAACCAAACAAAACAATGACAACAACCGAAATCCAAATCATCGAAGCACCAGCATCGCTCAAAAAATTCACTCACGCCTCACTATCCGATTGGGAGGCAAACAATTTGGCGCAATCAATTGCCAATTTGACCGAGGCTGGTTTTACTGTTCTCGCTGCGAATGCTACGAGATCATCAGTTCCGACCTCATACCGGAGCGCATATAAAATGAGCGCACCATTTTGGATATACGATGGCAGCTCCATTTACGCCGTTAATGCCAAATTGGAAAATCGTCCGAGAGGCGCAGCGATCCCTGCCAATTTTATTGTCGCTGGCAATGTGGTGCCAGCTGGGTTTCGCTGCTTCGCTCGCAACTCCGACTCTATTGTAATCCGTTCAAAATAAAACCATGCGGAGGTCCAATCGTTCCGCACTATTTTTACAGACATGAAAGTCATCTCAATCCTATCAAACCCGCCAACATGGTTGGCACTCATTCTTTCATCAGTACTTGGCGTAGTCTCAATTGCTTGTTTTTACGCATTGCTTTATCTCAAGACTCTTTTATGAAGAAAGAAAAACGATTCGGTGAGCGCCTCAAGCGACTCCGAAAAATTGCCGGGCTGACTCAAGTAGAGATAGCATCACTCGTCCAGTACTCAAGATCCTCGATTGAGAAGTTTGAAACTGGTCACAAAACACCGCCAGTTCGCTGGCAAGAAAACATTCTTGAAGTAGTAGAAAACCACATTAGAAAACATGAAACGCTCAGAACGCACACTTAAAGTGGCAAGGTATTTCCTCTCATGGGCGATTGGCTGCGGAACCATCAGCATTGCATTGTTTTTTGCTAGCATTGGTCTGCTGCTGAGTCTGCAAATGACTGCCGGCATTCTTGTGGCAATCCTTGGCTTTTGCTTTGGATTTATCGCATGTCGATTGCTTGGAGACGCCTGCCGTCTTTTTAACATTTCCCAAATAGAAAAAAATTTCGAGGCCAATGCCTTGAATCGTAAACAAAATAACAACTAGAAAAATAGAACTATGATATTAAGAGAACGCAGTGGAAACTCAAATTTCCAACCACATCCAGAAACTGAAGGAACAATCCACGGAGTCATCGTCGACATCACTCCATTGAAGACTAGTCAGACTCAATATGGTGAGCGGGAGACATTCCGCTTGGTCTATGAGACTGAAGCAAAAAATGACCAGGGGAATTCCTGCTGCATTTGGAGTCGGCCTTATACTGAATCGCTGCACGAGAAGTCGGCATTTCGTAAGGATCTGAAGAAGATCCTCGGACGTGATCTGACGAAGGCCGAGTTGAATGAGTTTGATACAGAATCGCTGATCGGCCACGGTGTGTCGTTGATCGTTCAACACGAAGCTGCACAAAATGGTCAGACGTACGCAGTAATCAGTTTCATCGCCCCGGATAAGACTAAGGCGATCAAGCCAAGCGGATCGTATAAGCGCGTTAAGGATCGTGAGCAAGCACCTGCTGGATCTGGAGATACTGGCGGATATCGCAAGGCGCCTGCTGCGGCCCCAGAAGAATCTCGCCAAGATTGGCAGAAGGTAAAAGTGCATGTTGGAAAACATGCTGGGGTTGATCTCGGTGACCTCGACGAGGTTGCGGTTAACAGCCTCATTGAGAAGTGGCTACCAACTGGTCAAGCATTGCCAAAACCACTCAAAGCAGACTGCGATCTGATTGCGGCTCTGCTTGAAGTAAAGGCGCTGCTTGGAAGTGGCGAGGAAGAAGATGAAGAGCTAGGATTCTGATTCGCAAATGCTGCCGGAGTCCAATCCTCCGGTGGTAATTTCTTACGAATATGGCAACAATACAAGAAATCCTCGCTGCTAAAAAGGCAGCAGCAAAAGCATTAGCGCAGCCGGGAAAGCCCAAGGCGTTGGTCTTGTCAGCCAACGCGCCGAAAGAGAAGCCCAAGGCGCCGGCACCGGATTACTACGAGGAACGATCATTGGCAGTTCCAGAAGGTCAGTCGATCGACATGACTCCGATCGAGGCGCAGCCAGCGATGACAATGTGGCACGAAGCGCTAAATGCATTCGAGAGCGAGCTGGCGATAACGAACGATCCAAAAGATCCAATGCATGCATGGATCGCAGTATTCCCAAGCGGACTGACTGCGCCACCGATCCTACTACAACGTCTGCAATACATCGAGCATCCACAAACGATTCGCCCGGCGAATCACCCATTTTAACAATCCAACAACGCCTGGCATTGATTGCCAGACAAAAACGAGAAATCAAATGTCCACGAGACTGTTGCCAACATTGCCATCGTCACTATTGTCGATGGTTGTTGATTGGTAATTGCGTCTGTACTGGTCACATTGAATTAAGAACCAAGAACCAATTCCCAAGAAAAATATGAACTCAGAAACTACCGCATTGATCCTCTCTGGAGGCGATTATTCCCTGCATGTCTCGCCCGAGGCCCATGCATTAAAACAAGCGATCCTATCAGCATCATCTGATGTAATGAAGGTGGACGATAAAAATGAATCAAGTAATGCTGCGCACCATGTCAGAAAACTGGCATCGCTGCGAATCTTGGTTGAGAAGTCACGCAAGGAAGTAAAGGCACCAGTGCTGGAGACCAGTCGAATGATCGACAAGATCGCCAATTCATTCTTGTCCGAGATCCTCGTCGAGGAAACTAGGATCAAGAATCTGATGGGTGACTATGCTGAGTCTGTGGCAGAATTGGCAAGGCAGCGAGAGATTGAAGAGCGCAAAGCATTCGACGCTGCACGTCTTGCTCGGGAGACAGCAGAAGCTGCACAGGAGGCCGCTGAGCAGTCCAATCGTATTTCTGATATCATCAACGCCAAGAAGGCAGCAGAAGCCTGCCAAGATGCGCTGACAGCCAAATTTGAGGCATCCAGCGAATTGGCAGCCACTAAAGTTGCCGATGGAGTTCGATTCGTATGGGATTTTGAAGTAATCTCGATGAAAGACCTGCAACAAGGCGCCCCAGAATTCGTGAAAGTCGAATACAAGCGCCGAGAGATTTTAGCCTGGTTGAAGAGTCTTGAAGAAAATGAAGACAGAGATGCTGCTGCGATTGCTTCGCAGATTGGAATTCTTGCCTATAAAATCCCAAGTATCTCAACTCGATGATCGCCAAATTCACAACAATTTTCGATGGAGTGATTTACGGCACACCAAAGGCACAACCACGCCCTCGGGCATTTGCTCGCAATGGCAAGGCGCGGATGTACGATCCCGGCACTGCTGAGGCATGGAAGAGCGACATTGCCGGGCAAACCAAGAAGCTGCACCATATGCAGTTGGATGGTCCGATCAAAGTGTCGTTGTACTTTCTGATGGAGCGACCAAAATCTCACTTCAAGACCGATGGAAAGTCACTCAAACCAAATTCACCAAAGCGGTATTTTACAAAAAAGCCTGATGCCGACAACCTAGCAAAAGCAGTGCTCGATGCACTGACTGCGATGGGAGTCTGGAAGGATGACTCGCAGGTAGTTATCCTCGACGTGACCAAGTCATGGACTGAAGTTACAAGCCGAGCCGGATGCGTTCTCACGATCCTAACCATAGAAGAAAATGAAGATTGAAATCATCGGCCGGGATCCGGTCATCACCTATAGAATCACGCAATTGATCGGCGCTCGAGCAGAACGTGTTGCTGCCAGACGCAGACGAATCGATGCGTTGCTGGGACCGATCAGAATCATCAGAAGAATTGCCGGACTATGAACCACCCATGCTCACTTTGCGGATCCACTGCTTGGCCGGATCCTGATACGACGTGTCCGTTGTGCTACGGACCTGCTGAGGCCGGACCGGATCCAGATGACGACAGAGATCACGATTCGCATGACGAAACAACCTACCAAGAAAACCTATAACCAACCAGCGATGGACTTGATCGAAGTCGCCCAGCTTATCCGGGAAACGCATGTCGCTAACCATGCTCGCTGACCAATTTTAAACTATGAAAATCACCTTAGAACTCTGGGATGACCAGTCAGACATCGATGATAATATCGAAAGCAGCATGTGGGTAATGAAACTTAATGGGGTAGAATTCCCAGAAGGAAAGAACTCGTTAATGACTTTGCCAGTTGCCCACAGAATCGTGAATAAACTACTAGAAATTGAAGAAATAGCATACCAAGACGAACCATGAACAAAGAAAACGCACATGAATTTCTGCCTTTGGTGCAAGCATTGGCAGATGGGAAAACAATTCAGATGAGAGATGTGGTATCAGAAGAAATCACATTGTGGTATGACCTAGATCCTTCTGACATCTATTTCCGTGCAGATCCAGAGGAATACCGCACCAAACCAGAACCGCGCACATGGAAAGTACTGATTTCTAAAGATGGGAAGATTATTTCAACAAGTAGCATAGATTCATTGATGGAAGGAACTCAATATATCACCGTGCAGGAGGTGCTGCCATGATGGACGGAACGTATGTCGATGAGCATGGCAACAAGTTCATTCTCAAAAACGATAGATGGATCGTGGAATGCTGCAATGAGCCTAGAGGATTTGTAGGAGGCATCTGCGATTTTTGCGGAAACGAAGTACAGCCAGACCCAGAAGGAGTTTCATCCAAACAACCAACCAACCAAAATGACTGAGACACCAGAAACAAATGCAGCACGCAGACCGAGCGGACTTCGTGCAATAGCTGATGGTTTGAGAGCAAATCCAGATTTGTCGGTAGCACAAAAAGTTATCTGCGATGCTGCAGCAAAAATTGAAGAACTAGAACGCGAACGGAACGGATTACACGCTTTTACACAACAAAAATGCTGCTTATTCAGCGGAACTTTTAGAGCTTTGTGGAACACTACGAAAAGAGCGCGACGTGCTACTCCAATCGATCAGAAATCTGCGCGATACTAAAGGCCGCTATCATACCCAACAGGCATTCGAGTCTTTGATGACCCTATTACCAACTAACCAAAATGAGTGACGAAACACTACAACTCGCAATACCCGCAATTGTAGTGGTCGCAATGATGATAATTTACTACAAGTATTATGACTGACGAACAAAAACAGAAAGCAAAAGCTGCTCGTCTTGAGAGAAAACGTCTTCAAGACTTGGAATTGGAAAGACAATTGCAGGAAATAAGAGATAGGAAGCGCTCACAATCACTAGCATTGCCTGCTCGTGATAGTTCTCTTCGCGGGAAATTAACATACAATGCCTGGGGATATGGCCAACGCACAGGACAAGTATTCCGAGGACATTGTGGACGATAGAATCAAATCAATGAACACCGCACAAAATGGCAAAGGTGATGCACCTCGCCCATACAATCCATCTCGCTTTGCTGACAATTATGAAACCATCTTTCGCCAAAAGGTGAAGCAAGTCTGCGATCTGATTGATGAATGCGAATGCTTGAAAACACCAAATGACCATGATACTCGATCCAATCCAGAAAATAGCAACTGCCAGGGTAAATGAAGGCAGAAATGTTTTCCTCACCGGATCTGCCGGCACAGGTAAATCCTCTGTCACAGTTGAGATCATCCGCAAACGTCTTGGCGACCGCGGATTAAAGGTCTGTGCGACTACCGGAGTGGCTGCGCTAAACCTGCGAGACAAGCTCTCGTCGTTGTTTGGCTGCCATGTCGACACGTCAACGATCTACCGATGGGCAGGCATTGGAATCGGCCCACAAAATGGTCAATCATTCGACGAATACCTTAATCACATGCGATCAAAGGGATATCAATGGCATGGTACAAGATCAAGAATTCAAGCGACCAAGACATTGGTGATTGATGAAATCTCGATGTTGCCGGGGAAGACATTGAATTTCATCGACTACATCTGCCGAGAGATCCGAGACACTCAAGAACCATTCGGTGGCATTCAAGTGCTGTGCGTCGGCGACTTCTTGCAACTCCCTCCGGTTGCCAAAACTGGTGGATATGACTGGGCGTTTGAGACTGACACTTGGCATGATCTAGGATTTGTCAATGTGACGCTTCAGACGGTGCATAGACAGGCCGATCCGATGTTCGTTGATGTTCTAAATCAATTCCGCGAAGGATCAATCACAAAGGCAGGTGCTGCCATTCTCAAGCCACGAGTGGCAAGATTTCCCAAGTCAGATATCTTGCGATTAATGACTCACAATACACAGGTGGCAAAGTGGAATGAATATCAACTCGGCACCATTGATGGTCAGATCCGAGAAATCAAAGCAACATTCAAGGGTGCGCCGGCTGATTGCGATTTCCTGCGAAAGAATCTGATCACCCCGGAGTCATTGATTATAAAACGAGGCGCCAGAGTTATGGTCACAAGCAATATCGCAGGCGAGGGTGAATCGCTTGCTGCTGCCAATGGAGATATGGGAGTGGTAGTTGATTGGTCGAATGACAATGTGACCGTGAGACTCGATAGTGGATCGACATTGAAGTTAGAAGCAAAAGCATGGTCATTTGATCCGATGGATGAAAAGTCAGCAACGATGACCCAGATCCCTCTCAAGTTAGCTTGGGCGACGACAATCCACAAAAGCCAAGGACTGACGCTCGACAATGCATTGATCGACATTCGAGCAACGCGCGAACCAGGACAAGGGTATGTTGCAATCTCCCGAGTCCGCGGATTGTCTGGATTACATCTCAAGGATTGGTTTTCTGGCATCTGGGTTTCGCCAGTTGCCAAGGCATTTCATCGCTCGATTTCTTAAACCATGAACCGAATCACCGACCGAATCTTGCTTGCGTGCCTGCGCTTCCGGTAGACGCCATCCCCTTCCCTGGCTCCTTCAGAATTCGTGTTGCCCTCGATCGTCTGCACGATTCCATCCTTGCCAATGTCACCGACCGCGATGCCAATGTGGGAGAACGTGAATATCACGATGTCACCGCGCCGGATGTCGTCCTTGTGTGGCTTGTGCAACACCGCGGAATTATCAACGCTCCGACACCAGTTCTCGAAATCCCAAGCACCCGCGGTCTCTGGCCTTGGGAAGGTGTATTGCTCGGCACCCATTGCCTCACGGACGCACCAGCAGACAAATGCTGCGCACCATGGCCACGGCCCGACAGGGAGCCATGTGGCGCGTTGGTACTCGGCGATCTTCTCTCCGCCATTGGTCTTCGTTTCGCGAACGCCGACCTGCGACTCCGCTGCTTTGGCAAGGCGCTCGGCGATCACGGTTTGCGGTAAAGGTTGGTGAGGCGACTATCAATCGCGATCTTTCGCTTGGTGAGCAATCCTTGACCAACCAATCGGTCAAGCTGCTGCTGTGCGGTGCTGCGATTGATGAGAGTCTTTACGACATACTCAGCAAGCGTGAATTCATCTGGCATGCGATTATGTGGCATGCACTGCGCGATCGCAAAATCTAGGCCAGAGAGTGCTTGTTTGGTGGTGGTTTTCATCTGGTAAAAAAGTGGGAAATTTTTTCCATATGGGAGATAAAGTGGGAAATTTTCGTCAAAAACTGCCCATATAAACTGAAAAATTGCACATCTTCAAAGGATGCCCAGCGGTGAGATCCACTGACTACCCTCCTCGATGACGTGCCAGGCGTTCCACGCTCCGGTCTTGGCGTTGATCATTCCGTAGAGCCATCCCTTGCGCCACGCGAGCTTCGCAGGCGCCCTGTCGGCATAGGACATCTTGCTGATGTCTGCAAGGCACCCGACCGAGTAGGATGCCTGTCCGTCGATGTGCCTGGCAACATAGGTGTCCGGCTTGTGAACATGGCCGCAGATACTCGGCCCCCAGTTCTCGAAATGCGCCCGGGCTGGATACATCGTCGAACGGAATCCGTGGATCAGTTTCGGTCCGCCCTCGGGCATCTGGAGATAGCGCGTGACGTGATACGGCACCCACTGGATCTTGCGCTTCTTGAATTCAGTCTCGGACGCCTCAGCGAGCTGCGAGCATCGTTCGCGCATGACGCCATCCGCGCAGTGCGTCGAGTGCATCCAGATCCGGTCGTCGTGATTGCCGAGGGCTAGGAAATGCGGTTTGTACTCGTCGAGAAACTCGATGCCTGCGACATAGTCGTCCGCGATCCCATCAGCCTTCTCCTCCTGCGAGGCGCCTTTGCGGAGCGGTGAGAAATCCCACAGATCACCGAGATGGATGCGGTGATGTGGTTTCCAGTCATCGACAAAGTCCAAGAATTTTCTCTTCGACTTCTCGCAGACAAGCGAGCCGTGAGAATCACCGCAAACGACGAATTTTTTCCAGCTCATAGCTTGTTGAGTTTTGCCATCAGTGCGTCGACCGCTGGCAGAAAGATGTGTTCAATGGCTCTCACAATTGGCTCTTCCTCAATCTTCTTCGCCCAGGAGTGGCCGGCAATGGATAGCGTGGCGTGCAGCATTTCATGGCGGATGGTATCAATCAGGATCACCCTGTTTTTCAATGCATCTTCCGAGATCCAGATTTCCCGATCGTCGAAGTGCATCATTCCCCAGTTCTCCATTTTCTTGATGACGATGCGGAATCTTATTCCGCCAATCATCACCGAAGATGGAACTGAGCGCCTTGGCATTTAGCTTCGTTTAAAAGCGTTTATGAGTCCGACGAGTGCTGTGCCACCAGCGATGATCGCAGCGGCCTGCGCAGGTTGCAGGATGATGCCAAACGCGGTGACGAGTTGGATGATGCCACGCCAAGTGGATTCCATTTTGAGATATTCGGTGATAGTATTCATTATTTCGGATTCTTGAGGATTATGAGCGCCTTGATCATATCGTTGATCTCAACTGAATGATCATAGTTACTTGAGATTCTTTCGGATGATTGATGCTGCTGAAAGAACTGAGACGATGATGCCTGCGAGTAGAGCTATGCTTTGCAGCCATGGATTTAGATCACCCGGGAGCGTGGCGAGAATGCTGGCAAGTGGCGCAGTCACTCCGACGATGCCTTTCCCTGCAAGTGGTAGTTGATCAAATGGATTCATCGGTAGGTTGATCAAGTTCGATTACCGGCGCGATGTATTTCACGCTTCCGTCTGGTTGCGGCTGGTAGATGCTGATATCGAACGCGGGAGCAGTATGCTCAAAATTCGCTACAGTAAGCGCAGAGTGAAATGCACGATAAGCAGTAAGCGCAGCCACTGCGTTCTTGCCGAACACGTCCAGCACCGCAGGATCAGCAGCGAGTTCGTACAGTTGCTTGAGGCGAGCTTCGACGAACGAGATCGTGTCGCCAGTGATCTTCTCGATCTCAGCGGCAGCGCGGAAGGCGGGAGTGATTGAGGTGTACATGAGTGTTAGGCAATTTTGATGAAACGAACCATTGATCCAGCTTTCAGAATGGCAGCATTAGTTGCATCCGCCACACTCCGCTGACTCACTCTTGGGGTAATTGTTTGGGATGTTGAGAAAGTCACCGTGCCGCTG
>Ga0114975_10002234_pt1 | contig 13323 bp, 12 predicted proteins | sample S_130626_EF_Meta_FD_87031 | JGI IMG/M metagenome (GOLD analysis project Ga0114975, IMG submission 87031) | Freshwater microbial communities from Lake Simoncouche, Canada to study carbon cycling - S_130626_EF_MetaG | ecosystem: Environmental > Aquatic > Freshwater > Lake | place: Lake...
CATCTACTATACCTTCCTTCCCCTTCTATGTAAGATATGATGATGATAATGATGATGATGATGATGATGATGATGATGATAATAATAATAGTCTCATGACCTCCTCATAACACCGCCCAATAAAAAATGTAACTGCCCACTTGAAAATGCAACAAACGATAAAACTTGATTCGCTGCTGATTTACTTGCAATTTTAAGTGATAGTTAACTTGCAACTTTTTGCTATTTTTTCTTCTTCATAATATGAGTATTGAAAAATCAGAAAGCCAAGATCTCACGGACCAAGATAATGAGGCTTATTTGCAAAACTACACCAAACTATTCAAGAAGTTACACAAGTTCAAGACAAGTACTGAAATTGAAATTCGTGTCTATCAAGGTTCGAAAGAATTTGGCAATCAGTTGATCCCTTTTCATCAAGCGTGTATGATCATATGTAGTGAGAGCACATTTAACGTAACTTTTCTTAACTGTAGTGATGTTAACAAGCACCACCTAACAGAAATAGACATAATTGATTGGTTACTTCAAGGGGATATTCATTTTATACTTAGTCATATTCATCAAGGACTCACACACATTAATGTAAGTAAGTTATATACAGCAATAAGTAAACTCCATGACCATCCAGGATTTCCTGAAGGTGCTGGCCTCCAATGTCCAGTTTTTACACAAGACAAGTATAAGTATCTGTCAGCTTTAATGCCCAAAGGGATGTGTAATCCAACTTTCAAAGTGGACTTCTTACCCACCATGGATTATGATGCACTAGAGCAAGAATTAAAAAAGTAAGTTTTATTCACATGTATTTTATGACCTATGATGTGATAATGATTGACTTACTGAATTAGATTTATTAAAGACAACGATGAAGGTTGTGGATGGATAGTAAAGACACCCTTTTCAACCAACAGTCATAACAAAAAGTGGGCTCACTCATTAGAAGAACTTATCAAAAAGATTGAATTCCAATACAGAACACTATCTGGAGTAATTCCGTACACTATGGTTCAAGCAACAATGGCTAATAAGAAAGAATACAAAGTTGTTCTCTTCAACAAGGAGGCAAGATACATTTCAGTTTTACCTTGCAATACAATAGGAACTGCATTCTCCCAGAAGCCGCACGCAAAACTAATGAGCTTTGCGATGGATGCTGTTAAAGAGTTAGCGTCAGCATATCCCAACGCGCTAGTTGATTCACTAATGAGAGTCGACGTATTTCAAACAAAGACGGGAACATTAGTGGTCAATGAATTCGAGTCTCTTGAAGCTGATCACCATAGCCCCCACAGTGATTTAGAGAAATTAGATGTGGATGACAATATACGGCAATACTATAAATCGATCCTGAGATCTATTATCGATGCAAAACATTTAAGACCTTAGCTAAGTATGTCTTCTTTACTATTCAAGCATCAATTAATTATGCTCAAATGTACTTCAATCAAACAAAATTAAACTTAAGCAAACAACTGTACTACTGTCACTTCTACTATTTCTTCTGCAACTAATATTTTTACTACTTTAGCATCTTGACTTTCACATCCTCTGGTTTTCCTTTTTGCGCTGGTGATCTGCTGCCTTTCTATTCTCATCAATCAACGCAGTCCTCTCTGCCAAACTAACTTCTTTCTCGTTATGAGCTATTTGTGCACTTTTCATTTGACAGTCCCTTTCAAAAAAAATGTCTCTGTTCTACATCATACTCTTGCTTCTTTAACTTTAACGTTTCTTCCGCCAAATGGAATCTTTTTTGTTCTAGTGCAAAATCAGCCAGGTCCGCAGCTCTTTTTTCCGCTGCCTCTAAAGCCAATCTCTCCCTGTGTAAATCATTTCGCTGAGCTAATCTATCCAAACTACGTTTATCTCTTAACTCTTCTTCGAGGTCTTTTACTCTTTGCGCTGCGTTATCATCAATCTTCTTAGATTGTTCCTTTAATTGCTCTTTGAGTCTTCTTTTTTCTTCTTTTTTTTGCTTCTTTGCCGCTCTGTCCTTATCCTTTTGTCGCTGAGTCTCTTCCATTTCTCTCCTTAAAAGCTCTGTCGCTGCTGTAACTTTCTCAGATACTGCGTCGGCGAACGCTTCGCTTCTAGCTATTCTATCGTCTTCATCCTGTTTGCGGAGTGCCTCATTTCTTTCTTCTTCATCTCTTCTGAATAATGCCTCCTCCAGCAATCTCTTTTCTTCACGACTTCTAAGTAGTGCCAGCTCCTTTTCTTCTGTTGCTTTCTCTTGTTCCCACGCTCTCTTTTCTTTATACAACAATTCCCTCTTAGCTCTTGCGTCTTCTTCCGCTTTTTGATTGGCTAGCTTCTCCTCCAACACTCTTTTTTCATCACGAAGCTTTTGTAACTCATCATTTTCTTCTTTTTCTCGCTTGTGTAATGCCTCCTCCAACGGCTTCTTTTTAAGAAGTGCATCAGCCAGCACCTTCGCAGATCTCTCATCATTTTTGCGTAATGTATCCTCCAACAATCTTTTTATTTCATTTTGTTTTACCCGTTCTTTTTCTTTATCATCCCTTTTTTTTTCAGCCTGAGCCTCGAGAAGAGCTTTGACCTGATCTTTCAAAAAAGATATTTCATCACTACTCTTTTGCTGCTCATTTGAGTTTGAGTGTAACGAAACAACCTTGCGCTTCTGACCTTGGCGTTTCACTGCTTCATCGTCAGGAAGAAAATCAGAGTAATTGGAAACTAGTCTGTCGATACCATCATCTTCGTACTCTAAATTATTATCTTGTTTCCTCTTACGACCTCTATTGGATGTTTTAGGCTTGTTGATGGTTTCCGTCGTCTATGACGCTTGAGTGATACTTGATGACGTAGCTGTTCTGGTTCTTGTAAGTGGTGTAGTCTTGTTCTCTTTCTCTCTATTGTTAGACCGCATTTGACGATCTGTTGGCAATTGGAGACTTTCATCGTAGCCTTTACAAATTGTGCCATGTCGAGTATTTGACGAGGGTTTAGGGATACAAGAGTTAGCAAATAATTCCATACAATTGATTAAATCCGGGCTAAGAATTTTCCCTGAATCCTATAGATCATCATAATTTTCATAAATAAGAACATAATTTACGCCTGATTTCAAGACATGATTGTTACCTTATCTTTGAGTCTATGAGTCGGCACAATTTTTTTCTTTAGATAGTAGATGTAGGACACATTGCTCGGCTTAACGAAATTCTCATCGATAAAGAATAGATTCAAATTTTCTAAGTTTTTTTCCAAATAACCACAACAGGCAAAGAACCCTCTACCTGGGTGAAAATCACCAACGCGATAAAATATTTGCATTTTTGTGAAGTAAATTATTAAACTAAATTGAACATCTCCGACATTATGGAAACTAGTTTTGACCGAAATCTTTTCATTCAAACTAACACTTACAGATTTCATCGATAAATTCAACACGATCGGTTCCAATGGAGATTGATTGATATTATTATTTATATCCGCATAAACGGAAGCATTGATTTGTGTGTCAGTACGTTCAATAGATTCGTCTTGAGCAGTGTTATTATTCAATTCATCATCGATTTTAAAACTACTTTTGACTGAAGCGTTGATTCTTTCGTCACAACGACCGTTTGTATTATTCAATACATTATCTAATTTACTAACACTAGTTGGAAGACTCTCTCTAGATGGTAGACTGTCTCTCTCAGAAGATTCGATTCTTGATATCAGAGGAGAGGAAATGCTTTTGTGTGGGCTAACTCTATTTGTGTCTTCTTTCATTTCGGGTGGGCTAATGCGAGTTATCAAACTACAGAAGAAGCAAAACTCAGTTAGGCACATATTATTCAATTAGGCAAACACTGCTTACCCTGAATTGCTCAAGGCATAAAATGCATCAGCATTCATCACCTCAAGTCCAAATTCATCATCTGCTAATGAAGGCAGACCTTCCCAAAATAAATGAACTCTGCCAAGACTGCTAAACGCTTGTGCTTTGCAACTGCTCCCGGTAATATTTTCACATTCCAGCTGACGAAGATAGGGATTTAATCCTTTAATTCTACCATCATAATTCCAAAATCGATTGTAGGTGGAACTGATTTCTTTCACTGTCGTTATACCTTTCTCGATTCCAGTTGAGTACAAATCTAGAATCCTTTTAGACGTTGTAAGAGTAATACTTAATATAAAAACATAACATAATTCGAATAGATAGCAGTACCTTTTGTTAAAAGCCTTACAACCTAAAGTTTCTTCGGAAATCTCAAGCACTCTAATAAATTTAAAAATTACGAGTCAAAGCTTCGTGATAAAAATCAATTTGTCGGTATACCTGCATTTCACCATAAGCACATACTGTTCAATAGTTACAAAATGTAGCTTGAAGTCAAGAATACCCGAAGCCCTGGAGAATAACCACACAATCTTGCGTCCCATCCAATCAGTCTCCTCTATAAAAACATCGATGCTAATACTATGGTTCATTTCAGATCTATAGGAATTGTCGTAAACAAAATCAGAGCAATCGATCAATTTGATTATTTCTTCCTTAGAAATATTTGGGGCATTGAAGAATGGAAACTGCATAAAGCTTTCACTCGCAGGATAATTACCCCAATCGTACATTTGATAATGAAAAATCACTCTTCTGTCATGCTTCATCTTGATGTCATTATAATTATAGAAATTTTTCAAGCAACATTCTATACATAGCATACCTTTATGATATACGTCAGGTTTAATAATGTCGAAATATTCCTTGCGACACTTTGAACAAACATATTCTTTCGATTGCATCCCTCGAATGTAAATGCCTGATAAAGCTTGAGATAATTCTTCTGAAGGATCATCATTATTTCCATATAATCGTTCTGAATATTTATTTTCTGTCTTACACAAAATCATGCGTCTCTCATATTGTTTCCTTACAACTGAATTAGCGACTGCTTCACGCGCCTCCCAATTTACGATCTTTTCCCCAAAATGATAATACTCTTCGCTGTAAGGATGAAATCGGCGATTCACATCACGTTTGAAACAAGTACAGTAGCAGCAAAAGAATGTGCTTGATCCATTAACCAATTTATCAACCTTAGCTCCACAACCAACAAATGAAAGTTGGCCGCAAAGATAACATTCTGTAAGATACTGACAACCCGTATTCAAATAGCATTTATAACAATATTCATAAGGTCTTAAGAGGTCTATATTCTGATTATTGTCATTGACACAATCGTATATAATTTCACTATCAAAAAATGGTAAACCGTTGAAAATTTTAGTAGGATTCGGTCTATCCTCTGAGCATATTAGGGGGACATTTTCACTGTGTTCATTTGATTCTTGTTCCTCAAAATCTTTATTTGCTTCAGACTTACTTTTTAATGCGACTTCTTCTTCTCTGACTTGTTCCATATATGCGCTCATTTCATGAATATCCTCCGCAGAAACCTTGACGGTTGACATTTGAAGCAAAAGTAATATGTTTCGAACCTTCTTTAATTGTTCTTCATCAATATCCTTGAGACTATCTATGAGTGGCTTATCAATAAATTCCACTGTCATAGGAAAGAATCCGTAATCCCGACAGATACGGCAATCACGACAGGTATGCAAAATGCCTATTACTATATTAACAGTATTTACACATAAGAGATTGTGAAAGATAGTTGCAAACTATTTAATCTAACCGTCACAGCCATGAATACAATGGGACAGCGCTCTTCTTATAGGACTTGATGTTGCCGATAGGTCAGGATTAATATTTTGATTATGATTATCATCAACAGCTAATTCTTCGCTGATGCAAGCATCAAAAGATTCCTTGTTATCTTTGCTATGATTATCATAACCCTCCTTATCATTACAAATATCATCATCTTTGCCCAAATCATCCTTATTTTGATCCGTATGATTCTGATTATCAGCAACACTTACTTTATCATCATCACTATCATCATAAAGACTAGGCAATATTACCGGTACATATTCAAGAGCTTTACTAAACTCTTTTTCAAGTCGATCTTCGCAAGGTAAACATGTAGGTTCTTTAATTTCTTTTTTCCCTTCGATTAAATCACGTTCACCAGTGAAATCTGCGTATCTGTCACTTTCACGATATTCTTTAAATACAATCTTGCAATGCTGACACATAAATTCTTTGAACTTGTCGGAAATTGATGAGAATGATAGGTTCCAATACAATCGTGACCGCCCGAATGTTTGCTGCAAAATGCCACTTCGCAAACAATACAAGCCATAAAAGCAAATTCATCACATTGTTCTTCAGAAAGAACTGTACAAAGTACACCCAGAGTATTTCCAAAAGAAGCAAATTTAGTCCAAAAGAGTTCATGCTTATGAAGATCCATCTCATGTGCTTCATAGAAGTGAAGATTTACATGCTTGTCGCAGTGAAATGTCGAGCACACATGGCAGTTATAAGTTGCCAAATATGAACAACCACTTTCATATTCACATGCTTTTTTAGCACTCAGCGTCACAAATGAAACTCGTCCTGTATAAGCCGGAAGGCTACTTGTCGCAGCAGCAGTAGTAGTAGTTGATGTCTAAATGTATTGAAATATTAAAAGTAGTATCTTCATTTAAAAAATGCATTATGCATTTGTTGCTTAACTGACCTTTTCGACATTATCGGCTAGAATTAATTCTTCAGCTGATTTTGTTGCTGATGCTAGGTCAGCAACTTCGACATTAATTTCAGCTGCATACACAACTTTCACAGGAATGATTTTGGAGATAACATTTATTTGGAATTAAATTGTCACAGCTTGAATTACGGCACTTCTTTCTTTCGGTATCTGATTGATCTGTGTAGACAAATTAGCGAAGTAAGTGTATGTAACATGGTGACGTAATTTTTTCTGGACACAGTCTCTCTTACCAACACATCTATGGTAACATATCGAAAGTTGACGATTCGAAAAATTAGTTTTGGATCTTAATGACTTTCTGTTAGATACAATTATATCTGAATCGGTCATTATATAACTTTGTGGGTAAGATTATTAAGTTAATAAAATTCAAATTTTAATGACTGTCAACTTTCAAAAAAATTCAAACAACCGTTACGTTTGTTACACCTTATTTCGTCAATATGTCAACCCTGACAGATAAATCGCCAGGTTTACAGTTACAAAAAACTTGAAAAAAAAAGAAAGTTCACGTTAAAGATAACTTGATATCAAGTAATAAATACTTAATTGAATACTATACAACTCTTGTCACAAAACGAAGTTCTTTCTATTTTTTCAGCCCTAGGTTCCCTGCTATGTCATGAACATGAACTCGTAAAAATAGAAAGAACTTCTTTGTCTACAAAGAGAAGTTAAAAAAAATCACGATGAAATATTGACACAACTTCTGTATCTCGATGGTAGTCTTCAATCGTCAGATGGTAAGTGCGTAAATCATATATTGCTATTTACTGCAATCCTTATACTATGGCGCTTATTATCCTGAGTATTTGTTGACATTATGACGATAAAGGTGTAGATTATTATTTGACTATATTTGTATTGTTGGTTATGGCCAATACCTTTAGTTATCAGCAAAAGTTCTTTCTATTTTTTCAACCCTAGGTTCCCTGCTATGTCATGAACATGACCTCGAAAAAATAGAAAGAACTTCTTTGTCTACAAAGAGAAAATAAAAAAAATCACGATGAAATATGTACAGTGGCAGTAATATTTGAGGAGCGAGTAATATTTTATTTGTAGTAAAAGCGACTATAACATATTTTATCATGATCTTACAATTCGACTTATTTTTAGGATTGTAATTTATCTTTATATCTAGTTTTCATACATTGTATCTAATTGTTTGCACTTGATTTAAATACTATTTAAAATTCAAACAACCGTTACTTTTGTTACACGTTATTTCGTCAATATTTGAACCCTGACAGATAAAAGTGCCAGGTATACTGTTACAAGTAACTTGAGAAATAAAGTAAAGATAACTTGATTTGAATCGATATATGTATTTTTGAATACTACAACTCTTGAAACAAACAGAACTTCTTTTGTTTTTTTCAGCCTAAGCTTCTCTGCTATATCATATGTATGACCTCGAAAAAAACAAAAGAACTTCAAGGTCTACTACTAGTGATCGCATATTTTGCATGATCGATAATTTAAGATATATATGAACTTGACTAAGTACACACAACAAAGTGATTTTAATCACTACAAGGGGTGGAATACTCTGCTTGATTAATATCAATTAATCTCGCTGTCTTAATCGATAAAAGACCAACTCCAAGCGGTTGTGAACTCCATTTCAGGCACTCTTCATATCATGACATGCGACTTTGGTCTCGTGTGCAACTAGTTTTCATGGGTAGAGTCCCTACATGGCGGCAACCCACGAGTGTTCTTCGACACTCTAGATAACGCGGGTTCAATGCCCCGCGCTACACATCTTGCCGTGACTACTTGTGGTTGTCGTTACAACTACTCTCTGTTGCACCAATGATTAGACAGTCGATGTCGGTATATCTGATTGCTCAAGGTCTGAAGTGAAATTGACAATTGCTCAGCTCGACAGTGTTACTAAATTTTTTTAAGTTTCTAATTGAAAATTCGGGTATGCAACACCTACTAATAATTGCAGAGCGATGTTTTGATATTTCTAAGTAATTACTGTACTTCACGATGGACCTTTGAAGTGACTAGCACCGACACATAGAAGTTCAGATAGAACTCGCAATAACGAGTTTATTTGAGTTCCCACGTGGAGGTGCTGGGCACTTGAAAGGGTCCAGATCGGCGCCTCGCAAGGACAAGTCTGCGGTAGTGAGGTCATCTTCGAACCAAGCTAGTCCAGAGGTAGATGTTCTAAAGTGATGCTGCTAAATGTGGCGGTCATGGGCTCTTCAGTGGGTAAGTTGTCCAGGCCTTAAGGGATAAAATGATAACAGAAGATAGTGCTATTGTTAGTACTAGAGTAGATGCTGACCACGTTATGTTCTCATTTTATTAGTAACAATAACACTATCAGTAGCACTGATAGTGTTATTGTTGTTACTGGTGCTAGAGTAGATGTTGACCAGGGAAGTGTCAGGAGATCAATCGTAGCTCCACACCATTGTCGTCCTAAAGTTGCACGTCGATCAAATGGGATGCCAAAAAGGATCTTGAATTCTTGCAAGCTCCTAAGGAGCATTCCATTTGATCGACGTGCAACTTTAGGACGACAATGGTGTGGAGCTACGATTGATCTCCTGATACTTCCTTGTGAGGAATTTGATATCAGCAATTGAAAATGATAACATTATGAGGATTAATAAAAATTTGACTTATTAAAATTTGACTGATTCAAAAGCAACACTTTCGTGTTGAGCGACTATGTTGAGTTTAGAAAGTGTTGCCGCTACTTCACGGTAGTGGCGACACTTTTCATTTTCAGAAACGACGTAAATGATCATAGCTGTATTCATAGCATGTTGTGTACGGTGTTAAATCACCGATCATCGTCTACTGTAGAGTATGCTACCATACTTTAAGAAGTAGCAATTCGATTTATTTAATCTTAAGTTAACATAAGCATGCTACTACTACTACTACTACTACTACTACTACTTAGTAAAATGATTTCTGTTTCTTGTAGAGGTCACTAGGTCTCCTACCACTATACCCTCATTTCGAAGAAGCTGACAAATTTTTCTTATAAATCTCAATCGTGTATTGTTTGCTTCATTGGAATTACCAGAGAAACCTGAATCCAGTAGAGTCCTCGTTTCAACGTCAGTTGGTAGGTTGTATAATTCAATTAGTGTGTGCAATTTTGTCCAGTAATAGCTATTATTTAATTGTTCCTCCATATAAACTTCGAAATTGATATGCTTACTACGTCTGCCACCATCGTTGGCTTGGTCAATAAGATTATTGACAGCATTCAATAGTAACTTTTCAGAAACAGATCCTCCATAATCATGTTTAGCTTTCTTGTTACGTTGCATTTCCGCATCATTACTATCATTGATGGCCATACTATTAATGAAATCCGTATCGACTGCTTTAGATGGATTATTATTTGCAACCCTTGTGTCAACTTTTTGGAGAAATTTTTGATTTTTTGCTATGATAGCATCTTTATCTTTTACTTTTTTTGAAGTTATCTGAGTGGTGACTTCATCCTTGTTGATGATGAGGGTAGAGATTTGAGTAATAGACTTGTTGCGAATAGCCTTTTTTTTCACTTCGGTCACTTTTAATGTATCCAATTTATCTTGAACTTTTTTTATCGCGGTCCTGAATAACTCTTCATTGTATCTCTGACGTAACTCCTCGTAATCTTTTAGCGTCTTCAAACTTTTCGAATTGTGTAATTGATGATCTGGTCCACAACGCAGAAATTCATATCACTGCAAGGGTTATCAGACTCATTTACTTGATCACATTTGTAGGACGCTGCCTCAAGGCATGCTTTAACGGAGCAAAACAGCAACTCTGGCGATTCGACGTCCAACATGTTTCCACTCATGAATGGCTTTAACTGACCGGTTAAAATTAAGTCTCCATCAGGTATATCGTGATACTTCTTTGTTAAAACCGTGTTCGCTAGTTTTGTCAGTCGCAACATTTCACTGTTATAAAATAATGATAATCAGATATCATCAACAGATTATTATTCATCAACGGACTAAAATTACCTTTCTGCTTGTATCTTTTTCAATTCCCTTTGATGAAGTCGTTCTTCAGAAAAAATGTCAGCTGGTACCCATTGAAATAATGCTGGCATTTTTTTTAACTCCTCGAGATAATTGCCTAGGACATTATCAACGGAATTATTCCTCGTATAGAATACTGCCTCATCAATATTAAAAAACTTATTGTGGTATTGAAACGTGTGTCCATCATGGCTAAGATATTTGCCACTAGATAGGTGTTTTAGGACTTCTTTGGCAGTTCTCATAATAGTTTTTGCTCGAGACAGCAATTGTTTGATTTCACGTTTCGGCTTTTTCTTCTTTCGTCCTACTTCAACATCATTTACGGATTCATCACTGTCACAGCTATTGCTGATGTCAGAAGAAATAATTGTGTTTATTTGATCAAAAGTAATCACTGGAAAGGGTTGATTATTTTCTAAGTATTCCTTGGCATTAGGTTTAAGGTAAACAATGAATCCTTTATTGCCTTTTGAACTCGCTCGCATAAAATCATTCAACAGATTCCTATCGATTTCATCGCTGTTGTACCGGCGTAATGCGCCTTCGTCTCCATGTTCGCTTTCATGTTTATTTCTGATCATATCATACAAAATAAATTAGTGACACTTTGTTGAAAATATATTATGTGCACTACCGGCATACCTGTTCTTTTGTTGAATCAGCGCTTTTTGTTCTAATAATGTCAACATCGGTCTAACTTTAGAAAAGTTTGCTAGAATTGTGCGAAGCTCTGGTTCGTTCACACCATCAACCAATTTTTTATCATGAACGCCCAAGGAAATTTCTAATTCCTCTACAGAATCGATACTACAGAATTCACGCAATTCGACATTCGTTATCTGATATTTCCATAAGTCTTCCTCTTTTCTTAATGAACCACAGGGGGCCTCGGGAAGCCAAATCAGATTGGGTGAAAACATTTTGTATTGCATGATTGCTTTTCCCAAATTCCGAGTAAATTTAAAGCAGTGAGGAACTTGACACCAACCTATTTTTTTAATTATTGGCTTGAAATAATTACGAAAATCATATACAACATAAATTTGCCTATTAACTGTCGGGCGCCGTCTAACGTCGCTATGCGCTGTCTTCAGGAGATTTTGAAATGATAATGGTGAACCAATCCAGCGCTGTTGAATGATAATTTTAGTACAAACACCAAAATATTGATCAACTGAGCAGTGAGTATGACCGACGACAAGAAAGTTGCAATGAATTTCGTCGAAGATGAACTTTTCAATTAAAGTTGACATCAATGCATTAACTTCCTTATTTTTATTCTCACCCGAGTTATCAAATTGAAAAATTGCTTTGGTAGGCAAATCGTGGTCTATTAAATGTAAGCGTTTGGTCAGATCTTCAATAACAGCCAAAATAACTTGGCACATTAAATTCGCACCAGAGCTCACTAAATTGTCTGTGTAATATAGAAAGACCTCGTCAATATTTCCACAGACGACTTCGCACGCTGTGACAACGATACATAATAATTTGATAAGTAAGTGATGTTGTAGTTGCTATAGCAAAGCGATGATGCTGAGATAATTTTCATATGTATATACTCACCTATCACACGGTTCTCTATTTGATGAGATATTTCACTTTTACCTTGCCTAAACTTTCTTCCTGTTTGTGGAACATCTCCCCTTGAGCAAGTCATTGCATCAATCAAACAAAAAAATTGAGTTGGTTGGCCATTAACTAATGTTTTAGATACAATTCTGTTTTGTTCCATATATTGCCTCTCTTTCATTTGCTGTTGAAGATGAAGCCGCTTAAATTTTAAAATTATCTCGCGAGAACTTTGATCTTTAATATGGGAGACCCGCAACATGTCATTTGCATTGTTACAAATATCGCAAGTTGGCATGCTTCCCTTAGCACCGATAAGACGAAATTCATTTTTCAAACTTAGGAATGTTTTTCGGAAGGTTTCATCCTTAGCATAACCAGAAGGGGTCAAATGCTCAGCATGACAGAAAGCCAGATATTCTTTGAAAAATTCAGGTACTGACCCATACGGCAAATACTGAATCCCGCCATCTATGGGACATGCATCAGCATGGAGACCAGCAATCCAACGAATGTATTGTTCCTAGACATATCATATCATATTATCAAAGAAGAAAAAACTCAAAGATAATGTACAGGAAAGAAAAATCAGTTCATAACCTTACCGCATGTCGAGAGCACCTCGTCCTTGGATCTTTGGCTTTCTTCAGCTGCCTAGACTCTTCGTTTGCCTCGGGCATCGGTAGTATTTTGTTCCTAATTGTGTTCATAACGCGTCGTAGCTGTCTTCCTATCCGCTTATTCGATTTATTCAGTAGACCGAGTAAGAGGAAGAACCCTCGTTCACATACATTTGTATCACCAACCCTGTATCTGAAATTGTCATTGGGGGCATCGTAGAATGTCCTTAGTAAAGTATCAAGTCTTTTTCCTTTATCCTTCGTCTTGACTGCTTCATCGAATCTCGAGCCCCAAAATGCATCACGTAATTCGCCAACATGTGCTATTTTGACCATACCTGTGCACTTTCCTTGAAATTCTTTACATCCACATTCCAACAATCTCATGTCTTCGAACAACATTTCATGTATAAAGTCTTTCATTTGCTGATCATTTTTCTTCCTCTCTTGTGTGGGTTCACAGAATTTTGG
>Ga0114975_10002235_pt1 | contig 13321 bp, 13 predicted proteins | sample S_130626_EF_Meta_FD_87031 | JGI IMG/M metagenome (GOLD analysis project Ga0114975, IMG submission 87031) | Freshwater microbial communities from Lake Simoncouche, Canada to study carbon cycling - S_130626_EF_MetaG | ecosystem: Environmental > Aquatic > Freshwater > Lake | place: Lake...
GAACTAATCTTATTAAAGTCATCATGCAGCCCATGGCAATACAATTCACCGTCCAAAACCAAGTCTGGGTATTCCACAAACATCGGCTCCAATGCTTTTAGAATGTGCGGGATGGTTACCCATGGCTTACCGTTGCGGCTTGTTGCACCATGGCGCGTAATCACTGCACGCATGCCGTCCAGCTTGGGTTGGCAATAGACTGGGAATGCAACCTTGCTTCGGCGGTCTTCCCACTTCTTTGCCAACATTGGCTCAATGAATGTAAAGGTATCAATTTTTGATAGGTCTTGAAAACATCCACTGTCCACTTTCTTTTTCCAACACGCTTGCGCTTCAAAAATTGCTTGAGCATCTCCGTCGCGTTCATTGGCTCGACCGACGTTTGTTGGAACAGAATCAAACCATTCTGTGGTTACAATTTTACCACCAACTTTGCCGTGGTGTGTACGAGTGCGTGAACCATCAATTTCAATTGTCCATTGTTGGACTGATCCATTTGATGTGCGTGAATATAGTGTGGGAAGTTGAGTCATAATTTAAGCAGTAAACGCGTAGTGTAAAAATGCCACAAAGGCGATAAAACAAATTATAGAGAAAGGAATATTTTTCTTTTCAAAGATATTTGTACAAACGGCATAGGTTAGTGCGAAACTTACGGAAAAATAAAGGATGCAGTGTATGATTAAATTGGTATAATTCATAATTGGTATAAGTGTTTTTTATTAGTAATTAATGTATACGGATGAAATTAGAATGACCATATCTTCTTCAGGATTATTCATTGGATGATCTTGTTCTTCTTCTGGGTCATCGTGAACAACGGCAAAACCGCTGCGGGAATATGCAGATTCACACAATTGGACTGGAAGAATTTCAACGACATCCAATGCTTGAAGCAGGCCGCGTTGATCGGAGCCAAGACGGACTTCGGTTTCCGCTCCATGTTGTTCCTTTAGGTATTGCAATTCTTCAATTAATTGTTCGATTGTCATAATGTGGTGTTTCCTTACGTGACTATTCTACCATATTTTTCGGCAAATGTAAACAACTTTTTTCAAAAATCTGCATTATTTTGACAAAATTGTAAGTCTATACTAAAAAGAGAGCTTTTTTACCTTTTTCTTTCACCTTTTCACACGTGCTATCATACTTACAAGCTTTTTGCCACGCGTTCTATTGCTCTCGCCGATTCAACTTCCATAGGTCTGTTCTTATACCAACCACCGGTATCAAGATCAATTTGCTTGCATAAAGCTGCAACTTCATTTGAAGTTATAGGATAACCTCTTCGCATCGCATTACCTGCAATATTCAACATAATTTGATACATTTTAGAATACCATCCACCATTGTGAATTGTTCGGTATTCATTAATCATATTCTTATTTACAAACGGACAATCAGCATAACTGTTCCATTTAAAATTTGTGTTGGACAATCCTTCTCTTTTATATTTTTGAATCTTCTCACGAATTTCATCTGGAAGCTTATCTGCAAATGAAGAAGCTTTAATGGTATTAATATAAGGATATTGTGACATTAGTGCATCCGGATCAAGAAATGTTTTGCTTGGACCGCTATAAATGAAATTATTACTATTTGGATATTGAGCTGGAACATAGTACATTCGAGACAAATCCTTAGTTTGAGGATCACCAAGACTATTAAATTGTTTATTGCATGCATACCACAAATGACGAATTTTTGATGCTTCAACATGGCGCGTCATAGGAAGTATCACACGAAATTTTGTTGCTTGCGTTGTGCTGCTTGCAGAGGAATAACACACGTGAGTGTATGGAGAGAAAATACTGGCAGCATTTTCAAATGTTCCTTCATAACTATCAACGTCCAGCGCAACCCAACCACCCCATGACAGCACATTATCATTTTTGCGTGTCATATTTGCAGCAAATGTGGCAGGTGTTATTAACGGACTGCCAGCTTTTCTTTCATGTTTTTTAGGTTTATAGCCAGGCTGTTCACTCAACGAATATAACAAATCTTTAAAAGAATCCCAAGACTTAAAAGACATCTTACGATGCGTTTTATTGTCGTAAATACTAGTAAAAATTGTAAGAGAATAGTTCATGGTATATTAACAAAAGAAATCCTCAAGACTTGAAACTGGTTCAGGTTTCCAGCCAATTGAATTTAAGATAAGTTGTAACGGTTCAACAAAAGTTTTTTGAAATTGAAGATCATAATCAATAAAATTTGCCAAACCAAATTCAACTGGAAGCTTATCAATAAAGCCAATGACGTTTTCATTTGTTGGATTTTGCTTTTTCAAATATATGTATTTAATTTTATCACCACCTTGAATAAGCTGATATTGCTGTTGCAAACCTTTTGTCACACAAAGATGATTGTGCATAAGAGCAGCTCTGGAATTCATAGGAGTTCCTTTAACATAGACCGATGCTTTGTCTTTCCATTTTTTAATATTACTGACACCTCGTGGTGATGCAATTGCTTCAGGTGGAAGATTGGAAAAATATGTTTTAAACAAAGCAAGTGATTTTTGCATGCTCGATTCATCCTCATTCATAATCACTTTGAATATTTCCTTGAATGCTTGCCTGCACACTTTAGGTGTGGAACTTTTTACCGCCTCAACACCCATCATTTTAATTTTAGGTTCGGAATATTGCACACCTTCATTATTGTGCACATTCATAATATAGCGTTTTTTGGCAATAACAATTCCACGGTTTGAAATGCTTTCACGTTTCATTACCATTTTATTGTCATAAGCATTTGTCAGCATGGCAAATTGCGCAAACGACTTTTCCAACATAGGTTCAATCGACTTTTTGGCAAATTCATCAAGAAATGATACCGGGTTTTTAGGATTGAATTTATCAATAATATCCTTTACACAAATGTAGCAGCTGTCGGTATCCATCATAATAACACGATCCTTAGGAACTGTATCTTTTAAGAATTTAGACAAATGATTATTAAAGCTTTCCTCTGCCCATTTAATTACAAGCTGACCTGTAAGTGTAATGCCTTCGGCCACCGCAATGTCAAAATATCGGAAAAACCTGTTTCCAATAGCACCATACAAACTGTTCAGCAAAATTTTGATGGCCATTTGTTCAGTTTCAAGACGATCAACTGCAGACGCAACCGTAAAATATGCTTTGGGATTTTGTTGCTCGTGTATTGTTTCCAATTCCTTCTTTTTGTCGATCATCTGCTTTTTAAGAAGTACACGTTTGGAATATAGTTCCTCAACAATTTGTGGCATAAACCCTTGTTTATCTCTTCTGAAACACGCTCCGTTGGCAGCTGTCGCCAAATTAGGTTCCGGGCTTATGTTTTCCTTTTGTTGCAAAATACGATCCACATCCAATCCATGAACCGTCATATGACGCACCAATGTTTCGGGGCTCATATTGTATTGCATAATTAAAGAAGGATAAAGACTGTTAAGGTCAAAACTTAGCACCCATTCGTGCATTCCAACATTTGGATCTTTAACATATCCACCAGGATATGCAACCGATGCTTTAGGTGTGCTTGGTGGAACCGCAATATGTTGTTTGGCCAATTTTCGGAAAATAATTGTATCCCAAATTGCAACCGTACCTAATGTTTCATCATAGTTTACACCTGCAAAATATGAAAGAGTAAAGACAAGATTTAATAGTCCAAGTTTGGATTCAAGGCGTTCCACAAGTTCAACGTCCTTAATGTTATAATCCAAGAAATGCTGGAAATCATGTTCGTATAATTTTGTAAGGTTGTTGTGGTCACCGTAATCCAATTTATTTTCAACAAGAACAAGTTCGGCAATATTATCCAATTTGTAACTTTCTTGTTGACCGTAAGTGTTAAGAGTGAATTTTTTAAATAATTCCAAATAGTCAAGTTGTTGAATTCCAAGAATTTCATAATACACATTTGTTTGCCCTTGAAATGTTTTTGATTTTTGATTAACTTGCTTCCACGGTGATAGTCGATTCACATCAGTATTACCTAATATGCGAGAAATACGATTTACCAAATATGGAATGTCAAAATTAAGAGTGTTCCATCCAGTAATTACATCCGGTGTATTTAATGTATCACTCCACCAATTTAAAAAGTCATCAAGCATTTCTGATTCACTTTCAAACTGACGATATTCCTTTTTAAGATGTGGAACAATGCTTGCAGAAGAATCATAATCTTTAAGACCCCAAGCAATGTAAGTATCGCTGCGACTACTTTTAATTGTTATAGTAACAATTGGATGTTTGGCTTCATCCGGTTTCGGAAAGCCACCTTCGGCACCATCAATACCACTAGGACATTCCAAATCCAAATAACATATGTCAATTAACCTTTTGTCATATACAATTGTGTCTGGAAATTCCGCTTGAATAAAAGCAGGAATATGACGTTCATTGCCATAAATTTTGAATCCGTCAACACCTTCATAACTTTTTGAAAATTCACGACATTCACTCATGCTTTCAAACCTATGCGGTTCCAAAGGAACACCATCCAAACTTTTCCATTTAGCATTCTTATCTTTGCTTTCAAGATAAACCACAGGACGAAATCTGTAACTGTTGTAAATCTTTTGTCCTTTATCATTGTATCCACGATAAAGCAGATTGTTCATTTTCCTATCAATACATGTATAAAATCCATCAAGCATAGGAATATTATACTAAAAATCCCGAACAATGTAAACCACAATTGTTCGGGATTGAAATTTATTTTATTACTTACCTTTTACTTCACGCGCAAGGTCGGCATCGGCCTTACCCCACGTTCCTGAGCTTTTAGTCACAAATGAATTTATCCTGGCGTATCCCCACTGCTCTTGAGTTGCGCCAGGACGATGGCCGCTTTTCCATGCTCCCATACCGCGGCGCATTACAGCACGAAGAATGCCAATAGAAATTCCAGTTGCTTCACTTTTCTTTTTTAGTGCCTTTTCAATGCTTTCATTATCAATAGGACCTCGTGACGTGGATTTTTCTTGTAATGATAATGATTCATCTATAGTACAAATGTCTTGAGTATTGTATTTTTGAGTTCCTCTGGAAGAACAACTTAATCTATCATACAAATATTTGTATTCTTTGGATTTATCACCTAAATACTGTTTAATGTAATTTAATGCTTTTTGTTGAAATTGTCGGTCAAAATCCGAATGTTGTGCCAATAACCAATAATTTTTCCAATCTGATTTGGAAAAGGTCTCAAAATCAAAATTAATTTTTACAAATTTTTCTAAGTTTTCTTTTTCACCGAAAAGATCGTCGGTTGATCTTTTCTTTAATTTGGCATAAAGCTTTGCGCCTTTTGTAAAATCACCTTCTGCTTTAGTTTTAACAAAATTTGCATAGTCGGATCGTTCTTTTTGGTCTTGATAAACCAAAGAAGATAATATTTCGGATTTTTCATTCAGTTCTTGTTCTTCTTCACCAAACAGATCTTTATACTTTTGTGTAAATTTTGAAGCTTTTGTAATTTTAAGCCCTTTGACGTCACCTGGCATTTTCTTATAAGCTGATGGATCATCATTATCCATAGCAGCTTGTTTTGCCATTTGAGCTTTTTTCTTCTCGATTGTACTAGGACTTAACCCAGTAAAATAACCGCTTTCGGACAACCAATGCTTAAAGGTTTCTAATTTCATTGCTTTTTCTTTACATTACCTATACTGTATTTTGATAAACAAGTCCAATCTTTCTTTTCCCTATGTGAAAGAATTTTAATTTGTTTAAGAGATGTTACATCTTTAATGTGGTCATTATTAGCGACACGCAATAAACCCCAATCCGAAAGAAGTGTAACAATTGTATTACGTCTGCAAAGATCATCATAGGTAAAGGTACTAGGTTTGCCATCAAGTAAAAATAATTCTTTAAAATGAACTATAAAGTACCTGCCTTGTTTGTGCAATATGTGGCAACTTTGATATAAAGTATTATAATCTTTCTTCGAAGAAACACCAATTCGCCCTAGTGTTTCCTTAATTTTAAGAAAGTCATCAGGTTCACTCAAATATATTTCTACCATATCCAATGGAACCCATTCAATTATTGTTTGTGGATCATTCATAACTATTATGTTATTTATAATAGTATGATTTTATGTACCACCTATATCACGTAGTTTTCTTATATACTGCAATGCTTCAGCCGTAAACATAGGAAGAACATTACGTGCTTTTTCGGAGCTATAATTATAATGCGCCATCAACATGGCAACATCTCCTGCATCATCTGGTTTCTTGGACCATTTACTAAACCGCTTGCGTGGTCTAATAAGGTTGCGAAAGAAATCATATTGCATTTTAGGTGAACACGATGAGCGAATATTCATTTCATTTGCAAACAATACAGTATCTTGAAAATATGACAACCCTCGGTTAATCATAAACGGAACATATTGTTTATCAACAGCATCAATGTCAGCCGCGGCGTCACTATAATCTGCTCGTGAATTTTCCATTAAGTTTGTGCCTCTTGATCCTTCATTAATGTTATTAATAAAATCAAAAGGAGAAAGCTTTTTAGGGCCTACGGTTTTTTCTTTTGTTTTTGCCGCGGCCATATTATTTTTTCCAAGTTACATTGCTCATCAATTCTGTCAAGCATGCAACCATGTTAAGTTCTCTGTCGGCCACAAATGCTGCTTTATAAGAATAATCAGCAAGAATAAGAACGGCAGATGGAATGGAAGCAGGTTCGGCAGTATCACTAAGCCCATCATAAATCTTACGAAAAATAACGCTGCTGTCAAGTGAACTATTGTTTACAACCCAACTGCGCATACTTTTGAAATCCTTATCACGTAGGTATGTTGTAAGTTGAGCAATGTTTTGATCACTCATACCTACAAGAATTTCCGTTGGAATGGTACCGCTTGTAGAATATCTTTGACATTCATTTAGTACTCGGCGCCAATCTGGCGCATAACGAATAATCAATTCAGCAATTGTCTTTTCTTGAAATGATACACCTTCATTTTTAAGAATAGAGGAAAGACGTTTCATAAAATCACCTGCCAGCGAAGCAAGTTGCTTTTTATTTGTGTTAAATTCAATAACACTGCATCGACTGTGTAGTGGTTCAATAATCCTGTTTTTAAAGTTACACGTAAGAATGAAACGACAATTGTTACTAAACTCCTCGATAAAACCGCGCAGCGCCGGCATTGTGCTTGTAGGATTTAAATAATCAGCCTCGTCAAGAATTACAACTTTATAACCACCAGTCAATGATACGGTACTTGCAAATTGTTTAATTTTATTGCGCAGAACATCAATGCCACTTTCCTCGGATCCGTTAATTAAAATGTAGTCAAGATTAAGCATATTGCATAATGCCTTGGCCGCGGTTGTTTTTCCTAGACCTGCGGTGCCAGAAAACATAAGATTGGGAAGTTGTCCACCTTGAACAAGTTCATTTAATGTCTTTTTAAGATCCGATGGAAGGATACACTCGTCAATGGTTTTTGGGCGATAGCGTTCACACCACAAATATTCGTTATTGTTTGAATTCATAATATATTAAAGTTAAAAAAATAAGGCGCACCTGTTTATATGTATGACAGGTGCGCCGTTTTGTGTAAAATTACAATTTAAATTGTTGTAATTTGTTGATACAAGTCCTTAATGACACTTGTTTCGTTTTCAAATGAAGCCGCATTTTTCTTATGATAAAGTTTTGCAACCTTACGGATGAAACTTTTTTCAATGTCCAATGCATCGCTGGTTGCATTGATAATTTCTTTCATTTGATCACGAGCATCATCCATTTTGGAAAGCTCCTCACCAATTTCCTTAATCGCATCCAGCATTGCGCGTTGCTCATTTACATCTTTCAGTTGGTTCATATCGTATTATTGTGCGGTAAAATCAAGTTCAAATTGGTCTTTGACAAGTTCAGGTTCTTGTTTTGGCGCAACATGTGCTTTCAGTTTTTCAAATAGTGTTCCGACAACCACCATTTCATCGGCTTCAAATGCACCTCGTTTTGTAACTGCGGCAATAATGTTGGCCATAAGAACAACGTCATCGACTGACAGTGAAATTGAATAATTTGTTTCTGTATTTTGGTCCATAGTTTATAGATTAAAGGTTGAGGTTTTTTCCAAAGCGATAAAATATTGCACTGGTTGTGATTGGTTTGGCCAACGTGAAATAAGTTTGCTGCTGATTTCAACTGCATAATCACCTGAAACAACTTTAAGATTGGCAATCAAAAAGTGTAGATCAAACGATGCCTTTTGACTATTATTTTCATCAATAACAACCGAAAAAGTATTTGCCGATGGATTTTTTGGATCACCAACGGAAAGAGTTACGATACCATTTGAACCACTGATTACTAGGATTGAATGTCCTAAGGCGCCAGCGGCCTTACGAATTTGTGCCAACACTTCTTCCTTAATCGTTACAATAAGATCAGTTGATGGCATATTAATTTTACTCTTAGGAGTAGTCAAAATGCTTGGATCTGCAAAGCGGTACGATGCTTGAGTGCGACCGCTTTTGAAAAGAACACTGTCTTCGGAAAAATGAAGTTCAGGATCTTCCATCAATCCAAACATTGAAATGAATTCATTAAGATCATAAATTCCAAAGGTGGAATCAAATGAACTTACATCAGCAATCGCCATAATGTTTTTCGCTTCCGAAATTGTCGAGATAGGCTCACCTGCTTTTACCAAAAGATTGGAATTAATTGATGCAAAGTTTTTTAGAATATCAAGTGTTTGTGTGTTTAGTTTTGTCATATTTGAATTATACTATAAATTGTGGTAAAGGTAAAGGGATTTATGTTTAAATTTAAATACTAAATGACGGATAGACCATAAAGATCTATCCGTCATTTAAATTATGCAACGGCGCTGCGCGAGCGATTTGGCATACGATGTGTACCAAGACGATAGCGACGAACCTTTTCTCCGCGGTAGGTTTTACGATCATTGAGATAGATTGCAAAACCTTCGCCACGAAGTTTATTGATCACGCGCGAAGGATCAGCAATTCCGCTTTGCTTTGCTTCACTTGCGGAAAATTCATTGCCATCCAAAAGGAAGGAATAAATTGCATCAGCTTGAGTCATATTCGCTGCGAGACGTGACAGTCTTTGTGTTTGTTTCTTAGTCATATACGTTTATTTTCTTTTTCTTTTTGTTTTGGCCAGTTTCATATATTTGGAGAAGGACCACTCTCCAAAATTTTATCAGAAAGGAATTTCTTCCACTGGAGGTTCAATAGAAGGGACAATTTGTCCTTCCTCATTCAGATGAATGGCATTACCATCAATTTTTGTGTAAAGATCCAGGAACGCTTCACGCGTTTCATTTTCAAATCGGCTGATGCACATATTAATTGCAGTAAGGCGATCATTAAAGACACTGTAAGCTTTAATGATGTGGCACAAGCGGCGTGTACTGATCAGTTCATCAACACCTTCCGCTTCATATGTTTTGCGGATAACCGCACTCCATCCAACAAGCTTTTCAACAAATTCATTGTCGTTAAGGTCAAGTGCATCGTGATGCTTTTGGACAATGTTGTGTTCAGTTTTGAAATTTGGATACGGTTGATCAATTGTTGCAACAAACCGTTCCATGAAAGCATCATCAATAATACTAGCGGCGCTATACCGACCATCATCGCTACCTCGGCCTTTGGTGTTTGCGGTAGCAATAATATTGAATCCTTTTGCAGGGTGAACCATTTGGCCAATCTTTTTAATAAGAATTGGCTTACCTTCGAGCACACCTTGAAGGCACATAATTTTATTTGAACCGCGGTCAATTTCATCAATAAGAAGAATGCACCCACGTTCCATTGCTTTTACCACAGGACCTTTGTGAAACACTGTTTCGCCATTAATCAAACGGAAACCACCAATCAAATCATCTTCATCAGTTTCTGGGCTGATTTGAATTCGAATATATTCACGATTGAGTTTTGCGCACGCTTGTTCCACCATCATCGTTTTTCCGTTTCCGGAAAGACCGCTAATATAGACAGGGAAAAACATTTTGCTTTGAATCACCTTTTTGATTGTGGAATGTTCACCCCAGGCAACAAATGTAGGATCGACTGCGGGAACATAAACTTCATCATTGCAAATGGCATTAATTTTTGCAGGTGCGGGAATTGACATATTGAAGACAGGTTCCGGTACGGACACCGTTTGAGCGGCAGGTGAGAATGATCCAGTCATCCGACCTTTAAAAAGGTCGCGCAAATCATATTTGCCATAACCGACCTTAAGATCATCGGTCATGAAAGTTTCTTGGATTTCTTTGTATTTCATACCTTCAGAACGACCTGCTTCATTAATAGCGGTAGTTCCGAAGAACGGTTTTTCTCCCTTTGAGAATAGTCGATCCAAAGCGGATTTTGCGGATTCAGTTAGTTTCATAATGTAGGTGGTATCGTTTCCCGATGAAGTTATTCTACCATATTTTGGACGGTTTGTAAACAACTTTTTATCAAAAAGTTCATTTTTACGCAATAATTTCAGCAAATTTGCTTAGAAATACCCTGGAATTCCTTTTCTCAGAGGTAAATTTGGCGAAATCCTTGGCCAGTTTGTTTTGTGAACTGACTTCATTGAAGCTTTTGCCTTGTTTGAGAGTTTCACTTTCAAAGGATTCCTCATTGTCGATGTTTAGATTTTTACTTCCTTGAAAAATGAAGTATGCGTCATATCCAAATGCACCTGTTACAAGAGTGCATTTTTCTTTCTTATTTTTCTTAACTTCAGCTTTGAAAGATTCCATACCTTCAGACCAAGAAACATCGTTTTTGTTTTTGGAGTTGTATCTGAATGCATCAATGCCGGTGGTTTTAATATCCTTTTGATTTTGACCAATAAAGAATCCAATCGCAGTAGTACCACAAGTAATTTTCAAATTTTCAATAAGAGCCAAATACATTTCTTTAGGCATTGAGCCGTGACCATAAGAGTATTGATCAAAATCAATTTCACGACCGTGAATGTTGATTTTGTACCTTCTGTTTCTAACGTAATCTCCACTCACAGGTTTGCGGTATTCAATATCTGTTGCAAAATCCATTACGTTTACTTTTGAACCGTCACCATCGGTAAGAAAAACTGTATTCATTTTTTGAATTTGATTTTTCTTTTTGAAGTTTTTTACAATATCGTGAGCAATAATAATAGTTTCCAATAATGGTGTACTTGACAATTTTTCATAAACTGTGTGCATGTTAAATCTGCACGAAGGATTTGCATTAAAGTTGAATATTTGAGCTTTAAGTTCACGCACCGACAATTCAAATTTATCTTTTTTCATTGTGCTGTTAAGCAATTCAAAAACATGAGCTCTTGACTCCAATGAAATGTGTAAGCCAAATGTTGTTTTGATTTTTGGTTTGCTGTAATGGAATTCCTCAGGCCCTGTAAAGCCATAAACCTCAAATGGAATTCCAACCGCTTTGCAGAAATAAACAAGTTGAAGTGTTTGATTCACAACATCTTCCAAAGTGTTGCGCATCGAGCCGCTGTAATCAATGAAAAATACCATTCCGTGAGATTTCGCATCAGCCAACGTTGTAACACTTTTGAAAATTTGATCTTCAAATTTGTATGAATGAAGCTTATTGACATTAATCGAACCAGAGTCACTTTGACGTGAGCGGCTGTATTGAAAAGCAGATTTTCTACGTTCAAATTCCTTAATAAGAACAGCAATATGTTTTTTGGTTTTCGATTTAAAATCAACAAAGTGATTCACAAATTCAGGATTTGTCATGGCATGATCGTAATACGAATTGTCCCGGCGAGCTTTCATAATGGTATCAATAGGAACAACGCAGTTCATTGTTTGTTCCTTTGTAGGAGAATTTACCACCATATAGTTCATTTCTTTTTGTAAACTTTTCAAATTGGAATCAAATTCATTTTGCGTTATTGACTTCAAGTCATCAATGATTTTAGAATTCAATTGGTCTTCATCATCTGCATCAACTGCATCATCTGCATCATCTGCATTGACAGATGGTGATGGAATTTTTTGTGAAACACCTTCCTCGTTTTCACCATCTTCGGAATCATCTTGGATATTATTTGATCCTTTGGTCGGTTTGTCATTCTCAGAATCATCATTTTCATCATCGGCAGATTCAGGAGAAGCAATTTGTTCCTCAGAATCTTGATCATTTTCTTTTTGTTTAGAATCCGAATCATCTTTCTGATTTTTCTTATCCTTTTCATTTTCCTTTTTGACAAGATCATAAATATCTTTGCAAATATCCAAAACATCATCATATGTTTCGGCGGCCAAACAACGAGAATAAATTGCTTCCTCCCCCTCCTTGTTCATAGGCACTTGAATTAAAGAACCGATCTTACCTCTAAGATTAAGACGGTCGATAAATTTCAAATTCCCAACAACAAGATTTTTGATTTTGAAAAAGTCATTTTCAATAAAGTATTTGTAGCCTTCATTGAAAGAATAAACAAGACCGGGGTAATTGGAGCGGACCAATCGCTCAATGCGAATATCTTCAACAATGTTGCCAATGTCAAATGGAGCACCAGGAATGTGTTTGTGGAATTTTTCAATAGCATCACTTGGAGTGTACAAAGCATGACCAACTTCGTGACCGACTAGCAAGTCGGATACACCTTTGTTGGTGGAATTCCAGGTTGGGAGGCCTAATGTTCTACTTTTGACGTCAAAGAATGCAGTATTGTAGTTTCCAACTACAACATCAATATTTTCCTTAGCCAAAAGCTTGGCCAGCATTGTTTGAGAGTTTGAATTGACTGCCTTCATGGGAATATTCTACCATAAAGCACGGCAGCTGTAAACAACTTTTTTCAGTAGAATGAAAATATTTTCGATTTCACCCCCATTTGACAGCAAATCCCTTTAGATCTAAAGGATTACGTTATGGATTTGATTTGAGTAAAGTTCTTTTTCTTCTCAAATTCGATCTTTCTTTGAAATTTCCCTTCCAAAAGGTCTTGCTTATGACTGATCACAAATATTCTCGTTTCCTTGTCCAAATCCTGAAGGATTCTGAGCAAATTTTCAATGCTTTCAATGTCCAACGATGCATCAAATATTTCATCCAGAATCAAAATATTCGTGTTGCTGCTATTTTTCATTTTTGCCACCTGTCTCCAAGCGAACAGCAAACTTAAGTCGATTTTTTGTTTTTCTCCTTCGCTGAATGAACTGTAGGTAAAATCATCTCGGTGGCGCGAACGGATCGTTTCATTAAAATTTTCATCAAGTTCAAAGCTTACAAAGAAATCAAGCATCTGAAGATAATTGTTGATAAGTTTATTCATAATAGGAAGATACTGGC
>Ga0114975_10002236_pt1 | contig 13318 bp, 21 predicted proteins | sample S_130626_EF_Meta_FD_87031 | JGI IMG/M metagenome (GOLD analysis project Ga0114975, IMG submission 87031) | Freshwater microbial communities from Lake Simoncouche, Canada to study carbon cycling - S_130626_EF_MetaG | ecosystem: Environmental > Aquatic > Freshwater > Lake | place: Lake...
CGATTTGCGGATTGCGATTGACGCCTACAGAAAACTAATTAAGGATCAAAAGTGAAGTTGCGTCCGTATCAGGAACTGGCCGCTGATTTTATCTACGAGCATGACCGTGCGATGGTGTTAGCGCCAGTTGGGGCTGGCAAGACAGCCATCACGCTGACCGGCATGTGGGAGATGCTGCGCGACAAACACGTCAAGCGTTTCTTAGTGTTGGCGCCCAAGCGCGTCTGCACCGACGTATGGCCTGTTGAGCAGCCTAAGTGGGCGCCGGGCATGTCCATGTCCGTCTGCGTCGGAACACCGCGCCAGCGCCTGCAAGCCTACGCCGCAGACACGCAGGTAATGGTCATCAACTACGACAACATTCAATGGCTGGTCGAAAACGGCCCGTTAAATTTTGACGGCATTGTGTTTGACGAGTTGACACGTCTCAAGAATCCTAGCGGCGCACGATTCAAGGCGCTGCTTAAGATTATGGAGCCGATGCGTGTGCGCTGGGGCCTGACCGGCTCGTTCACCAGCAACGGGCTAGAAGACGTGTTCGGCCAATGCAAGATCGTCAATCAAGACCTGCTGGGCCGCGCCAAGGGCGCGTTCATGCAGCAGTACTTTGTGCTGATGAATCCCGAGTTTGGCGAGTGGGCACCGCGCCCGGGCGCGTTAGACCGGGTGATGCAAAAGATCAAACCGGCCACCTATGTGCTGGAGCCTGGCGAGTACAAGGACAAACTGCCGCCCTGCCATCAAATCGAAATGAAGTGCAAGATGGACTTGACGCCGTACAACAAGCTCAAGAAAGACTTTGTACTGGACACAATTACAGCCGTAAACGCGGGCGTCGTTACTGGCAAATTGCAGCAATTGGCGTCGGGCTTCGTTTACGACACCAAGACAGAGGCCTCCGAAACACCCGGTAAGTTCACTGTAACACAGACGCCGATCTGGTTTAGCAGCCACAAATTTGATTTACTTGAAGAACTTCTAGAGGAAAACCAACATGCCAATACCATCATTGCTTACACGTACAAAGAAGAGTTGGCTGAACTCAAACGACGATTTAAAGTCATCACCCTTGACGATGACAACGCCATCGAGCGCTGGAACCGGGGTACTGTTGAATTACTGGCCGTGCACCCGAAAGCTGCCGGTCACGGGCTTAACTTGCAGCATGGGGGCTGTCACATGGTCTTTCTGTCCCTGCCGTGGAGTCTCGAACTTTACGAGCAAACCATCGGACGTCTGCACCGCAGCGGGCAGTCAAAAGATGTATGGGTCTACGTGCTTATGACCGAGAAAACTGTGGACGAGAAAATCTGGGCGGCGCTGCACACCAAACAGGCTATATCTGAAATTGCATTGGAGGCACTCAAATGAATGCTGTACAAAAGTTTTTTACTGATATAATTGAACTCAGCGAATCTGAAAAGGCGATGGGCTGGCGCAAACGTCAGATGGTCGAGCAACAAGTTGGCGCTCGTCGCCAGGCGTTTCGTGAGATTGCCACCAAGGTTCAAGCGATGCCGTTTAACGACGCAACGATCGACAGTTTTTTAGTTTGGTTGAAGGAACAAGAATGAAACGAATTGATATGTGGAAAGCAAAACTGAAGGCCGCAAGGTCTGAGGCCAAGCACAAAGAACGGCAAATGAAGTCCGCGATCCGTAGCTACATGCGAACAGACGGCGAAGTGCAAAAGTTGGAGGCACAAATTTATGATTACATGGCGAAAACTAAACAGTAACTTGAGCCTCAAGTCTGAAGAAGAAGTTTTGGATTTATTAAACCAAGAACGCGCATCCCACAAGCGCGTCACCGTGCTGGAGCGTTTGCACCAGCGTTACAACACACTGCGCGTCGCTCGTGAGCGCGTAGAACTTTTGAGAGAAGCAACCAAATGAGAAACATATTTTCCACACCCAGCGCCGAGATGCTGGCGCTACGAGAGCTGGAAGAGGCCAAGCGCCGCCTCTTGGAAGCGTATTCATACCGCGAAGAAGCAGATTGCCGCGTGGCCTGCTATGCAGAAAGAATCCATCGTCTTACGGAGTACCTGCGAAATGTTCAAGAAGAAAACGCCTAAGTTGTCTGAGACTTCACCATTTGATTGGAAAAAGGAAGATCGCCCGAGTATCTTTGCACAAGATCTTCGGTTTACTGGCCGGTACACAACCACACCAGTCAATCCACAGCCTTTGTTGCGTAATATTGCGGGGAAGATATGAAAACAATCATGGAGATGGCTAGAGAGGTTAAAGCCAATTTATCTGCAACTGAGGATTTTGTAGGTTGGAATTTTACCAATGAACACCTTGAAGCCTTTGCCAAGCTGGTGCGTGCTGATGAGCGCAATCGCACATGGACGCAAGAGCATTGGACTGAGTACGAGCGCAACATTGCCGCAACCGAGCGTGAGGCGTGTGCAAAGGTGTGTGACGACAGCGTGGAATATGCTGGTTCAGAGTTAGCGCGTCAAATCCGAGCAAGAAGCCAAACGCCTTGTGTTCACGAGTGGGTGGACGACACCAAACTCAAACCGCAGTGGCGCTGTGCTAAGTGCGGCATTGAATATACCAAGGAGAAGAACACATGAAAGAAGCATTAGAAATGGCGCTGACGGCGTTGGAAGCCAATCAATATCTTGTTGCCGATCACAGACGCCATGTTTACGTTATGGAATACAACAGCATCATTGAAAAGTGCAAAGAAGCCTTGGCACAGCCAGAGCCGCCACCAGAGTGCAAAACAGAGGCCGAGCAGACTGCGTTTGCATTTGGTTGGAACAAAGCACTGGAGCAGCAGAGACTAGGACAGACAGCTTATCGCGCTGTAAAAACATATCACGAAGGCAAGCCTGTGTATGTAGCGCAGAAACGCCCACCCAATTGCGGAACTAGTTTTTGCAGTTGCATTGAGTGCATTATGGAAACGGAGCAAAAATGAACACGTATGAAGACGATGAATTTGCGCGTATTCAAATGGAGCAGCGCATCAGGCAAAACGTTTTGCAAACCTTGCACAATGAGAACGAACGGCTTGGCTTGTACGAGGGCGTTTACACAAGCCCGATTCCATTGATTACAGATGAAGAATGGGCGGCGCTTAATGAAGAAAAGTAGACATCAAGACATCCGCAACGCGTTGACAGCCTCGGACGATGGCATGACCGTTTTAGAGTTGTCAGTGGCGCTAGAGATGAATTACAAAGCCGTGCAGAAAGCGATTAAGAACGTGTGGGGCATCTACATCGACCGATGGTCAGTGCCCAAACGCGGTCAGTTTAGCGCAGTTTATATGTGTGTGGATATTCCCCCGGACGCCCCACACCCGACTGAGCGTTATTTACCCCAAACCCATGCGTCGTCTACTATGTAATTTTTTGTGGTGGCTGTTCACCGGCATCGTCGGCCTGATGTGGCTGGCGCTGCTGGCCTACTTAGTTTTGCGCGAGTAAAACAGAGTGCGATCCCCGAACAGGTAAAAGCCAACGGCACTGGCGAAGTTGGACACCGACTCGCTGGTGCTGTTGTTTAATTCAAGGTAAGCCCAAGTGCCCAGCACAATGACCCCAACAGCAGGGCGCATGAGCCGTACAGCAGCCTCAACCCACGGGTATGAGGGGTTGGTGCCACCAGCGTCGTTCATGGCTTTAAACATGTCCAGATCAAGCTGGCGCATTTTGACGTACTCGTCTACGTTGACCGGCTTGTAGTTGTCGGTTTGGATGAAACGCCCAATCAGGGATTTCCCTAAGTCAACGGCCAAAGGGCCAAGGGCGGCGAGAATGGTTAACGGGTCCATTATGGGTATTGCTTCCAGGGTAATTGCCAATGGGGTCCGTCTTTAAAGCTAGCCCAGTTGCCGCCCCATTCGATGGGGACGCCGACTTGCGCGGAGGCTTGCTTCATGGCGGCTGCGATCTTGTCATACAGCGGCCAAGACCAATCAACTTGATCGTCAACCCAAGCCGCCAGGTCAACGGCGTGGCCGGTCAGATGGCGCGACTTCATGGTTTGACTTGCGCCAGCGTCAACCAGCTTGCGTTGGCGCTCCAGTGTGCGCAGCCCTTCGATAACGGTGAAGTCCACTTCGGACAACTTGATGGCTCGTTCAACTACTTTGACCAGATCAGGATTTACGCCTTGCAGCCGCGCCTTAGACCGTGGGCCAAGGGTAAACATTACTTGTCAGCCTTGTTGTCAAGTTTGTTAAAGATCTGTTTACAAATTTCTTTAATTTCACCAATGTCGCGGTGATAGTCTTCTTTGGAAACATAATTGTGCGGCAGCGCACGTACATCCGTATCCAGACGTTCAATCGCTTTGGTGATGTTGTTTAAAACCCAGCCGCCAAAGAAAGCGGCCAAGCCCAAGGCAATGTTAACTAGTTGTTGAATTTCCATTATTACTGTGCCCCTAAAACTGGTGCGGCGCGATACATTTGTTGACGCGCCATTTGATTGATTATTGGCGTTGCAGCCGGTTGAACTAAACGATTTTGAACAGCAGGCGACAATGCTAACATTCTAGCGCTAGGGCGCATTAAAGTAAGCGCAGCATACCGAGGGTCTTGTGTGTATGCAGCAGCGCCAAGCCCCGCACCACCAAAGGCCAGATCAGTCGCATTAAACTGAGGCAAACTACCCATTCGTTCTGGCGTTTGTGTAGCCTTAGGAAATGTCGAGCTAAATTCAGCAATCTGCCGCAATTCATTTGTCAGCGGTTTGTTTTTGCTTAGTTCATTAGCAAATTTCTTAGCATCAACAGTTCCACTTACCGGATTTAGCGCTTTTTCAATTGACCAAGTTTTGGCAATCAATTCACGCGCTTTAATCATTTCTGGCACTAAGTCTTCGCGACCAATACTGGTGGCGTATTCTTCTAAACCGGTCTGAATCTTTGTCGCTAAACTTTTGGCTGCTTGTGCTTTAGCCAATGAATCTGGATCAGCAGTGCGCGCGTAAGAGTTATACCAACCCGTCGCATCGTTACGCGCTTTACGCAAATCAAATACCATTTTTTTAGGGTCTACACCTGGCGCAGCGGGAATGTTTGCCAAAGTGTCTGCGGCTTGCGCTGGTTTGACAGGCAATGCCGCAACTGCTTCATACGCGCCGCCGGCTGTTTTACGCACATCTTCAAGCACTTTAGGCGAAAGGGTTACGTCGTCAGCTAAACCGATCGCTTTTGCCGCCAAAGCATTAGTTATGTTTTGGTTTACTGCACTGGCGTTTTGTGCGGTGCTGATTTTGCCCGCAGCACCTTCAAGCAAACGGTTAACAAAATCGCCCCGTGCTTGCGATGGAGGAATTACATATCCAGCTTCACGCGCAGCAGTAACGGCTTTTGCCATTTGAGCTGTTTGTTCTGGCCCACGCAAAATATTGCGGATAGGCGCCGCCAACTTACCAACAGCGGGAATTGCAGCGCCAATGGCAGCGCCGGTTGTAGCATCTTCAGGGCTAAGCAACGCAGCACTAGCGCCGCCAGTAATCGCCCCGCCCGCTATGCGTGTAGGCAACCCACCGCCCGCCATGCCAGAAGTCTGAATAGCGCGGCCAAGCGCAGGCGCAACGCCGCTAACTGCTTTGCCTAATAGACCGCCAACCGGCGCAGTACCCAGCATTTCGCCAGCAAATTCACCAGTGCCGGTAAGCATAGGATGCTGTTCTTTGTACGCAGCAATGTTTTGTTCTTCTTGCGCTTGACGACGCATGGCGTCGTTAACTAAACCTTGACCTACTTCTGTAGCGCCCAACGCAGACAAACCTTTACCGACTAGTTTTTGACCGCCAAACATGACATTGCCGACGCCTTTACTAAGACCAGCAAGCGGCGCAACCATAGCAGATACTTCTGGCGCGGCAGCAGGCTCGGCAACAGTTGACGCAGCGCCATCATCAGTCAACCATTTATCGCCTACAAGATATGCTTTAACGCCTTGTTTGTTAGTGGCCGATTGTGTAATTGGTTGCCATTGATCGCCGATTAAAGCGACACGTTCGCCAGTCGTAGGATTTGTCGCGGTTTGCAAAGCCATGTCGTGCCTTTAATCAGGAGTAAAACCAGAAGGAGGCGCAATCGTAGGCGCAACAGCTTTTGTTGCCCCGCCTTTAGTTGGTGTTTTAAATGATTTGTAACCTTGTTCGGGATTGTACGTGCCGGTCAATGCTTCGGCGTCGTCCAATTGAATTTTCCGCAAACGCTCCAACTTTTTCAGTGCGGTTTCAGCATTGTCTGTAGTAAGCGGGATAAAAGGTTTTAGGCGAGGACTTTCCGACACAGTAACGGCGGCGCCGCTTCGGTCATGCATGATCATCGAACCAATGTCTGCAATTGCAGCCCGCGTCACCGTGCCTTCAGGGTCTAAGCGATTCAATGCAATATCAGGCGTATAGGCTTTAAGCCCAACAGCAGTTTTGCTACCTTTTTGCCCCGCCACTTCCAAACCTTTTAGCAGATCAATTGCATCAGATAATTTACCGATAGACGCTGCTGCGCCCGTAATAGCTTTTTGCGCATGGACAGGCACTGGTTTTAATTCACCGCCCGCTACTTTTCGGTCTAACTCTTGTTGGGCAATAGCAATCCGCTGACCTTCAAGTCCTACGCGCTGACCTTCGTAGCCGGCGCGCTGTTGTGCGATTGCATTGGCCGCACGCTGAGCTTCGGACATTTGTTCTTTATACAGTTCACCGGGCGTAAACTTGCCGCTAATGTCTGTCGTGCCAGTTTGCACGCCTTTACCGGGGATGGTAATAGCGTGAAATTTAGGCGTTAACTTGTCAGCCTCGATGGCAATGCCAGCAGCCCAATCTTTGACTTTTGCAGGATCATTACCCAACTGTTGAAGTTGCGCGAGATCGTCAGCCACATCAATGCCAGTCTGACGTGAAAAATTCGTAAGAATTTGCGCTGCTGCTTGTGGATTTGCAAAAACTTGATTAGCCGCGCCTTTGATTAGCTCGTGTTGCGTTTTAGCTTGAGTCAGTTGCGCAGTTTTTTGTTCTTGAGATTGCTTTTGCACAGCCATTGCTTGACGACCTAAGCCTTGTGCCATAAGTCGAGACGAGACGTCTTGCGGCGTGCCGCCGCCTTTCCATGCTTCAGATTCAGCAGCCGCAGCCTGTTGCTCTCGCAAAGCATTTTGAAGTTGAATATCGCCAAGCTGACGCGCTTGCGCTTGCTGCGCCAAAGTGTTTTGACGTTCTTGGCCTTGAGTATAGCCTTGAAAAAAGTCTTGCCGTGGAATCAAGGCATTGAAGTTAAGTTCTGGCATATTTAATCCTTAGCCCATCGAGTATTGTGCAGCCGCAGCGCCTAAACCGCCAACGTCTTGAAACCCACCCGAGCCAGACGGCTTTAGCCAATTGCTAAGTGCATTACCTGCGCTAGTCCAGTTGGCGTTGCTGACGCCGCCGATTGCGCTACCTAGATTACCATACGCCGACTGGTTGGCTTGATACGCGCCAAGCCCAGCGTTTGCGCCGGTGTAGCCCTGATTGATCAAAGCGTTGCCCACATTTTGACCGTATTGCTGCCCCGCTGCACCTAAAGTATTGGCCGCAGACTGACCGACGCCAGCTAAAGATTGCAATGGCCCCAGACGTGCTTGGCGTTCAGTTTGATAGCGATTGAATGCGTTGCCGTATTCTTGAGATGCTGAGTTTTGCGCGTAATCTTGCATCGCCTTAAGTGACGTACCCGATACTGCGCCGCCACGAGCGCCCATTTGATGACCTAATGCTTGTTGACCTTGCTGCAAACGGAATTGATAACCAGGGTCTTGCTGGAATTGATTCATTCCAAACGGCGTATAGTTTGTCGCCAATGGCGTCAATGCGTTTAGTGCGGTTTGACCAGCCTGCAACCAAGGTTGCTGCTGCGCTTGCTGCGCTTGCCACATCTCGCGCTGAAGTTTTGTGGCCTCATTGGTAGCTGCCTGCGTTTGCGCAGTAGCTTGTTGTGCAGCACTAGAGGCTTGACCGCCTTCTAATGCGCCACCAAGCAAACCGCCGAGTGCGCCGCCCACACCCGGAAGAAGTAAGTTGCCGCCAATCGCGCCTAATGCTTGTATCAAACCCATAATATTGTCCTTTGCGCTATTCTAAAAGCAGGTTGTTATTTGATGCGGCTTGCATAATGACCCAATTAGTGCCGTCAGACACCATTGTCGCCCAATTGCCGATTACATTCAAGAGGATCGTTGCGTGTTCCATGTTTATACTTTAAGCAGTAACCGATTTGATGACTGCAAAATTCAATACCAGCGCCTCACTGCGAGACGTTGCTGAGATGTTTCGCAAATGAATGCGGCATGACCCGCTGGCTACGGTATCCACGGTGACAACGTAAGTGTTGGTGGTTGCTGCGCTGGCTATGTTAACAATCATCACATCGGTAGCCGCAATGCTGGAGTTGGTCAAAGTAAAACTTACAGATGTGGTAGCAGCCAAAGATGCTGCGTTCATTGTGATTTGACCACAAATATTGTTTAGCGTTACACCAGTGGATTTGCTTGTGCTTTGGGTTTGAGCGCCGCCAGCGCCTGTTGCGTAACCAACTCCAGCAGATGTTGACGTTGACTTAATTGACGTTCCCGCTGAAACTGAAGTCGTTGCCGAAACTGAAGAACTAAAACTTGCGGCTGTATAGCAAGTAAATCCACTAGGCGATAACCCAATATTATTTGTCCATGTAATATCAGCGTTAGCAACTCCAGTATTTGCAGTTTGAAAAAGAAAAGTATTTGAAGAAACGGCCATAAGTGCTGAAGCGCCAGCAGCTTTATATTTATAAGATGGCCCTGTTGAGTCAGTATAAAAATTTACCCCAAACAATAACGCATCATTTGTGTCAGCAGAATTTCCAAAAAATGCGTCAAGCCCACCAGCACTAGCACTTTTCAAAAGCACTCCACTCATTGTTGCGGCTGAATACGATGTGGTTGATGGGTTTTCAATCGTTAAAAAGTGACCGTTGCCTGCGTAATATCCTAAATTACTAGATAAAATTTGCTTGCCACCAGTGCCACCAAAATAAGGAATTGCATTAGCACTACCGCTGCTCACATAAACGGCATTAGGTGTAGTTGAGCCAAGCGCTCCCGGCACAGCCCAGTTTACTGTTGCAGAAACAGTACCCCATGTAAACGCTGATCCGTCCCATCCAAGGTATGTTGACGCAACTGTGGGAGCAGAAATAAAACTGGTGGCGTTTGCACCTGTCTGATATGGGATTCTGTTGGCAGCGCCGCCTGCGATGTTTGTTGCTTTAGCTGCTGTACCAGATGTGTCTTGGTTAAGAGTTGGAATATCGGCAGCAACAATAGCCCTAAACGTAGGAACACCAGAAGACCCATTGGGCGCGGCTAAAAAGTAGTTTGCTGTCTTGCTGGCGTAGGGATTTAGTGTATCGCCATAAGCGGCAGCCAAACTGATAGCAGGGGTCGTGCCACCAGAGGACGCAACAGGAGATGTACCAGTAACCGATGTAATTGTGCCTGAACCTTTGTTGTTAAAAGTAGTCCAATCCGCAGAACTTAAAACACCACGATTAGTGGCAGATGCTGTTGGTACATTTAAAGTAATTACGGGTGTTGTTGTGCTGTTTGCAACTGTTGAACTAAGATCAGTTCCGGTTGTTCCAAGTGTTAAAGCTGCAACGCTAGTTACAGTTCCGCTGCCACTGCCGCCAGAACTGTTAATTGTCTGATTAGGCCAAGTTCCAGTAATGGTTATGTTGGTTCCAGCAATCAAACTTGGAGTTGCAGTGCCAGTACCTCCATTAGCAATAGCCAGTGTACCGCCTAATGTTACGGCGCCTACGGCAGCAGCCACAGGTGTTAAGCCAGTTGTGCCGCCTGAGAATGACAAAACGCCTGTGTTTGCAATTGTGACGTTGCCGGTGGCGCTAGACACCGATATTCCTGTGCCTGCAATGTTTGACAGCACACCAGTGTTAGCCAGCACAATTGTGCCCGAACCATTGGTTACTGAGACGCCAACGCCTGCGCCCAATGTACCAAGGCTGTACGCGCCGTTATTGCCAATCAGCAATTGCCCATTGGTGGGCAGTGTATTTAAACCTGTACCGCCGTTAATGATTGGCGTAATACCTGTACCAGCACCTGTAATCGCGTACAAGTTGTACAAGTACATGTACCACTCACGCGAGATTTTTCCGTCTTGATCTAGAAAATCAACACGGGGCGCGGTGATTTGAGTGACGTTACGCATTGGTGCCAGAGATCAAAAGTTCAGCGCCAGTAATGTCGATCTTAATCGGATCAGTACCCGAGATTTCGTACACCCGATCGCGCAATTTCATGGTCATACCAAGGCGACGCCAAAAGACGCGGCGATAGTATTGGCCGATCTTGCCCATCTTTGACCAATGCTCGTTTGACCAAGTATGACCGCCGTCATCCGACCAGCGCAACATAACTTCAGGATCGCTGCCTTGACCGTCATTTAGCCCGGTGCCCGACTCGCATTCGAGTTGCAGGCTGTGCTGCGCGGTGCGCTTCAGATTGTTTTGGCCGGTGGGCAGCGCACGCCAAGAGCGCAGCCACTTTTGGGGCTGGCCGTTGTCAGCGTAAACGCCAAGGTTTAACGTGTAAATATTGCCGTTCTCAAAGTCGCCAACGATGATGTTGCCGCCGAAATTGCACTGGCAGTTGCTACGGTGACGCGTAAACGCGCCATTAACCCAGCCTGCGCGTTCATGCCAGGCTTGTGTCGCTACATCGTAAACCCAAGTAGCGTTGGCCGATGGGAATGTCAGCACATAAAAGCTGTGGCCTTCTTCTTGATACGTGTAAGCAAGCGCGTCTGAGATATTGCCGTACTGTGCGATGGCGTACTCAATAGCGTGCGTAGATACTCGCGCAGCGTTATAACCTTGCGCCCGATAGACGATGCCTTGTCCACGAGGGTCTGTACCGAGCCAGAACAGCGTATTGTCGAGCTTTGCGACAGTGAATGGGGCTACGCAGCCAATTTCATTAAAAGCGCCTTGAATGGGCGATAAAGGAAAGTTAGCTAGACCAGCGTTGTACCAGACTTCAGTTGAATCTGTACCGAACACCCACAACTGGCGGTGATCGGCGTTAACGGCTACCACACCATCAGGCGAGCCATCGGCGCTAGAAAAGTTTAGTGCGTTAAACACTAATGGATAAATGTAATCGCCGTTGTTTGGGTTGATCGTGTCAACGCTCCATATGCGCTGGCTGTTGGGTTCATTAAAAATGAACTGCGTATCCAGATAGCTGACAGTCACAGCGCCAGGAAAATTAGCGTCCGTGATCTGATTGAACTCGCCAGTTGGTTCGTAGTATGTGTAGCTAGGGCCATCACAAGCAAAGAAAATTACGGCGCCGTTATCCGCGATAGATACCGGGCCTGTGCCGGATACGTTGCCCAACTTGATTGGCGTAGCAGTCAAGCTAGTCAGTTTATAGACTTCAGTGCCTGACACAACGTAGAAATCGCTGCCATTGGTTTGATGCGCCCACAGCGCGCGAATGGGGCCAAGACCCACAGTCTGAAGAAAATTCAAACCTGGCGCACGGTTTAGAAACGCCGGCTCTGTGCCGCCCTCGGGAATAATCTCGGGGAAAATGTTGATCATTCGGTTGTCTGCCGCATTGACAGACCGAGCGACATAAGCCGAGCCGAGGATAGGCGACTTCATGCTATACTCCCATTTACATTAAATGGAGTTAAACTATGGAAACGTGGAAACCAGTTTTGGATTTTGAAAACTTGTATGAAGTTAGTGATTTTGGAAACGTGCGGCGTGTTGCCCGAGGCAAGACAATTGACGCCGCCAAAATTCCCGAAGCTAAGCAGATGTTTGAACACGGCGCTACCCTTAAGCAAGTTGCTAAGTTTTTGGATACAAGTATACCCACGGCCCATTCTATCAAGTTGGGTAAAACTTGGGCTGGTGACGCTGCGCACAGGTGTGTCAAACCTCAATTGCTGAAAAACTATTTTGTCGCAAGTCTTTGCAAAGATTCTAATTACGTTCGACGTGGCGTGCATCGCATGGTATGGGAAGCGTTTAACGGGCGTATTGAAGGCAAATTGGAGATCAACCACAAAGACCTTAACCGCGCCAACAATCAGCTTAACAATTTGGAGGTTGTTACGCATCAGCAAAATCTTCAGCACGCTATTGACGCCTACAAAGCCAAAGGGCTTTTGCGGGCGGTCAAAGGAGTGAAAGGATTTATTGCTGGTAAACATAGCGAGTATGACAACAGTTGACTACCATATTCATTAATAATTGCCACTGTAGACGTTGAAGCGTTGGCGAGTCGCCACCAGCGAGTACGGCATTGACATCACATCATCAGGATTGTTGATGCGCTTCAGATCACGTTTGCTAGTCATCGCAATGCGTTGCACTTGTGGGCTTGGCTCAACGCCAAACTCAGGTGCGATTTCCATAGCCAAGTTGTATGTAAACGCACGCAGATAACCGGGCGGAAAATACAAAACTGTAGACAGATCAGCAGGCTGATCTAATTCTTGAACCGAAATAAAATGCCATTCCAATTCCCTTGTGGGACGTGGATAGACGGTCATTTGAATACTTGGAAACTCCATGTTAATCCACATGACTTGTGGATACGTAGACGTGACCGTTTTAACAGCAATACCATCGTATTGCTGTTGGTTAATAAATTTGATGCCGAACGATACGTTTGTGCCTGGATCGCGGTAGTACGTTGCGTCATCCAGCAAAACAGGACGGATGCCGTCAAAACCACCAAGGCTGGCGCCGTTGGGGCCAAGATGACGTTGAATTTCGCCAGCAGGCCATAGGAAAACTTGATCGATTGTGTTGAAAATCATCAATCGCTCAGTGTTCCAACTGTCGATCATTTGATTTAGCGCCATCAAAGAATCTTGAGAAACTGATGCGGATGGTGTTTCACCTTCGGCAAGCACACCAAGAAGTCTAAGCGCCCGATTGATTTGATCACCTGTGGTGTACGTAGCCATGCTTAAACCTCTTCGGTAATGACTTTTCGACGGCGTTTGACTTCCAGCACATTCACAGGAGCCGCTTCCTCTTCAGAAGGCGTGTTTGGATTGTAGCGTAACCAGCCATGTTTTTCATCATGTTCTGCTTCGGCTTCAATTGACGCAATCTTGCGTCCGTGAATAGGGTGTTCGAGATAGATGTTCATACCGAAAAAGGGGGCCGAAGCCCCCGATACATTAGGCAGTAATGCCGATGTTTTTTAATGCGGTACGAATCGCATTAATAGCAGTTGCCAACTCAGTACCGGAAGCGGTATTGGTGACAGC